>Ga0123353_10001635_pt1 | contig 27579 bp, 23 predicted proteins | sample TergutLab28metaG_3_FD_92763 | JGI IMG/M metagenome (GOLD analysis project Ga0123353, IMG submission 92763) | Labiotermes labralis P3 segment gut microbial communities from Petit-Saut dam, French Guiana - Lab288 P3 | ecosystem: Host-associated > Arthropoda: Insects > Digestive system > Gut ...
AGAAAATGACGGAACTCCCAAAAAACGAATTTCAGTCACATATAGCGAATTCCTGGACGAAGAATTAGGCAATTTAGTTGCAATGACACAAAAAAATAAGTCATTAATTGTCCGAATTGCTTTGCAAGATTTTTTTGATTACTATACAGGGCAGCATTCGGAACCTGCAACGGAATCAAATGTGATTACAAGAAATAATTTAAAAGAGTTAATCCGAGAACTAATAAACGAAATTGAGACAGAAAATGGAAATGAAAAGCAACAATAAATTCTTTCAAATCCTCGTCAATACGACCTTCTCTGACAGTGTCTTAGACAAATGGTGATCTTCACCGCAGCGGGAACACTTAATCAAGTCTCCGACTTCTTTTTCGATAATGTAAATCCAATTGCCGCATTTGCGGCATTTACGGACAAGATTCATACACTCAACCCAAATTAAAAAACCAACCGATATTAAAAAACCAACCCGAAAATAAAATGCGGCAGATAAATATACAGTTATCGGACGCTCCCTGTTTTATTCCATGTATTTCCGCGTCGATATTTAACTTTTGTTCTCTGTCGGAATTATATATAAAAAAAGGCTAACGGAAGAAGATAACAAAGAAAATAACGAAGAAGAAAAAAACCTTGTCAAAAACAAACCGTTATAAGCCTTCCGTTTTTAAAAATTTCAGAATGTTTTTGAACGGAGGCTCTTGTTTTGTTTGAGGAATTCTCATGAAAACCGAAAACAAAATTGTCATTATTCTTTTCATCATGGCCTTTTCAACCGTTTTTTTGCTTTATTCGATGATAGACAGTTCGGATAACGGCTTCTCGCCGGCCGGCGAAACACCGGTCATTCCGACAAATGCGGATATCGGAAAGACGGTTTATGTAGAAGGAACGGTGCTGAGCAAAAGAATGACGTATACCGGCGAAAACCTTATTTTGAACATCGAATGCAGCGACAGGACCGGCGGTGGGACAAGCAGTATGGCAAGCGGCGGGACAAGCAGCATGGCAAGCGGCGGGACAGGCAGCATGGCAGGCGGCGGGACCGGCAGCATGACCGGCAGCGGAACCGTTTTAATGATATTTGTCCCAAGGTCTGCCGGCGCCGGCGAGGTGAACCGGCGTATTGAAAAGGATGATGTCATCGGCGTGAAAGGCGTCGTGACGGAATATAACGGGACGCTGGAAGTTATTCCCAAAAATGAAAATTATATCGTAAAATTGAAGGAATGAAACGGCGAAAAGAAAAATCAATTAAAAGCGAATGGTTTAATAGGATTAAAGGATATATCTTAACCAAAATATATTCTAAGTAACGGAAAAATATCATTATCGGAATCATTCAGAAAGTGTAATATTATATTTCAGCCGAAGATGCATATTCGGCTGCGACCGGCACAAAGGGGAAACGGCCGGCAGGAATTCTGAAAACAAAAACAGCCGAAGAAAGATGTTTTTCAGCAATATGACAACAATTTAAGGAAAAGATTAACATGTTTACTTTAGAGAATACGGAAGGATTCAACCAAAAAACGCTGGATAAAATGAATGCCGAAGTGAGGGAAAGATTGAAAAAATTCGACCCGAAATCAAAAGATTACAAGAAAAAACAAACCGAAATCGAAGAAGAAATCTTTGATGACTATTGCAGCAACTCGTTTTCACCTTCAATGAAGTTCTAAAAAAAAAATTGTTCGCTTCGCTCACAATTTTTCATTGGCGGGGGGAGGGCATTATGCATTAGAGGGGTGCCTTCGGCACCCCGAGGATATGGGGGTGCCTGCGGCACCCCTCAACCTTTTTTCATTCAGTTGAGAATAAAAGAGTTTTCATTTTCTTGATGCCGGCTTATCACTCTTCTCGACCGAGCACTTTTGATTCATAGAGGTCAAATTTTTCGCAGGCTTTCGCCAGCTTGAGGACCTCTGAAATCTTTGCGTCCGCCAAGTCAAGCAATTCGGGATACGATTGAACCAACCCCGAATTCTCATTCGGATTCTTGGGAAGCATGGCGCAGTAACGATAAAACTCATAGTTTGGCGTGAAGCGGTATGCGATACGAAGCGCCGTTATCAGCATGAGAATCAGGTATTTGAATTCCACATAGCTCATTTTTTCAATTTCGCGGATGCCGCCTTCGTTTATTTCCGCGGACATGTAATTTAAAAGTGTGTCAATTGTTTGGATGTCGTTTTGACCGATGAATATCAAATATTCGGGCGGGATAAGCGTTTTGACAGATGATTTTGTATGGCTCATTTTGTTTTTCAGGCCCTGCGCCATCATGTTTCTGACAGGCTTGTAGTTTCCGACTGTGATATGCGCCGATACGGCGTTCTCGATGCGGTCTAAATTTTCGGTTTTCACGGCCGCGGTTTGTTCCAGTTTTTTTATTCTGGCAGCGTTTTCTTTGATGCCTTCCGCCGTCCAAATTCGGGAAATCGGCGGCTCCGACGCTTTGGCGGCCAATTTCTGTTCCACCGCCGTTTTTTGAACAATGCGTCTGACAGCGGCAACGGTTTGCATGTTTTTGCCATAATGCGTCATTTCGTCCGGCCGTGTTTCGGAAAGCGCGTCAAACAGTTTATCCGTTTCGGTTTTGATGCGCCCGCAGCGCTCCACAAAGTAAAAAAAAGACGGAGAATCTACCTCATAGATGTTCATTTTGTAAATTTCCGACTCCTGACGGAGTATTTCTAATTGTTCGCGGATGGACATGACAGTGAAGTAAACGCCATGATATATGTTTGTTTTTATCGAGAACCACGGATACCGCCGTTTACAAAAATATAAAAGCGGAATGATATTTTTCAGGATTGAATAGCGAGAGGGTGTATGAAAGATGAAAAAAGACAAAACGGGATGAAAACAAACAAAAAATATATAACCACCTCCATTTTCGGAGTTGGGCGATGCGAAGCAGCGCACAAATCCGAAAATGGAGATTTCTGCCAAAAATAACGAGAAAGGATAAACGGTGTTTTTTTTGAAAAAACAAGATGAAAAGAAAGGAAAGAGAAAAAGAAAAGAGCAAAAAGCAAAAAAAGAAAAGAGCAAAAAGCAAAAAAGAAAAAAAGAAAGAAAAGAAAAGAGCAAAAAGCGGAAAATCATTCCGCCTTTTGAATGTAAATAACTTTAACATCGTTTTTGTTGGCGTAATCCTGAACCTCAGGCGTCAAATCTCCGCTTGAAATGAACAAGCCGAAATCGGTTTTGTATAGGTTCTTCGCCTGAACGACGCTGTCTATTTTGCTTGGCGTGACCGCGCTGTTTTGATTGCCGTCAACGACGACGATGTAGCGCAGATTGTCTTTGTAGAGAAGCAGGTCGGCGTCTCCCTCGTTTAACTTTGACACGTCAAAGCCCATCTGTTTGAAAAGGTCGGCGGCTTTTTCAAAAAGCGGCGCTTCGACCAAATGTTCGGATGATGTCAGTTGTTCCGTAGCGCCGAAAGTACGACCGCCGCCGGTTTGACCGCCGGTTTGACCACCGTTTTGACCGCCGCCTTGGCCGTCGTTTAACAGGTATTTGTCGTCCGCGGTCAGTTGGTAAGCGCTGCCGGCGCCCATCATCAGCGTTCCGTCGGGATTCAGCCTCATTGTCGTTTCCGGCAGCAATCCGGCGTTTCCGCCGCCGTTGATTTGCGCGTTTTTGCGCTCAAAAAGCATGTAGTTGCCGCCGTCTAATTTCGGCGCCGCCGGTTCTCCGACAGGCGTTGCGTTCGGGCGGGCGTTGTTTAATGCGTATTCGTAATTGGACTGGTCGAATAATACCGTTCTCATCTTGTCGAAATAACGGCTTTCGGTTTCTTCCAGATACAAGTCTTTCGCATCCTGAATCGCCATGCGGAATTCATCGATGTTTCGGCGGCGGCCGCGCAACAGGAACATGTATTCTTTCCCGTCCTTTGTTGAAACAGACATTGTCGTTCGTTTCAGGTGGAAATAAGAAATGAAAGTGAGGATGGCGAGCAATCCGAACAGGGCGGCAAGGCAAATAACCCCGTAAGTCAGGAAAGAAGCGGTGGCGGGGTCGGCCGGCACGTCCAAATATTCGAAAACTGAGACCAAAAATTGAACGATCGTTCCGGTGCTAATGGCAGTCAGCGCCGCCAATACCATGAAAAAGACGGCCCACATGATTTTTCCCCACATGGGACGGTAAATCCATCCGGTAGAGACGATGTCTTCCAAACGGAATTCCTTCATGTACAAACTTCTCGTGCTGACCGAAAACAGGCGCTTATTCGTAATAACGAGGGTTGTCCAACTCTTGAATTCGGCAGCCGCCATGTTATTTTCAGACCATACCGTCTCATCTTTCATATCAATGAAATTGAGAACGCGTTCCTCTTTTCCTAAATATTTTGAAAAATTGACCATAATTTTCCTCTTTGAATATTTGAAATATGAAATGATTTTTGTCCCACGCCTGTTGACAAATGTGCTTAATGCTTTTAAACCACGTTTTTTGAATCAAACGACAGTTGTTATTGAATTCAATCGATATCGGATTTGATTGGCATTGAAAACGATTTACCGAACGAAAATAACAACCTGAACCGTATGAAAATCAATAGCCTGAATAGTATAAAAACGTGCCTTAGAAATATCTGAAAAGTGAAAGGAAAAGAAAGGAAAAGAAAGGAAAAGGAATGAAAGGAAAGGGAAAGAAAGGAAAGGGAAAGAAATGAAAAGGCAAGATGAAAAGAGACAAAACAGTATGTAAACAAACAAAAAATATATAACCACCTCCATTTTCAGAGTTGGGCGATGCGAAGCAGCGCACAAATCTGAAAATGGAGATTTCTGCCAAAAAATAACGAGAAATGAACAAACATTTATTTTTGAAAAAAACCGGATGAAAAGAGAAATATCAAACATCATTACTTTGAAAAAAATTGAAAATATTTTGAAAAAAGCAAGATGAAAAGAAAGGAAAGGGAATGAAAAGAAAGGAAAGGGAATGAAAAGAAAGGAAAGGGAATGAAAAGAAAGGAAAAGTTTCAGTATGCAAAAACCGAAACTCTTTGTTTATTTATTTTATTGCCCGCTCCTATCCAGCGCATTCAAAATCAACGTAATGCAATGACTCGATAAAAGTGAAACCGGCCCGACGGAAATTTTTGACGCGCCTGATTTTTCAATCGCCGCTTCGTCTTCTTCAAAAACGCCCTGATTATCGCCCAAAATATAAACGCCGTCATTCAATTGACCGGCAGCGTCTTTTGATTTGATAAGCTCAGAAATGTCGGCGCCATCTTCTTTCAAATAATAAAGCGGCCTTTTGTCCTTGAATTCTTCTAAAAGGACGGACAAGTCGCCCGTTCTCACAAAAACGCCGGGGGTTGATTCCTTCTCAGTTTCTTTGGCGGGAATTAAAAGAGCTTTCTGAATCAGAGAACCCGAACTTCGTTCATCGGGGTTTAATGACCGCATGGTTTCGCCGTTGAAGCGAACGATTTTATGCGCTTCAGGCCCGCCTTTTAAAACCAAATGTATGTTCACGTCCCGCCTCATGCCGAATGAAATAAAAAGAGAAGCAGTCACGCAACGGCACATAACATCCATGCGCCCGGCAGACCCGGGCAAGTCGTTTAATGAAATTTTGCCGCCGGTAACGGCTTTATTTCCGATGATGATGAAGTCTTTCATAGCCGTGATATAGTAAACCGTGGTGTTAAATTTTACTCCTGCCGCTCGATGAGAAGACATCAATAGAAAAGGAGGCACAAAAGAAAGGGGGCGCAAAAGAAAGGGGGCGGAATGAAAAACAGAAAATGCGGCGGAAACAGTAAGGCGCAAGGGGATTTGAGTCCCCATGCGCCGTTTCAATACAAACCGTATCAACACATGCCGATTCAGCGAATGCCGATTCAGCGAAAGCCGATTCAGCGAAAGCCGATTCAGCGAAAGCCGATTCAGCGAAAGCCGATTCAGCGAAAGCAGTTTCAATGCAAACCGTTTCAGCGTCTCTGACCGAAGAGGCGCAGCATGTGGATGAAAAGGTTGATGAAGTCCAAATAAAGATTCAAAGCGCAGATAATCGCTAAATTTTGGGAATACGGCGTGCCGTGTTCCATGGACTGCCCGATTCTTTTGATTTTTTGCGTATCATAAGCGGTCAGCCCCGCAAACAGCAAGACGGCGACAACGCTGACCAAAACACTCATCGTGCTTGCCGTTGCCGGCGAGATGAACCACATCAGCATATTCACAATCATCGCGACGATCAAACCAATCAGAGCCATCATAAAAAAGCGCCTGTAAACGCTTAAATCTCTTTTCGTGAAATAACCGACCAAGCTCATGCCGATAAACATGCCGGAGGAAATCAAAAAGACAAGGAAGATGGAAGCCTCTGTGTACCACGTCAAAATCGGCGTCAATGTAATACCGCTGGCAACCGAATAGAAGATGTAGGCGGCGGCGGCCGTTGACGGCGACATGGATTTGATTTTCCAAATCAGAAAAATAACGATACCGAATTCAATAATGATCAAAATCCACATGATTGAAAACATCGTTGCCTGAAGAGACGCGCTGGACATCACCGCGTAAGAAGCGACAGCCGTTAACAACATGCCGAGAAACATCCACATATAAACTTTGGACAAAAACCGGTTACCGGAAACATCCGAAACGTATTCATAATTATTCATAAGCATAATCCTCTTTTTTGATTTGAAATATATTCAGGAATTAACAGCTGTTTGGTTTGTTCTTCTATTTATTTCTTCTTTGCCGCGCGATAAAACAGGAGAGCTCATAACCAGAAATAAACCGGAAATAAACCGGAAATAAACCGGAAATAAACCGGAAATAAACTAGAAATATAAACGATAAGCATTTTATTAAACATTTACATTTCAATTTAGAAGAAGGATTGCTCAAATTTTGACTGATTCATTGAGGCGATAATTCAAATGTTTGAAATCAGGTATGTTTCTGGAAATGATAAGCCGTTTTGGTTTACGCTTGACAGCCACATGAGCGAAAGCGAATTCGAATTAAAAGTCAGGGACAGACGAGGCTATATCATAAGCGATGAAGGCAAACCCGCCGGAATCATGAGATACAATTTGTTTTGGGACAACACGCCGTGCCTGACCCTCATATACCTGAAAGAGTCTTGCCGCGGAAAAGGACTCGGCAGACAAGCGATGCTTTATTGGGAAGCGGAAATGCGAGAGAGAGGCTATAAAATGGTCATGACCTCAACAAATGCGGATGAGCAAGCGCAGCATTTTTACAGAAAGCTCGGATATGCAGACAGAGGCTGTCTTTTTTTAGACAAGACGCCGGCTGAGCAGCCGCCGGAATTGCTGATGATAAAAGTCCTGCCGCCGTAAAAATATAATAAAGCTGTAATGAGAGAAACGAGAAAAGAAACAAGAAAAGAAACGAGAAAAGACGAGAAAAATGACTGAAAAAAGAGACTTGGAAATCAAAAGACGCAAGCGCGATTCCCCGCCGTTTAAAATTGTTTCGGACATGTCGCCGAAAGGCTCACAACCGGAGGCAATCGAAAAATTAGCCGAAGGCATCAACCGCGGCGAACGCTTTCAAACGCTTCTCGGCGTGACGGGCTCGGGAAAAACGTACACGATTACGAATGTTATTGAAAAAGTTCAAAGACCGACGCTTGTTATCGCGCACAACAAAACGCTTGCCGCCCAGCTCTATAACGAATTCAAAGAATTCTTTCCCGAAAACCGCGTTGAATATTTCGTCTCTTACTATGATTATTACCAGCCGGAATCATATCTGCCGGCAAAAGACCAATACATTGAAAAAGACGCGCAAATCAATCCGCAAATCGAGCAAATGCGCCTTGAAGCGACCGCGTCTTTGATTTCACGGCGAGATGTTATTGTCGTCGCATCCGTTTCATGCATTTACGGCCTCGGCAACCCCGAACGCTTTGAACAAATGGGCGTTGAAGTGTGTGTCGGCCAAAAACTGAAACGCAACGACCTGATCTTAAAACTCGTCGACAGCCAGTTTGAGAGGCACGATTTGGACTTGGCGCCGGGGCGGTTCCGCGTCAAAGGCGAAACAATTGACATCGTTCCCGGCTATTATAAAAACATCATCAGAATAGAGTTTTTCGGGAATGAAATTGAAAGAATTTCAGAAATCGACAGCCTGAACAACACGAAAAACTTTGACATGGAGTCTTTTTTCATCTACCCGGCCCGCCACTACGTCGTTCCCGAATCTGAATCCGAGCGCGCGATTGCCGCCATTTTTGAAGAACTTGAAAAACGCCTGCCCGAATTAGACATGTTAGAAGCGCACCGCCTGAAACAAAAAACAAATTACGACATGGAAATGATCAAAGAGACGGGTACCTGTAAAGGCATTGAAAACTATTCCATGCACTTTGACGGACGAAACCCGGGCGAGCGGCCGTATTGTTTAATTGACTACTTCCCCGATGACTTTTTAATGGTAATAGACGAAAGCCACCAAACCCTGCCGCAAGTCCACGGCATGTACAACGGCGACCGCGCCCGCAAAAAATCCTTGATTGATTACGGATTCAGGCTGCCGAGCGCGTATGATAACCGCCCGCTTCGTTTTGAAGAATTTGAAAAAACGTTCATGAAACAAGTCATATTCGTGTCGGCAACGCCGAGCGATTATGAAATCACAAAATCGTCCCAAATCGTTGAACAAATTATCCGCCCGACCGGCCTTGTCGACCCCGAAGTTGAAGTCCGCCCGATCAAAGGACAGGTCGATGACATCATCGCCGAAGTTCAAAAAGTCATAGAAAGGGGTGACAGGGCGCTCGTCACAACATTGACCAAAAGACTGGCGGAAGAACTGACCGAATACTTAGCCGAATCCGGCATCAAATCCCGTTACCTGCACTCGGATATCCAGACAATCGAACGAACGGAACTCATCCGAAACTTGCGCCTCGGCACTTTTGACGTCCTCGTCGGCATCAACCTGCTTCGTGAAGGATTGGACATCCCCGAAGTCGGCTTCATCGGTATTTTAGACGCCGACAAAGAAGGATTCTTAAGAGACGCCCGCAGTTTAATCCAAATCATCGGCAGGGCCGCCCGCAATTCAAATTCAAAAGTCGTCCTCTATGCCGACAACATGACAGGATCCATAAAAACCGCGCTGGAAGAAACCGAAAGGCGCCGTAAACTTCAAATCGAATTCAACGACAAACACGGCATCGTGCCGCAAACCGTCAGAAAACCAATCCGCGAAAAAGTGGCCGACATAACAGACGTCAAACACATCCCGAAAGCGGAAATCCCGAATTTAATCATCCGATACGAATCCGAAATGAATTTAGCCGCCGAAATGCTCGATTTTGAAAGAGCCATCCAAATCAGGGACATGATTCGCGATTTGGAAAAAAGGCAAAGAGGCGAACCTGACCGCCCGCCCGAAAACAAAGGCAGAAACGACAACGATTCGCCGAAAGACTCCAAAAAGAAAAGAGCAAAAGCGGAGAAAAAAGAGGAAAGTTAAACGAAATTGAAGAGGAAAAGGGGGAAGAAAGGAAAGGGGAAAATGGAAAGGGGAAGAAAGGAGAAGAGAATAGGAAAAGCGACAAAACATGATGAAAACAAACAAAAATCATATAACCACCTCCATTTTCGGAGTTGGGCGATGCGAAGCAGCGCACAAATACGAAAATGGAGATTTCTGCCAAAAATAACGAGAAAAAATGTGCCAATCTGTACTGCTGAGAATACTGATGAGATTATTGATGAGAATAAGTCGCGCGCCGCATTTTCGTCTTTCGTCCGCTTCGCTCCCGAAATCCGAAATTGCGGTCGTACTTGAACTTTTTTAAGAATGACAATAACGAAACACCCCTTTCTTTAAGAAAATAAGTAAACATTTTTTTTTGAAAAAAGCAAGATGAAAAGAATGAAAAGATAAAGGAAAAAAGAGGAAAGTTAAGCGGAAAAGGCAGAGATTGAAGCTGATATTTAAACGAAAAATAAAGCAGAAATTGAAGAGGAAACGGGCTTAAACATCTCTGACATTTCGGCTGTCATTGAGCATGCGCCACCCTTTCCACTACCTTCATTCCTGCCCGCCACCCTTTCCACTACCTTCATTCCTGCCCGCCACCCTTTCCCCTCACCTCGATTCCCTGCCGCCGTCCTTTCCACTCACCTCAATTCCCTGCCGCCACCCTTTCCTCTCGCCGCCCGCCGCCCGTCACCTGCCGCCCGCGCCTTTTTTCCGTTCAAACCGAAACCAAACACCACCGACAAGCTCATTCCTGTCAAAATAATGAAGAATTAGACGTTGCCGTAAAGGAAAACACCGCCCGAAAGAAAAGGAAATTGCTTCCTCGGCGAAGCAGAGGAAGCAATTTATAACCTTAGAAACGTTCATCCTCTTCATGAAAGAAAGACTTTACAAATACTACCCCGAAGATTTCGGGCGCCTCAATTTCCGCGTTCTTCATATGGATTTGGATTTTGACGTCTTTGACGACCATACGGTTGTCACTTCGATTTTATCGCTGAAAAATATGGATAATCCCGCCGATAAAATTTCTCTGAACTGCCGCGATTTAGAAATTATATCCGTCAGCGCGCCCAATTTGGAAAAGTATGACTATCGGCAAAAAGACGCTTATCTTGACCTTTATTTTAATCCGCCGGTTCAGCGCAATGAGCGCGTTGACATTCATACCAAAACCGTTTGCCGACCGACAAAAAATCTGCTGGAAGGGCTTTATTACGACGAAACGCCGGCAGGCGCGCCGCCGCAGCAAATTACACAATGTCAGCAGTGGGGATTTCAGCGCATTGTGCCGTGCATTGACGACATGACCGCCAAATGCACATACCGGACAACCGTTCGCGCCGATTCGCGTTACACAAATATCATCACAAACGGCGACATTGCCGTCCCGCGCAAAACCGTTTCAACAGACCCGGCAACCGGCATCTCCCGCGATGAAATCGTTTATGAAAACATGACAACGCCGATGGCGCCATATCTCTTTTTCCTCGGCGCCGGCACGTATGACACATACAAACGGGAGTTTGAATATCCCGACGACTTGTGCTTTGATTTAGAACTCCTCGTTCCGCCGGGCTCTGATAAAAATTACGCTGAGCAAGCCCTTGACATCCTTCACGACGCCGTCATGTGGGTTCATCTCTTTACCGGCCCCGAAAGTCACAAAGACGTCGAAACCAAAAAACAGATTTTCGAGCTGACAAAACTGCGCGACCACTTAAAACACAATTTGAATTCCGCGTCCATCAACCCCGACAACCTCAATAAAACCATGACAAACCTTTCCGCGATTCGCGAAAAGATTGCCGCGCTTTCCAAAGGGCTGACATTCGGCTACAAATACACAGGAACAATCTACCGTGAAATCGGTATGCAGAACTCTGATTTCGGCGGCATGGAAAACGTCGGCAACACAACCATTACGACCAATCGGATCATGCCGTCCAAAAACATGCTCGATGGCGCTTTTGAATACATGGCTGACGTCAAAGCGCATGAATACTATCACAACATCAACGGGTCGGAAGTCACCGGCAACAGCCCGTTTGAAATCTGGCTCAACGAAGCCGTGACCGTTCTCATTGAAAACGAATTCCACGCCTACTTCTTCGGCGACGATTACACGCGCCTTCAAACAATTTTGGACCTCTACGCTCCCGTATCAGGCACATTCGCGCTGGACGCGGGCGCGTCATCCATGCCGGTCCTGCCTGAAGGATTCAACGACCCCAACGATTTGATCACATCGGTCACATACGTCAAAGCCCCCGAATTTGTCAGAATGATTGAAACGCTTGTCGGAAGCGGCTCATTCGCGCGCGGCTTGGCGACTTACCACCGCAAATACAGTCACAAAAATGCCAGAACATACGACTGGATCCACGAAATGGAAGTCGCCTCAGGCATGCAGCTGGTGCGCATGGCCAACAGCTGGCTGCAACAGACGGGATACCCTTCCGTTTATGTTTCAAAATCCTATAACGCGGAGACCGGCGAATTCAGGATGAAGCTGGTGCAAAACTATCACTACACCAAGCAGCCGTGGTTGTTCCCGTTCACATACGCGCTTTGCGACCGGAAAGGAAAAATCATTCACAAAGACACTTATTTCGTTCAAAAACGGGAAGAAGAAATCATTATCCCCGGCGTTGAACGCCCCGCTTTCGTTTCATTAAACTGCGGCGGGTCTTTTTACGGAAAAGTTGAAAGCGACGCTGATTTGAAAGAACTTTATTTACAAGTTCGAAAGGACAAAGATATCGTCGGCCGCTGGCTTGCTTTTTACGCCATCACTGACCTTGAGAAAAGAAACCTGATGCATCACAGAAATGCCAATCCGTCACCCGAATATGTGAATCTGTACCATGAATTGCTCTGCGACCAAGCTCTTTTGGAAAATACGGGCGGTTTATTCTTGGTCCTTTTTGAGTCGGTCGATGATGAAGAAATGGCATATTACTACAAAGAATTGTATAATGTCCGCGTCCGGATTCAGACGGCGATTGCCAAAACGAATGAAACGTCTTTGAAAATCATTTATGACGGATATTCCGAAATGCATGACCCTGAAAGGGAAAAGCTGTATTCCGTCCGCGGTTCGCTCCGGCAAAAAGCGGGTCAAATCAAAAGCCGTCAGGCTAAAAACAATGCGCTTCGGCTTTTGGCGTCACTGGACACGCCGGAAATCCACGCTATGATTAAGCGTCAATTTTTGACCGCAATCAACGCAACGGACAGAGCCGCCGCCTTCGCCGCTTGGCTGAACAGCTCTTCTCCCGAGAAACGTCACTTGACATTGATTTATATGGAAGAGTGCAAAAAGGATTTGGTCGCGTGGGAAGCTTTCTTGTCCGCGGTCGCCGGCACGGATTCTTCGGATTGTTTAGACCTTGTGAAAATGGTGGAAAGCGACCCGATGTTCCGTATTGAACAAGCAAACGACCAGCGCGCGCTCTACGGCGCGTTTGCGCGAAACCGGAAATATGCCCTTCAGACCCCCGAAGGCTTGGCGTTCCTGAAACAAACCATCATCCGTTTGGCCGGCATCAACGAATACAGCACCGTCGGACTCCTGAATGCGTTTTCAGTCATCGATTTCATGAATCCGAAATATTATGTGCCGATGGTTGACGCGTTAGTGACAATTGCCGAGTCGATCGGCGCCGAAAAGTCGCCGAGCGTTTACAACCGAATCGTAAAACTGCTCGTCAGCGCGCCGAAAGCCGTAAAATTGTATGAAAAGGAGAAAAAAGAAATCCTGTTTATACGGAATTTGACGTAAGCGAAACGCGTCAGAAATTAAAAAACGGAAAAACTTTTTTTTAATCTTTTTTTTAATCTTATCTTCAATTAAGAAGTGCATAATTTCATGACTTCATGAGCAATCATGAAGTTTATGCATTGCATTTTACTTTGTTTTTTTGTGGTTGATTTCATCTCAATTCCCTTGAGACCGTAGATTGCGAGCAGCCTGCGGCTGCCGCAATCTCGGTCTGTGCATTATTTGTAAATGAGAGATTTTCAATTCATATTCGGTCCTAAAATGTTAAATGGCAAACTCTTCTGAAATTGAAAGGATTGAAAAGCCGCAAATATATCTGAAATTGAGAATGGAAAAACCGTAAATATATCTGAAATTGAGAATGGAAAAGCCGCAAATTTAGCTTAATTGAAAAATGACAGTCTAACAGATTGCAGCTTACAGATTACAGCTTACAAATTGCAGCTTACAAATTGCAGCTTACAAATTGCAGCTTACAAATTGCAGCTTACAAATTGCAGCTTACAAATTGCAGCTTACAAATTGCAGCTTACAAATTGCAGCTTACAGTCTTCTGCGAATATATCGCCACATGAATATGCTGGATGCTAAAACGGTTAATATGGAGAACAGGGACAAATGGCCTTGAAGTGATTCAAAAATAATCGGAAGCGGCGGGGCCGGTAGACTCAAAATCGTTGTGTGGTCGGTTGACCCGCTTCTTACTTCGGGAGGCGCAGACGTTTGATTTAAAGAACCGGATGCAACGGATGCAACGGATGATGAAGCAGCGCGAGCCGGTTCAGAGTCGGGGATTTCATCGGGCGGCATGGGCGGCGTTTGATGTGTGTTTTCGCTGCTCGGTATGGAAAGAACAGTAAACGGCGAAAAGCTTGTTGTTTCTGCCGAGACAATATAATAATCAGAATCAGGTTCATTGATGATGGTGACCGGCTTTAATTCTTCTAATTTTCTTTGGTCGCCGGTTCCGGCAGCGTGGAAGACCTTTAAATCTTTTTCATTGACCACCAAACCGTTGACCTGTTTGGGAACTGAAAAGGTTAAGGTAACAGATTCACCATTCGCGGAAAGATAATTATTCAAAGCGCCGGTGGCTCCGCCGAAATTAATATCAACAAACAAATGGACGAAGATGTTGTCGTCTTCTAAAATGTTTTCCGGATCAAAATTCGCCAAAATGTTGTGATCTAAATCACTGACCAAAACAACAGCGTTGGTCAAAATATTTGCCGGAAGGTCCGAGGGGAAAGACAAAGAAGACAAAGCGGGCTGCCCGGCTTTGTGGCCTTTGTAGATGGGCACGTCGAATTTTCCGCGTGCGTTAACATTGTCTTTATAGTGATTGATTGAAACGTATGACCCTTCCCGTTCAAAAACAAACAAAACGGCTGTTTCTTCATGTCCTTTCGGATAAAACATGAATTTGACTTCATGAGAATTCATTAAGTCGTTGAGCAGAGGCGAAAGGCCGGTAAATGTGACAACATGTTTGAAATCTTTGGAATTCAAGTCTTGTTCCGTTATGTCCAAGTAATCAGCGGCGTTTCGTTGTTCGCCGTTCACCCAAACAATCCATTCCAAATCTTTGTCGCAGGAGCCTTTGCCGACACCGCCGGGATTGCCGTTGCCCTGCTGATTGTTTGTGGGGTCGTGGTCGGGACACATAAAAAGGCAACTCAGGCTGATATCTTGTAAATCGGACATATCGACCGAATAAACCATTTTCAGCGGCATAAACCCGAGATACTCATCGCGAACATCAGAACCGTATGTGACGGAACGGAATCCGTCAAACCAATAGGCCGACCGGAGATTATTGTCAGAAAAACGGTAAACAACGTCATGGCCCGCCATTTTCTCAAAAATCTCATCATCGAATGACGTAAAGAAGCTTTCAGTGTAATGATAAAAGAGCGCCTGATTACCGGCAACGTTATCGCTGTAAATCGGATAGATGACGGGTACAACATTGCCGCCGGATAAGGCGTCATATGTATCAAATGTGAGATAACGGGCATTGCCATCAATTCTTAAAGAAAAGACAGAAAAACCGGAAGTGTTGAATGAAAAGATGTCACCGTTTCGCAAATACGGGATATTGTCGCCGAAATTATAGGTTTTAAAACCGTTGTCAACGCTGAAACTTCTCGATAAACCGTAATTAAAAACGACATCAACATCGACCCCGGATATGTAAATAAACTCCATATTCCCCTGCGTGAGACCGACTGTGGAGAATGGCGACAGCAAAATGGAAGCAGGTCCGCGTTCTTCAAAACCGCGTTCCAAACTGCGTTCCAAACTGCGTTCCAAACTGCGTTCCAAACCGTGTTCCAAACCGTGTTCCAAACCGTATTCCAAACCGCGTTCGTCAAAACCGCGGCCGTCGAAATCATCTGCAAGCGCAACCCCGAAGCCGATAATCAAAGATAGAAGAAGCACGAGGATACAACAAACCCCCGCTTTGGAAATATATCGAGTACTCTTGCCTGCAGACATCAAATCACTTGGCGTTGATCATACGCCGAAATATATTTATGAAGAGTTAAAAAAAACGAATACTTCAGAGTTAAAACTATTTACGCTGCAAAGAATAGTTTGTATAGATATATAAAGTTTATTGAGAATATATAATACTATTTTGAGATGAATGTTCAATATGATACAACTATGAAAAAATATTGAACATAAACAAATATAATTATAATATATTTTGAGATATGAATATTGCAGTGAAGACAAGGTGAATGACGATAAACAAAGGAACAGCCCATGTAAACGGCTTCTTCTGCGTTTTGTGGCGGCAAATAATCATACCGGCGTAAGCCCCAAACGGCCCGAAAAAGGCCAAAAGGAGAAGCGTCTTTTCAGAAATTCGCCATTTGCCACCGGAGGCTTTGGCTTTGTCTATGCCGTATGCTGTGAATGCCAAAATATTCAGCGTCAAATACAGAGCAACAATAAAAGAAAGAGAAGATGTTAATTCTGCCATAGACGGTAGAATGAAATCTGCCAATATAATGTTTATGCATGAATATGCAGGATTATGCAGGGTTATACAGAATTACGTAGGGTTATACAGAATTACGTAGGGTTATACAGGGTTACATAGGGTTATACAGGGTTACGTAGGGTTATACAGGGTTATGTAGGGTTGTGTAGGGTTAGGCAGAGTTTTGGCTTTGTACAGAAAAAATTGGTTTTCATGCCAATCATTTTTTCCGCTCGTTAAAAATCTTTTCCGCGACGCATGAAAAACGTGTGCAGGAAGGTTTGTACACATCATGCACACCGCACACACCGTGCATACCGTCACACCGCGCACACCGCGAACACCTGCAATTTATTTCCTCAGCATTTTATATATCCCTGTTCGGTCAAGCTTCATTAATCGTGAAATATCAGGGACGGACAGACCGCATTCTTCTTTTAAATACTGTGCGTAACAGTGGGAAAACCCGATTTCCGCATATTTTTCGCGATATTTTATAAATTCTGATTGAGATGAAAGTTTCATCAGTTTTTCAATATCAATTTCCCCTTTTTTCATAACTGTCTCCTCTGATAGTATTTATTTCAACACATTTTTATTTTAAAACAAAAAGCATCCGATGACATCGTTAAAATCGTTGTCCGCTTGTTACGGACTTTGTACGAAAAGCATTGGCTTTCGAATAATAATTCTTTTTTGTGTATAATAAATCTTTTTCATGCAAAAGCAGAAAAATAAAAACAGGAAAAATAAAAGCAGAAAACATAAAAATAGAGAGAAATAAAAGCAGAAAACATAAAAGTAGAGAGAAATAAAAGCAGAAAAAATAAAAGAAAAATAAATAAAAGCGGAATAAAAAAAGGAACAAGAAGTCTGTTCTTGCCCCTTCCTTAAAGACGGATATATTCACCCGCGTCGCCTAAATCTTCTTCGATTCTGAGAAGTTGGTTGTATTTTGCCGTGCGTTCGCCGCGGGCCGGCGCGCCGGTCTTTATCATGTCGGCGCCGAGCGCGACAGCTAAGTCGGCGATGGTTGTGTCTTCCGTTTCGGCTGATCTGTGGCTGACGAACAGGGAGAAACCGTTTCTCATCGCAAGCGTTGCCGCGTCGATTGCCTCAGACAGTGTTCCGATTTGGTTGACTTTCAAAAGAAGGCCGCTGGCGGCGTTTGAGGCGATGCCTTTGGCGATTCGTTCGGGGTTGGTTACAAACAGGTCATCGCCGACGATGATTGTTTCCCAAAGCTCGCCGGTCAGATTTTCAAAGTCCTCGAATGAATCTTCATAGAACGGGTCTTCGATGGATAAGATTGGGTAGCTGTTGACTAAATCAACGTAAAAGGAAGTCAGTTCTTCAGGTGACATGATTTCGCCGTCAATCTTGTAATTGTCGCCGTCGAAGAATTCGGTTGCCGCGGCATCCAAACCGATTTTAATTTCTTCATCCGTGTAGCCGGCTCTTTCAATCGCGATCATCAAAGCGTCCAAGGCTTCCGTCGTCTTTTCCATTTTCGGCGCAAAACCGCCTTCATAGCCGACATTTGTAGAAGAGGCGCCGTAAGATTCGTGCAAATACTTGCCGAGCGCGTGATAGGTTTCGGCGCCCATTTGGATGGCTTCGGCAAACGTTTCGGCGCCGACCGGCTGAATCATAAATTCCTGAATGGCCAAGTCGTTTCCGGCGTGTTTGCCGCCGTTAAGAACGTTCATGGTCGGAACCGGAAGCGTGAAAGTGTTGGCGCCGCCCAAATATCTGTAAAGCGGAAGTTTAGATTCGGCCGCCGCCGCTTTTGACGCCGCCATGGAAACACCCAAAATGGCGTTGGCGCCTAAAACCGCTTTGTTGTCCGTGCCGTCCATTTCAAGCATCATCATATCGATTTCACGCTGCATGCGCGAGTCATAGCCAATCAAGGATTGCGCAATGCGGGAAACATTTTCAACCGCTTTTAAAACGCCTTTGCCGTTGTAGCGGTCAGCGTCGCCGTCGCGGAGTTCCAGCGCCTCGTGGGTGCCCGTGGACGCGCCCGACGGAACGGCGGCGCGGCCAAAACCGTTTGCCGTAATCACGTCGACTTCAACCGTCGGGTTACCTCTTGAGTCTAAAATCTCACGCGCCTTGATTCCTTTAATGACAAAGCGGTCTGCATCATTGTAGCCTAAAATTTTCATAAACATCACACATGCATTAATATTTGGATTTTAATTAATCGCGAAATAAATTGTAAACAAAAATAATTAATTAATAATTAATCACAAAATCGGAAACCGAATTTAACCATAAGAGTTACAGTATTAAACAATTTTCGGGATTCTTTAGAGATTCTTAAGAGATTCTTTTGAATCTGACAATTTTTGATTTTGAATATGACAATTTTTGATTTTGAATCTGACAATTTTGAATTTGAATTTGACAATTTCTGACTCTGATAAATATATTTATGAAAAAACCGATAGTTTTTGAAATTTTTAAAAACCGCCATCGTTGAAAGGATAAAAGATCGGTATTTTTTCACCGCAATCAACACAAACAAAATCATTGCCGCGCCTCTCCAATCCGTCGTTTTCCCCGAAATGATAGCGGCGGCTGATCAAAAGACAACCGCAATTCGGACACCATGTGTTTTGAAAATCCGATTCGACGTTGCCCACATAAACATACAAAAGACCGGCGGCTGTAAACAGACTGCGCCGGCTCTCCAAAAGCGCGGCGGCGGCGGGCGGCGAGTCGTTCATTTTAAAATGCGGCCGAAATGCCGTTAAATGAACGGGCGTTTCGTTTCCCAAATTATGAGAAATAAAGGAAGCCAAAGCCTCGGATTCTGCCGTACCGTCGTTTTTGCCGGGGATGAGAAGAGTTACCGTTTCGACGAACAGGCCGGCTTTTTTGGCTTGGGCGGCGGAGGCTGTGACGGGGTCAAGGCGGGCCAACGCCACGTTTTCATAGAAATCGTTTGAAAAACTTTTCAAATCCACTCGGTAGACGTCAATGTAAGGCGCCAAAAAATCAAGCGCCTCCGGCGTCATATAACCGTTTGTCACGAGAATGACGTACAAGCCGCGCTCTTTTGCCAAAACGGCGGTGTCATAAACGAATTCATACCAAACGGTCGGCTCGTTGTATGTAAAAGAAATGCTTTTGGAATCTAACAGCAGAGCGCGATTCACAACTTCTTCGGGCGTCACGATTTCACCGAAGCGATTCAAGCCTGAGCCTTTCTCCATCGCGGCGTAAATGTTGTCCCCGGGTTGTGAAAGACGGTGGTTTTGGCAGTGCAGGCATTTAAAGTTGCAGCCAAACGTGCCGAGCGAATAAGTCGTCGTCCCCGGCAAAAAATGATGAAGAGGTTTCTTTTCAACCGGGTCAATCGCTTCTGAAGAAACAAAACCGTAATTTAACGAATAAAGAACGCCGCCGATGTTTTGACGAACACGGCAAAAACCGGTCTTATCCGCGGCGATCAGACAGCGGTGCGCGCACAGACCGCAGCGGACGTCGCCTGACGGAAGACGCCGGTAAAACATTGCTTCTTTGAGTGGAGAAATCATAGGAATCACGAAACCAAAAAAATCACGAAACCAAAAAAATCACGAAACCAAAAAAATCACAGGAATTATAGAAATGCCCCCGCTGTTTTATTTTTTAGGAACCAAACTGTACGCCGTAATATCGTAAAACCCGCGGTTGCCGTAGTATCGAATATCGGTTTTGACGGGAACAATCCTTTGTTTAAAAATGGGCGCGTCCAAAACCGCCGTCTCAAACTCGCCGCCTTCTCCCGCGATGTGTATATATTTCGTTTTGTGAAGCTTGATCAAGTCATTCAAAGCGTTATGGTCCAGAACTCTTCCGAGCCAGCTTTCATCCAGCCCGTCAGCCGCAACCGCGGCAAAACGGATTTCCATGCCCGATTCAATCATTTCGCGAAGAAGCGAAATCGGCTCGACTTTCCAAAGCGGCGAAAAGGACGTAAGGCCGAGGGATTCGCAAATTTTATCAATGCGGCTTCGCTGATACACCGATTCGATAGCGCCGGAACAAACGCCTTTGATGCCGAATTCGGCAATCGCGTCTGACAATGCCGTTTCCATTTCATTCAATTCCTCTTCCTTAATGCCCGATGTCTGCCGGTAATACAAAGGAATTGCGCATGCGTCAGAAATCGGCCGAACCAAATCGATGTTGACGGCGTGAAACATGTAAGATTCTTTATTGGCGGGCACAAGGCAAATCAAACAGACAACCTCGTTGCCGGCCTCAATCATTTTTTGAACGGCGAATATGGAATCTTTGCCGCCCGATACCAATGCCGCAATTTTCACTTCAACCGCCTCGACTCATAAATAAGGGTTCTAATTAAGGGTTCATAGATAAGGGTTCATAGATAAGGGTTCGTAGATAAGGGTCCATAGATAAGGATTCATAGATAAGGATTCATAGATAAGAGTTCATAGATGAGAGTTCATGGATGAGAGTTCATAGATAACCTTAGACACACCATATTTACTATGTAACACTTTGGAACAATTAGCATTTCAATTTATTAAAATATTGATAAAGATGTATCAGTTGGTGATTAAAATGGATATAATCAAAGGTGACTACATTGAATAATAAAAAGAATGATTTAACACCAAAGGAGCTTCCTTCGATTGATGAGATTGCTCTATTTAATCATATATCAGCGATAATCGAAAATCGCAAATATCGTGCCGGTGCATACGCAAACCTTGAAAAGACTATGATGTTTTGGGAAATCGGTGAGCATATTAACTCTGTATTGCTTGGCAAAAGAACGTGCTGCATATGGAAAACAAATTGTCGTGACACTGGCACGACAATTGGAAGAACAGTATGGGAATAGTTTTGAAGCACAAAATTTACGCCGTATGATTCAATTTGCCAAGCGATTTCCTGATTTTGAAATTGTCGTTCCGCTGGCACGACAATTGAGTTGGTCACATTTCTTAATATTAATACCAATAACGTCAGATGAAGCATTGATGTATTACGCCAATGATGCAATGACACGACAGTTGGGCAGACGCGAATTGCGCCGTCAAGTAATGCGTAGAACATATGAACGTGCTGAAATTGCCGATGCACAATTAACAAAACAATCCACAATACCTCAAAATGTATTTAAAGACCCATATTTGCTTGATGTGCTGGGGTTAAAAGATAATTTTCAAGAAGCGGATTTGGAAAAAGCGATATTACTGGAACTGGAATCATTCTTACTTGAATTTGGTCATGGTTTTTCATTTGTATGCCGTCAAAAGAGGATGATATGGGATAGTGATGATTATACTCTTGATTTGCTTTTTTATCACCGCATTATGAAAAGACTTGTCGCTGTTGAGTTAAAGTTAGAAAAATTCAGACCTGCATTTAAAGCACAAATGGAATTCTATTTGAAATGGTTGAATCGTTACGAACGGCAACCCGATGAAAACGAACCGGTTGGACTAATATTGTGTCCACATGCAAATCGTGGGACATTAGAATTGTTAGAGATGGATAAAGCGGGAATTGCTGTTGCTGAATTTTGGACTACTATGCCACCTAAAGAAGAATTTGAACGTAAAATTAATACAATAATGCTTGAAGCAAAAGAGCGGATTGAACAGCGAAAATCTTTTCCGGTTTCAGATATACGTAAGCAAATTGACTTCTATTATGAACAAAAAGCTGATGATGACGAATAAAAATTGTTAGTCATTAAGGCTATTCACCGCCAAAGTGCCGAATAGCCTTTACAATCGTATAACTTAAGAGTGGTGTACAAGGGTCTCTTATGAACTGCGTTCACGGTGTTGTAAACAGCACCCTTGACAACACTTGCAAAAGGGTTCGTAGATAAGGGTTCTAAATTAGAAAAGAAAAAAAAACATAAAACGATTATAAATTATCCTGAACCATCCAAATCAGATGCCGGGAAGTACCGGACATAGCGTTCTTTCATTTGCTCCCAGTTCGGCAGGTTTGTTTGACAACCGATTTTTTCAACCACGAAGGACGCGGTCACGCTGCCGACGCGGCAGCAGATTACGGGCGGGAATTTTTTGATAAGCGATACCAAGAAACCGGCTTTATACGCATCGCCGGCGCCTGTCGGGTCAGCCGATTCTGCCATGATCGCCGGAATTTCCGTCACGGTTATTCTTTCGCCGTCGTTTTCATAAAGGACACTCCCTTCTTTATCGCGGGTGACAACAATCATGCCGATAGTGTCTTGAAGCTCTTCAAACGTTTTTCCTGAAATTTCCGTCACTTTTTGAATTTCATGACGGTTCGCGAATAAAATATTCGTGTTTTTCAGAATCGTATTCAAAGGCTCTTTTTGATAGGTAACCAAGTCCTGACCCGGGTCAAAAGAAACAAAGCCGGCAACCTGAGACATTTTTGCGTTAAAGCGGCAGTCTGCCGTTACCATATGAACAAAATCCGTTTTCGGCGGCTCCAGTTCCGCCAATTTGGCGGCGGCGCCCCAGTAAAAGTAAGTGGTTTGATTGGAATGGGAATCGGTAATGACAAAAGCTTTGGAAAGGGTCTCGCCTTCCAAACGGTATAATTTGGACAAATCGACGCCGAAATTTTTGAGCCACTCATCGTAACCGCTGGATTCAAAATCGCGGCCGACCGGAGAAATCAGTTCCGCCTCGCCGCCGAGACGTGCAATTGCCGCCGCCACGTTCGCCGCGCCGCCGCCGTACTGTGTTTCACAGACACGAATCGGCGCCGACTGATTCGGGCCGGCCATTGACTCAACCGTCAGCAAATAGTCAAGCGATGTGTGCCCCGTTACTGAAATTTTCCGGTTCATGAGCGTCTCCATCCTGAATAAAAAAAATGAATTAAAAAAATTCTGAATTAAAAAAATAAGAAAATCAACCGGACGGGTTAATCGTATTCGTAACTCTTCTTTCCGGCTGTTTCTCCGCGGGCGGGTCGGTCGCCGCGGTCAGGGCGGTCACCGCGGTCGCCGCGGTCGCCGCGGGCGGGTCGGTCACCACGGTCAGGGCGGTCACCGCGGTCAGGGCGGTCGCCGCGGGCGGGGCGGTCACCACGGTCAGGGCGGTCACCGCGAGCGGGGCGGTCACCGCGGTCAGGGCGGTCGCCGCGGGCGGGGCGGTCGCCGCGGTCAGGGCGGTCACCGCGGTCAGGGCGGTCGCCGCGGGCGGGGCGGTCAGGGCGGTCGCCGCGGGCGGGGCGGTCACCGCGGGCGGGGCGGTCACCGCGAGCGGGGCGGTCACCGCGGTCAGGGCGGTCGCCGCGCGCATCGTCACCTTGTTTGGGGCGCGGCGGCCGGCTGTCGGCAATAAATTCTTCCACGGACGCGACTTTTAACGCAACGTCGCGAAGAGCTTTACCGACGACGGAGGTCGCAATACGGGAAGCGTGTTCTTCAGATTCCGCCTCATAAACTTTCATTTGGAACAAAAGGCCGACCAACGCGGTATCGGCAACCACGTAAACGCTCATAAATTTTTCATCGCAATGAGCGCAGGTCATGGTTCCGACATCAACGCCGACATATTCCAATTTCGGATTCAACCGTTTGCCCGCTTCGGAAATAGCGATTCCGATTGCATCTTCACCGGTGGCAACATCTTTAACGAGCCAAGCGCCTTCTAAAAAAACATTATAATTTGACATTTTTGCATCACTTACTTTAATTTCTTCAATTATTTTTCTTCAATATTTTATTTCTTCAATATTTTATTTCTTCAATTTTTAATTTCGTCAATTTTTTTATTTCTTCAATTTTTAATTTCGTCAATTTTTTTATTTCTTCAATTTTTAATTTCGTCAATTTTTTTATTTCTTCGATTTTTTTATTTCTTCAATTTCTTCATCTTCAACAGTTCAAACGAAAAGCTTTGCGTCTCTTTGTGTTTTTCTTTTCAACGCTAATGCGCCTTAAAGTATTTCAATTCATTCATATTATTTTATAAAGTGTTTTAAACGAATCGGTCTGATTCTCAAATTTGTCTCAAACACATCTCATATTCAATTGTATTCATCTGAATGTCATCAAATTGTAAAAAGAATATCGTCATCCACGTCAAAAACGCCCAATTTGGCGCCCGCATCCAGCCATGCGTGGCCGTAGCTGAAAGACGCCAAAGCGTTGACGTAATCGTCTTTCTCTAAGAAAAACAAACCGTCTTTGTGATAAGAATCCGCCATTGTTTTAAAATCATTTGCTGCCGCCCTCATATGAGAGCCTTCGATTGGAGACGGGACGGCTTTTTCAAGCGCGGCGGCTAAAAGTCTTTCATAACGCATCGTTTTCTCATATAAATCGGCAGTCATTCCTTTTCCTCACATCGATTTAATTATTTTTCGGCCTTTTCTTTCAAAACGGCGGGCGCGCCCGCTAATTTGACCAACGCTTCCGCTTCAAGAAAATGCAAGTCCCCGGGAACAACTAAGATTTGAAGCGGACCGCCGAGATCAAAGTGATCGGCGCGCTGTGCAAAATCCGCTTTAACGCAAGCATCGGGTGAACCGGCGCGCGCAATTCCGACAACGATTCTGTTTTTCATGACGCCTTCATTTCTTTTCTCTTCAACTTCCAAAAGAAGCCGAAGCGCCTCCGCCACGGTCATATAACCGCGGTCTTTGTCGATATCCAAAAAAACGAGCGTGTGCAGTCCGTTCTGCTGATTGAACTTAATCGCGTCATATGGCGCCTCCGTCACAACGCGGTTGCCGCGGCCGCTGACATAGGGAAAGGGGATGCTGACGGATTTTCCGAAACGGTAATTTTGAAGACCGGAAAGGCCGAAAACGGCGGAAGTGATGGACGAGCCGTGTATCAGACGCGTCTTTATGCCCATATCTTCGGCGCGGATCCGCAAATCGATGTGGGTTGTTGACGTCATCGTATCGCCGCCGGTCAAAAAGACAACATTTCGGGTGACGGCATTTTCAAGCCATGCCGGATTTTGCTCGACATCTTCCCGGTTTAAAACCGTAATGGTTTTCCCGTACATTTTTTCCAACTTTTCAAGGTCGGCGCCCATCAAATAAGACGTGTAAAACTCTAAGTAAACGATATCGGCAGCTCGAACAGCTTCCAACCCTTTGAGAGAAATATCTCTCTCGTCATACAATCCGAGTCCGATAAAAGTCAACATAGAGAATTCATTGGGCAGATGGTATTTAATGGTTTTTAATCATCGAATATTCATCAAACAGTCATCGAATAATCATCAAACAGTCATCGAATATTCATCAAACAGTCATCGAATAATCATCAAACAGTCATCAAATTGTCATCGAATAAGCATCAAACAGTCATCAAATTGTCATCGAATAAGCATCAAACTGTCATCAAATTGTCATCGAATAAGCATCAAACTGTCATCAAATTGTCATCGAATAAGCATCAAACAATCATCGAATATACATCGAATAAACATCGAAATAAGCATCGAACATACATCGAATAAACAACGAATAAACATCGAAATAAGCACCGAGATAAGCATCGAAACAAGCATCGAAACGTTTTAAAAATGAGAAATGAATTTTACATGAATATTTATATACAAAGAGAAACATTGGGAAGCATTATTAATTAATTAGCTTTTGCTAAAAACTTTAGCCATTTAGGATTTCTTAATGCAAACAATTTTAAAGAAATTATGCATTCTAGATGATTATAGATGATACATCGCTTTTAATTAGCATTTATTTGTATGAGCGATTGAATATATCGGGCGGATTTTTCCGAATAATTGCGTGTTCCCGCCGTATGTTTTTGGATTTGACGTGACATAATGTATTAACTTAACGAAATGAAACGAGAAAAAAGAAATGATTAAAAGAAACACTGTCCAAAAAATGAAAATTCTGGAATATCTGATGAGCACAAAGTCTCATCCGACCGCAGAGGCCGTTTACGCCGTCGTGTGTAAAGATATCCCGACAATCAGCCTCTCAACAGTTTACCGCAATTTAAACACAATGGCTGAAGACGGCGAGATTTTGAAGTTTGAAGTCGGCAACGAAGCGCACTTTGACGCGGACACCAGCTTCCACCACCATGTCTATTGCAAAATGTGCAAAGAGGTTTATGACTTGCATGATGCCGAAATTGCGAAATTCATTACGGAAAACGCAAAAATCCCGAACTTCATCGTGGAAAACACAAACCTTATTTTCCTCGGCAGATGCTGTGAATGCTCAAATGTCTACGAAGAATTTGAAATGAGTTGATCCGTTAATTTCAATTCGTTTCATTTTTTATCCTTCTTTTCCATTTTTCTTTTTTTGTACTCTTTTTTACTTTGTTTCATAAGCAGTGAGCGGCAGTTTTGAAAAAAAACGGAAGTTTCGAAAAAAACGGAAGTTTTGGAAAAAAACGGAAGATGCTTCGATATACTCTGTTTTGTCGGGAACTGAATCGCCGTCAATAAAGAAGTGCATCGACAATTAATTTAAATATTCATTCGCTGATTATATAAATGATAACAAATGTTCGTCGAAAAAAAAGCTAAAGGGTCTGACTGGTACATTGCCTTTATGGCAATGATGTTATTACAAGGTCTTGTTATTGCCATTGGGTCCAATTACACAGGAGATGAATTTGTTCCTTTCGTGGATATGATTTTAATTATAGTGTGCAATTTAATCCTAATTGTTTCTGTATATTTTTCAGTTTTGATAATTTCAGTAATGCGCTATGATAAAGTTTATAATTTTTACACATCCAAAAGATTCAGAACAGAGCGTAAGGTTGCAATTTTGATTGGAATGGGATGGTTCATCCTTGTTTTAGCATTGGTAATACAAATCGTGTATAAATCAATTGTTGGTAGTATACAACCGTTGGATATTGATGACATTTACTTTTTTGGATTTTTCTTTGGTCTTGTCCCACTTGCAACTTTATTTACATTCTTCATAGTTTACAAGTTCGTTTTTATGCTAGGATTGAGAAAGCCTTATTATAATGACGATTTGGACCAATAAACTCAGTCAAAAAAGGCATCGATCGTGACAGAGAATAAATAACTTTTGTCAAAAAAAGAGAATAAAAGGTTTAAGACAAGTCAAAGAATGCATCAACCGGAATTATCACAAAAAGGACAGAGAATAAATATCTTTTGATAAAAAAAAGAGGTTATGTGGTTCCGGATGTCTATAATTTTTGATGCATCGACCGGGATTTGAACCCGGCTTTACGGCTTGGAAGGCCGCAGTCATAGCCGCTAGACCATCGATGCAGATGTATTTTGCTTGCAAAGCAGCAACCTTTAGAGATATCTATTTTA
>Ga0123353_10001636_pt1 | contig 27577 bp, 30 predicted proteins | sample TergutLab28metaG_3_FD_92763 | JGI IMG/M metagenome (GOLD analysis project Ga0123353, IMG submission 92763) | Labiotermes labralis P3 segment gut microbial communities from Petit-Saut dam, French Guiana - Lab288 P3 | ecosystem: Host-associated > Arthropoda: Insects > Digestive system > Gut ...
ACGCCGCCGAAGGCGTTGGCCCGCAGGCCCAATTGGGTCCAGGCCTCGCTGTCCATGGCGCCGGGATAGAGCTCGGTGTCGGGGATCTCGATGCCGCAGGCGCGGCCCGCGTCGCGGATGAGCTCGCCCACGGCCGTGTCGTTTTTCACCGTGCCGGTGCAGCCGATCCTGTTCACGCGTATCTCCTCGATCTCGCGCAGGGTCTCCAGGCCGATGAAGATCGTCTCTATGTTCGGGTCGCTGAGCTCCTCGTAGTGCGCCTTGGCGTAGGCCCGCGCGCCGCGCAGCCCCGCCTCCTCCGAGCCGGTGAGCAGGCAGCCCACCTCGGTGTTCTCAAAGCGCATGCCGCTCTCGGCCATCTCCTTGATCACGGCCATGGCCACGTAGTTGGCGCTGAGGTTGTCGTTGGCGCCGTCCACCACAACTTTGTAGTTGACGAACTTCATGATGGCGAAGGCGAAGGGGATGGCCGATAGCAGCAGGATGCTCCACACCAGCCAGCCGCCCGCCCACTTGGACGCAAGCGGCTGCCCCATGGCGTTCGCCGCGATGACGTATACTGCGTTGACCACGCTCACCGTCAGGCTGACTGCCATGCCGTAAACAGCGCCGCCGATGGCGATGGCAAGGCCGGTGGCCTCGCCCAGCCAGGAGTAGGTCCACTCGCGGGCGGCGTCGGTGTGTCCGCCGAAGATGATGCGCCGCTTGACCTCCCCCGAGGCCTTGCGCGTGGCGTAGACGTTGCGGGATACCTTCTTCGGGAACAGGAAATCGATGAACTCGCTGTAGAACAGGAACTCAAACAGAAACATCAGCACGGTGATGACGCACAGCACCGCCGCGAGCAGCGCCAGAATCACGCTGGCGCCGCCGAAGAAGTATAGCGCCACGGCGGCAAGCATGAATATGGCCGCGATGGGGATAAAGCCCATGAATGCCTCCGGGTGCAGCGTGAAGTCCTCCATGGCGACCTCGTCCGCGTAGCCCTCCAGCTCCTTCTTGAAGAAAGCCTGGGCATCGCGCTCGGACTGCGAACCCGGCAGACGCTTCTTGAAGGTCTCGCACACGTAGCGCACGCCGTCCATCATGTATTGCATCGTGGCGGCCGAGACCTCGGTGCGGGCGGCATTGCGGTCAACTTTCACTCGTGCCATAACAAAATTCCTCCCCAACTTTTTCTGTTGGAAATATTGTACTACGTTTAATGGGGGAATGCAAGGATTATTTTACTTGTTCTTGCGCTCGTATGGCTTCGGCTCGTCGGTTAGGCCCATCAGATAATCGACGCTTGTATTGTAGAAAACAGCGAGCTGTGCCATAACATCCAGCGGTATATCCCGCTCATTCGTTTCATAGCGTGAATAACTGTTTTGCCGGATGTTCAGATATTGCGCGATTTCTTTTTGCGTCATGTCCCTGTCTTCGCGCAAGTCCCGGATCCGTTGATACTTTAGTATTTCATTTCGCATGAAATCAATCACCTCATACAAATGATAATATCCCGTATTGGTATTGTTGACATTTATACCAATACGGGATATACTGTTCTTGGAGGTGAATAAATATGGCTGAGTTTTGCCTGGACTGCTGGAATAAAATAAATCACACCCTCCTGGCCGAGAAGGATGTGGTTCTATCGGAAGAACTGGATTTGTGCGAAGGATGCGCAGAAATAAAGCCGTCTGTTGTAAGATACAGCACGAGCAGGGAAAAAGCAAAAGCGCGCCGCAGGGAAAAGCGCCGAAGCCGCGGCAGCCTTTGATTTTAGATTACAGCCCCACTACAATCCCCGCCGCCGCACCGACAGCAATAAACACAGCGGGGTGGAGTTTCCGCAGCTTTTTCCAGAAGGCGAAGGGCAGCAGCGCGGCGTAGAGCGCCACGCTGCGCCAGTCGAACCACGCCAGGGGGGTTTGCCAATCCCAGCCTGTTCCGCTCGCCAGCGAGATCTGCAGCAGGGCAAACACCGCCGCGCAGATGAGGCCCGCGCTGGCCGGGCGCAGCACGCGCATGACGCGCTCCCACCGCGCCGAATTCTTGAAACGCTCCATCAGCCGGGCGGCAAACAGGTCCACGCCCAGGGTGGGGACCATCAGCGCCAGGGGGCTGAGCGCAGCGCCGGGGAAGCCGCTCACGGTGTACCCCACAAAGGCGGCCATGTTGGTGCCCAACGGCCCGGGGGCGCACTGCGCGGCGGCGATCATATCGGCCAGCTGCGCGGCGGAGAACCACGCCGGCCGGCGGCGGCCCATGCTCTGCAAAAACGGGATGGTGGCAAGGCCCCCGCCCACGGCAAACAAGCCCGTGAGGAAGAATTCATATATCAGAATAAAGAGGGTTTGGAGCATTTTATGTATCTCCGTAGTGGCCTTTGCAGGCGGTAATCTCCAGCTGTCCTTCCCTGATTCGGAAGATTAGCCGGTTTTTCTGTCTTGTCGAAGCCAGTATTCGTATTCCTCCCACGCCTCGTCATTCCACAGCTTCTTCATCGTCCTCCACCTCAACCAAATCATGATAGTGCATGTTGCGTCCCGCGTCGGCGTCCGCCATGCGTTTCAAAAGCTGAGATTTCCCTGTCGTAATCTCAAAAGGCACCGATCCGGTACGGATCATCTGCTTAAGCAGCATGTTGACGATCACCGGGATGGTTAGCCCCAGCGCGGCGAGGGTTGCCTCTGCGTTGGTTTTGTTACGTCGTCCAGACGAATATTTACTTGTGCCATGTTCAAACCTCCTTGCTATCATTATATAGCATTTGCTAGCGATTATCAACATATCGCTAGCAATTATTCCTCCTTCTTCTTTCTAAACGACCCGAACAGCCCCGCCAGTCCCGCCCCCAGCACTACCCACGCGGGATTCTGCCCCAGCACGGCCACAACCACGAAGGCGGCCACGGTTACGCCAAGCTGCCACCAGCGCCTGACGCTCTCGCGCAGGATGTTCGCCAGCGAGACCGTCACCAGCGCGCACACCGCCACGCGTATGCCCGCGAAGGCCGACTGCACCGCCGGGTATCCCGCCACCTGCTGGAGTGCCGTGGCCATCGCCAGCACCAACAGTACCCCGGGCAGGGCCACGCACAGGGGGGCCACGATCGCCCCGAGGGTCTTCTTCTGCCGGTAGCCGATGAAGGCCGCCACATCCACCGCGATGACGCCCGGCGTGCACTGCCCCACGGCGTAGTAGTCCAGTATCTCCTCCCGGGTGCACCAGCCGCGCCGGGTTATGACCTCGCGCTCAAGCATGGGGAACATCGAAAGCCCTCCCCCGAAGGTGAAGAGCCCGATTTTGAAGAAGCTTGAGACAAGCCGGAGGAGGGCTTTCATGTGACGCGATACTCCTTAACGACATAAAGATCGCCATTGAACCAGAGGTTCATTTGAAATCGAGAAAAACCTTTGACATATGGGTTTTGCAAAGATTGATTGGTACAATTTTAAGGAGTTTAGGAGTTGCTAATCTTTGCGTTTGAAGAAAAAAACAGGGCCTTTGTTGTATCTGCCGTCGTAAATGCAAATAAGTTCCCAGCCCTGCTGGCCTAATTCGTTGAATTCCGCTTCCGCGTTGCCGAGAATTTCTGGCAAATAAAGCTTGTACTGCCATTTCTCCATTGTGCGGCCCGCCTTTCTTTTTGCTTTTGATTTTTACGTTTTCCGGCGGGTGAAAAAACATCGCCCCCTTACAGGATATGCGCCGCAGCCAGCAGCGTTTCCTCCCCGAACGGCCTTCCAATCAGTTGCCGCCCATCCGGCAGGGCGAGCGCGGGCAGCCCCGCCAGGCTGGCCGTCGCCAGGGCAGCTTCGTCATGTGCGGAGGACAGCAGCGCATCGCAGGTTTCCAGGGCCGCAAGCAAGCGATCCCGGATCAGCCGCCGGGCCCGCATGGCCTTCACGTAATATGCGTCATACCGGCCCGCGCTGAGCACCAGATTGCCCAGCAGCACGCAACCCTTGGCCTCCATGCCGAAGCCCTCGCCGCGGCTGAGGACATAGGTGTCGCGCAGGTTCTTGGCCTTCTCGCTGGCGCGGCCGTATTTGATGCCGTCGAAGCGCGCGAGGTTCGAGCTGGCCTCGGCGCAGGCGAGGATCTCGAACACGGGCAGGGCGTAATCAAGAATGGGGGATTGGCCTATGCTTGCTCCCCCCGCCCTCCGGCCCCCCCCCTCGCATGCGAAGGGGGCTTGGGCTGCATCTACAGACATACAATCCCTCTTGTCCTTGCCCTTGATAATATTGAACAGGGCCACGCAGTCGTCGATATCCCGGGCGACGGGGCCGATCTGGTCCATGGAGGAGGCGTAGGCCGCCAGGCCATAGCGCGACACCGCGCCATAGGTGGGGCGCAGGGCGAAAAGTCCATGGCGGGCCGCGCTTCGGCGCATCGCGCCGCCCGTGTCGCCGCCCAGGGCGATGGGGGCCTCCCCGGCGGCTACGGCGGCAGCAGTGCCGTCAATGCCGCTGCCCATGCCGAATTCGCTCACGCGGGTTTTGCCCAGGAGAACCATGTCGGCCTCAGTGATTTTCTCGATAACTGTTGCGTCATAGGGTGGCACAAACCCCTCCAGGGCCTTCGATCCCGCGCCGGTCATGATCCCCCTCGTGCATATGAGATCATCCGCCGCGACAGGCACGCCCGCCAGGGGCGAGCGCACATCGCCGGCATCTAAGCGGGCCTGGATTTCCCCGGCGCGGGCATAGGCTTTCTCCTTGCACAGCGCGGCGAAGTTGGCCTGGCCGCTGGCCTCAATGGCGGCATAGCAGGCGTCCAGGGCCTGGGCGATTTTTAGTTCGCCGGAGTGGAGCTGGCGGGCTAATGAGAGGGCGGTGGGAGTAGGCATGGTGAGGGCTCCTTTTTTTTAGCCCCCCCTGCTCGCTGCGCTCGCAGCGAGCAGGGGGTTAAATGATACAGCTATTTCTGCCTGGGATAGGTTTCCGTATTCAGTTGCGGCAATTGAAAATCAGTATGAGGAACCCTACTCCACCGCCCTATGCACCACAAACGCCCCGCCCTTGCTCCGCTTCGCGTTCGCCAGCAGCGCCTCATTCTCCATCGAGGGCACAACCGCATCCTCCCGCATAACATTCTTCAGCGGAAACACATGCGTGAGCGGCTCCACGCCCTGGGTATCCAGGTCGAGGAGGGGGGCGAAGCTGTCCACGGCGGATTGCAATTCTGCCTGGATGGCATTGCGCTCTTCGGGGGTGAGGGCAATGGCGGAGAGGGATTCGAGGCTGAGTATAAGTTCTTGGTCGATAGTCATATGGGCACCTCAACTAGTGTATAATTACAATCCCCAAGCCCCCTTCGCTTGCGAGGGGGGTGGCGCCGCAGCGCCGGGAGGAGCGTGTGCACACAATTATATCATATGGCAAAGAAGATTGCAACGAAAAAGTACTTGACATCCCGGCAAAGAATATGACATAATGCATATGACGCTATAACGCTTCGCTCTAACTATGGGAGGAATTGTGATGTTCAACAAGATAATCGCGTGGGTTCTCGGCGGAGTAAACGTTTTCCTGCTGTGGGCGGGATATCCGGCTATTCCCGCGGGGCAAAGGCTGGACCTGGATAAGTTCACGCTCACCTGGCAGGATGAGTTCGACGGCACGCAGCTTGATAGCGAAAAGTGGCGCGGGCATTTCTGGGGCGTGCCGGATAACGAAGGCCAAAACATCGCGCACAAGCGCCGGGACGGCTGGTGGGCCCTGGAGGTTGCCCGGGTGGATACCGTGCCGGGGCACGGGGGCATGCTGCACATCCCCTCGGTCTATCTGGAGGAGGGCACAGCGGGCGGCCCGGCGGGGTATTACTCCCTGGGGATCGATACCAGGGGCCTGTTCGAGCAGAAATTCGGCTACTTCGAGGTCCGCTGCAAGCTGCCGAAGGGCCAGGGCCTGTGGAGCGCCTTCTGGATGATGCCCGAACGCTTCGGCACCACCCCCGAGGACGGACAGACCGGCGCGGAGATCGATATCTACGAGAGCGCCTTTTACAGAGACGGCTGGCCGAAGATGAACTCTGTTGCTTCGGCCGTGCATTACGGCGGCTATGGCGACAACCTGCAATCCCAGGGAGTGGGCCGTTATTTTGTGAAAAAGCCCTACGACACCTTCCACACCTACGGCCTGGAGTGGAATGAAAACGAGTACATTTTCTACATCGACGGCGTGGAGACCGGGCGCTCCTCCTTCGGCGGGGTGAGCCAGAACCCGCAGTACCTGCTGCTGAGCGTGGAGCACCAGCTCGGCGGCTGGGCGGGGGATATCAGCGAGAACAGGCCGGGGGAGATGACCGACTTCGTGGTGGACTACGTGCGGGCGTATCAGTATAAATCACTGTTAGAATAGTTGTATTGCTTTTCACTACCCCCTCAGTCGCTGCGCGACAGCTCCCCCAAGGGGGAGCCTTTAAAGTCGCCCCCTTGGGGGACGCTAAGGCGTCCTGGGAGAATGCTTCCTGTTCGGGCGCATTCTAACCCAGATGCCCGCGGGGCAGAGGGGGAGGTGCGGAGCACAAAAACCTACAGGAGGCATTCCATATGAACAACTGGTCTTTCCACAATCCCGTTAAAATCCGTTTCGGCCCCGGCACGGCGGCGGAGACAAGCGATTTCCTTCGCGAGTTGGGCGTCAAGCGCGCGGCCCTGGTGGCCGACCCCGCAGCCCTGCGCTTCGGCCTGGCGGACGCCGTCACCGCCCCCGCGCCGGAGTTGTTCGTCACGGACGAGATTTTCGCCCGCATGCAGCCCAACCCCACCGTGCAGAACATGATGGACTGCGCGGCCTTCCTCGCGCGCGTAAAGGCCGACGCCGTGGTCGCCATCGGCGGGGGCAGCGCCCTGGACTGCGCGAAAGCCGCGGCGGGAGGCCTGCCGGTGATCGCCCTGCCCACCACGGCGGGCACGGGCTCGGAGGCCACCTGCATCAGTGTGCTCACTGACGACGCCGGGCAGAAGATGCCCCGCGTCGATCCGGCCTACTATCCCAGGGTGGCCATCGTGGACCCGGCGCTTACGCTCACCGTGCCGCCGGGGGTCACCGCCGCCACGGGGATGGACGCGCTTTCCCACGCCGTGGAGGCCCTTTGGAGCATACACCACAGCCCCGCCAGCGACGCACTGGCATTGCAGGCCGTGCCCCTTATCCTGCAAAATATTGAAAAAGCTTTCGCCTGCCCCGATGACCTGCCCGCCCGCTGCGCACTGAGCGAGGGTTCCCTGCTGGCGGCGCTGGCCTTCTCCCAGGCGAAGACCGCCGCGGCACACGCCTGCTCGTTTACCCTCACCATACGCTACGGCCTGCCCCACGGCACAGCCTGCGCGTTCACCCTGCCCGCTCTGTGCCGTATCAACGCCCCGGCGGAGGACGGCCGCCTGCACGGCATCGCCCGGGAACTGGGCTTTGACGATGCTCTGGCTTTCGCCGACGAGTTGGACAGATTGAACGCCTCCCTGGGCCTGCCGCGTACGCTGCAAGAAGCCGGCATTCCCCTATCCGATTTACCGGAGCTGGCGCAGGAGTGCATGCTGCCCCCGAACATGAGGAACAACCCTGTTCCTATGGACGCGGGGATGGTGGAGAAGATGTTTTTGGAGCTGAACTATGTTTGAAAAATATTTTAGCCGTGACTATGAAATGCATGGCTTTCCGCATTTCGTCCCGCAAGAGGAATTGGATTACAACGCGGATTTCGCAAAACTGATTGTGGACGAGCAAATCATTTCTCATCGCTGACGCGAGGATGCGGAACGCGGCGGCTGGAAGCGGCATAAAAGAGAAGCAAAAAAGATAGCCTCCCACGGCGGTATGATTTTGGAGATATGTGCCGGGCCCGGCGGCGGTTTTGCGCCGGCCACGCTGATGAAGGACTATCGCGCGAATATCATGATAAGCGATCTATGCCCCACGGTGGTCAGCGAATGGAAAAAGCATTTTGAGAGTATGGACAATCCCCCGCCGAGCATCGAATACGCCGCGTTTGACGTGTGCGACATTCCGTTTCGGGACAACAGCATCGACGTGGTATCGGGCTGTGCGGCGATTATTAACGTCGAAGGCGATAGAGATCAAGCGCTGAGAGAAATCTATCGCGTATTGAAGCCGGGCGGCCTTTTCGTCTTTGACTATATTTTCGTCACCGAAGAATTCTACAACCAAATGCAGCCGCATGTTCAAAAAAAGCTCAAAGACAGATATCCCAAGATTTTTTGGGACGCGCTGCATGTTTTTAATGAACTGGGATTTTCAAAAGTCGAAACAATTCGAACAGGCGCATGGTCCAACGAAAACGACGAAAGCACCCTGGCCGATTTGTGCCGCAGCCTAAATACAGCTTTGACCTTTTCGGCATTCACAAGATTCTGTATCAAATAATTAGGGAATTACCATGGCCATTTTAACATTGCAGGCCCTCTCCATGGGCTTTGAGGACCGATTGCTCTTCCAGAATATCCACCTGAGCCTGGAGGCCGGGGAAAAGCTCGCGCTGGTGGGAGCCAACGGCTGCGGGAAGACCACGCTGCTGCGCCTGATTACCGGGGAACTGACGCCGGAATCCGGGCAGGTGGTGCTGGGCAGGCACGTGCGCCTGGGCTATGCTGCGCAGGTTGCGGGGGATAAAGATCAGGCATCAAACGAAATAACTGTATACGATGAAGCCCTGCGGGTGTTCGCCCCGGTGCTCGCCATGGAAAAAGAACTGGAGCAGCTCGCGGAAGAATTACATCACAATCACAGCGAAGACCTGCTGCACAGGCAAGACGAACTGCGCGGGGCTTTTGAACGGGGCGAGGGGCTCACCTGCCGGGCAAAGACGCGTTCGCTGCTGCTGGGCCTGGGCTTTGACGAAGCCACGCAGCAGATGCCCTGCTCCGCTTTAAGCGGCGGCCAAAACGTAAAATTGCGTTTGGGGCGTTTGCTGCTCAGCGGGGCGGACCTGCTGCTGCTGGACGAGCCCACCAATCACCTGGATTTGCAGGCCATGGCCTGGCTGGAGGGCTATCTCTCCGACTACCCCGGCGCGGTGATCATGGTGTCCCACGACAGGTGGTTTCTCGACAAAGTCGCAACAAAGACGGCGGAGCTGCACCACAACAGGCTCACACTTTACAAGGGCGGGTACTCCGCCGCGCTCAAGCAGAAGCAGGCCCAGGCCGAACTGGACAGACGCCACTACGACAACCAGATGGCCGAAATCAAGCGCATCGAGGGGATCATCGAGCAGCAAAAGCGCTTCGGGCAGGAACGAAATTTTGTCACCATCGCCAGTAAGCAGAAGCAAATTGACCGGCTGAGGGCAGACGTGGTCGTTCCAGACAGCCGCCTGAAAGAGCTGCGCTTCCACTTCCCCGGCGTGCCCGAAACCGGCAACGAGGTCCTGCGCCTGCGCGCTCTGGCTATGTCCTTCGGGGAGAAGAAGCTATTTCGTGAAGTAACAGGCCTCATTGAAAAGGGCGAGCGGGCGTTTATCCTGGGGCCCAACGGCTGCGGGAAGACGACTTTGCTCAAGCTCCTGCGGCGGCTGCTAAAGCCCGTGGAGGGCTACTTCGCCTGGGGCGCGAATGTGCGCATAGGCTACTACGACCAGACGCTGGGCAGCGTCAGCTCGTCGAAGACAGTGCTCGATGAGGTCTGGGACAGCTTTAAATTTATGTCGCATCTTGAAGTCAGGTCGGCATTGGGCATGTTTCTCTTCAGCGGCGAGGACGTGTTCAAGGCCGTGGATACCCTCAGCGGCGGGGAGCGGGCGCGTATCGCTCTGTTAAAGCTCCTGCTCTCCGGGGCGAATGTCCTGTTGCTGGACGAACCCACCAACCATCTGGACATCCCCGCCCGGGAGGCATTGGAGGAGGCCCTGGCGCAGTTCGGCGGTACGATGCTTGTTGTGTCCCACGACAGGTACTTTATCTCCAAGCTGGCCACGAAGATTTACGCCCTGCGGCCTGACGGCCTGTTCCCCTGCGGCGCTTCTTATGACGAATATCTTGAACAGGCGTCCAGCGATACGCCCAAGCCCATCATCGAGAAAAAAGACAAGCCCATCAACGAATACCAGCAGAAGAAGCTCGACGCCGCCGAGGCCCGCCGCCAAAGGGCCGAGCTGGCCCGCTGTGAGACCGAAATCGCCCGCCTGGAGGTGGAGATAGCCCGCCTGCACGGGGCGCTTTCCCTGCCGGAAAACGCGGCGGACTACGAAAAAATACTGGCACTGAGCGCACAGTTGAAAGAGTGCGAGCAAGCGCTCGAAGGGAAATACGAAACATGGGAGGAACTACAGGATGCCTGACATCTTCGCCAACCACGCCCACGTCTTCCCCGGGGAAGTGAACCCCAAGGGCACCGTGGACAAGCTCTTGCAGACGATGGATGCCTGCGGCATCGCCCGGGCGGTGTGCTTCGCGCCCTTCCCGGAACGGCACGCCCCGTCGGCGTTCGGCGCGCGAAATTGGAACCAGTGGCTCGCCAAGGAGATCGCCGGGAAGGAGCGCCTTGTCGGCTTCGGCACGGTGGATTTCTCCGTGCGCCACCCCGTGCCCACCCTCCAGGCGGCGGAGATGGCCATACTGGGGCTCAAGGGCATCAAGATGCACCCCGCCGTGCAGGGGATAGACCTGTTGGGCGCGCAGGCCCGGAAGGTATACGCCGTCGCGGAGAAGCTGGGGCTATTCGTCAGCTTCCACACGGGACTGCACTGGGCCCGCCTGCGGGACCACCAGCCATTGCTGTTCGACGAACTCAACTGGGACTACCCCAAGCTGCGCTTCTCCATGGAGCACATCGGCGGCTATGCGTTTTTCCGGGAGGCCATGGCCGTGCTGGCCAACGGAAGCAACGGCTATGCCGGCTGGACGAGCATCGAGCCCGGCAAGGGGGGCGTCCCCGGCGTGTGGAGCCTTACGAATATGGAGCTGTGCGCCGTGGTGGAGCAGCTCGGCCCGGAGCGCAGCATCTTCGGCCTGGATTTCCCCTACAAGAGGAAGTCCGAGATCAAGGCGGCCATCGAGCGCTTCAACGCCCTGCCGATCAGCGACGAGGCGAAGGCGGGGCTGTTCGGGGAGAATTTGGCGAGGGTGCTGGGGGTGTGAGGCGGGCGCTTTTTTGAACCCCCCTGGTTGCTGCGCAACCTCCCCCCTACAGGGGGAATTCTGACGATTCCCGCAGCCTTTCGGTTGCCGTCAGGAGCCCCCCTGTAGGGGGGCAGCGACGTCGCAGGCGTCGCGGGGGGTTGGGCAAAAAACATTAAAAAGGAATAGAGTATTTGCCATGCCCGACTACGATGAAATCATCATACACATCAACGCAAGCGACGCCGAAGCCGCCCAGGCCATCGCCCTCATGGCCGCGCCCTACGGCATCTATGTGGAGGACTATACAGATTTAGAGCAGTGCGCCCTTGATATCGCGCGCATCGATCTGATAGACGAGGCCCTGCTGGCGCAAGACCGAAGCAAGGCTGTGATTCACGTCTATCTCTCCCCGCAGGATCACCCAAGAGAGGCTGCGGCCTGGCTCTCGGAGCGCCTGACCACCGAGGGCATCGCCCACGAGATCAAAACCCAAACCTGCCGCAGCGAGGATTGGGAGAACAGCTGGAAGGCGTATTTTCATCCCCTGCCTGTGGGGGAACGCCTGCTCATACAGCCCGTGTGGGAGAAGCCAATAGACCCTCAGGGCCGAAAAGTTCTTCTTCTGGAGCCGGGGCTGGCCTTCGGCTCGGGGAGCCATGCCACAACTCGATTGTGTATGGAGGCCCTGGAGCGATTCGTCGCGACCGGCGGCTCTGTGCTGGATATCGGCTGCGGCTCGGGGATACTGTCCATCGCGGCCATGCTGCTGGGGGCGGGGCGCGCGTTGGGGGTGGATATCGACCCCATGGCGGTGGCGAATGCCCGGGGGAATGCGGCGAGAAACACCCTTGCCTGTAAATTCGTGCAGGGCGATTTGGCCGAGCAAGCCTCCGGCCAGTTCGATGTGATCGTTTCCAATATCGTCGCCGACGCGATTATTTCCCTGTCCAGTCAAATCCAGTGCCACATAAAACCGGGTGGGATGTGGATCAGCGCGGGGATTATCGATACCCGGGAAGGCGACGTGCTGGAGGCTCTGGAGGCGAATGGGTGGAGGGTGATTGAAAGAAAAGTGGAAGAGGGGTGGGTGTGTTTGGTGGGTACTCCTAATCAATCCTAGCATAATGCCTGGCCGCCACTTTGAGCTGTTCAAGAAAAATCCGTTTCTGTTCCGACGACATTTCAGAGAATGCCTGGAGCAGTTCATCCTCCATCTGATGTTCACTTTTGTCTGGCACACCCTGGTAATCCAGCAAGTCATCTGTGCGCACCTCAAAAAAAGACGCTATGCGTTTGAGCGTATCGAAGTCTGGCTCCAATACGCAGTGTGTGTAGTTGTTCATCATTGTTATCGAGACGCGCAAGACTTTCGCAAGCTGTTTTGGTGATATGGCGTGCGTCTCCATGAGCAGATGCAGGGTTTCTCCGAAATTCATTTATGACATCTCCTATGATTTAAATGTATCTAAATTATAGAAGAGCATTATTGCGTTTGATATAATCAAATTTGGTATCATTTGTGGTTATATTAACAAATTCCCCACCGCAAACACCGCCCACGCCGCCCCATACGCCAGCGCGCACTGCCAGGCCACCGCCGCCAGTGTGCGCTTTGCGCTGCCCAGTTCGCGGCGCAGGGCGCTGATTGCCGCCACGCAGGGGGCGCACAGCAAATTAAAAACGAGAAATGACAACGCCGAAACAGGCGTGAACCCAGCCGCAATATTGCCATTGTAGAGTATCCCCAGGGTGGCTACTGCGTTCTCCTTGGCGATAAAAGCCGTGGCCGTGGCAACGACGGCCTGCCACTGCCCGAATCCCAGGGGCCGGAACAGCGGCGCAAGGGCTCGCCCGAAGCCCGCCAGCAGCCCGCGGGAGAGGCTTTCGGCAAAGGCGAAGCCGCCGTTCTCCCACTTGACTGACGACAAAAACCAGACGAACACGGCCGAGAGCAAAATCACGCTGCCGGCCTTCTTCAGGAAAGAAAATGTGCGTGTCCATACGCTGCGCAGCAGGTTGGGCAGGGATGGCAGGCGATAGTCGGGCAGCTCCAGCACGAAGGCCGTCTGCTGGCTTTTTTTCCTGCTCGGTCTGATATGCGCGGAGAGCCACGCGGTGAGTATGACTGCCCCAAAGCCCATGAAGTAGGCCAGGGGGGCCATCCACCAAGCCCCGCCGAACATCACCCCGGCGATGAGCGCGATCACGGGCAGCTTGGCGCTGCAGGGCATGAACGTGCATGCCACGGCGGTGACGCGGCGCTCCCGGGGGCAGTCAATGGCGCGGCAGGCCAGGATGGCGGGCACACCGCAGCCCGTGGCCAGCAGCATGGGCATGAAGCACTTGCCGGAAAGCCCGAAGCGCCGCAGCAGGCAGTCCAGTACGAACGCGATGCGCGCCAGGTACCCGCAGCCCTCCAGGAAGGCCAGGCAGCCGAACAGCAGCATCAGCTGCGGCACAAAGCCGATCAACGTACCCACACCGGTCCACAGCCCGTCTATCGCCAGCGCGCGCAGCCAGGGGGCGGCCTGCCAGCGCAGCAGCAGGGCTTCCAGGCCCCGGCCTGCCAAGTCGAGTATACTTTCTACCCATCCGGCCGCCCACGCGCCAACGCCCGATACCGAGACATAGTACACCAAAAACATCACCAGCACGAAGATGGGCAGGGCCAGCCATCTGTTGAGAAAGATATCGTCCAGGCGTTGGGAGAATTCTTTTTTGCCGCTTTTGACCAGGCATTGCGCCACGATGGCCTCGATGAAGTCGTAGCGGGCGGCGATTGCTGTGTCGGAGCTTTTTGTGCTCCGCACCATCCCCTCGGCGCGGACGTCTCTTGCGAGAGCCGTCGGCACCGGCCCCCCAAGGGGGGCATCTTGACAGGAACACAAGATATCCGTTCTATCACGCAAAAAACTTCGGCGACCGTCAGGATGCCCCCCTTGGGGGGCCGGTGCGAAGCGCCGAGGGGGTGGTGCGGAGCACATAGCATCATTCAGCATTGAAATTAACTTCCCCAGTCCCTCCCCCTTCAGCGCCGAGATCCCCACCACGGGGCAGCCCAGGGCGCGGGAGAGCGTTTCCGGGGAAAAGCGGTCCCCCCGGCGGCGCAGTACGTCGGCGCAGTTGACGGCCACGATCACCGGCAGGCGCAGCTCCAGCAGTTGCAGGGTGAGGTAGAGGCTGCGCTCCAGCTGCGTGCCGTCCACGATGTTGAGCACGGCGTCGGGGGGCGCGCCGCGGGTCAGGGCGTCCCGGGCGACGACCTCCTCCGGGGCGTAGGGCGTGAGGGAATATATCCCCGGCAGGTCGAGCACGCGCACGTCTTTGTGGCCGCGCAGCATGCCCTCTTTTTTTTCCACCGTGACGCCCGGCCAGTTGCCGACAAACTGGTTTGCCCCGGTGAGCGCGTTGAACAGCGTGGTCTTTCCGCAGTTCGGGTTCCCGATGAGCGCCACAATATGGCTCCTACGGTCCTTTGAGCCAATATGGCCCCTATGGTCCTTTGGACCGATCGGCATGGGACAGCACCCCCTTGTCCCATGGGTATGCGGGTAAAATGTTTTTATGCAATTTCCACCCCCTTTGGCCTGCGGCCATATCGCTTAGCCGCCGAAGAGCGGCGTAGTGCGACAGAGGGGGTTTAAACTGCGAAAAATTTCATCCATGCAAAAAAAACTCTTCCCAACCCCCTTGAAATATGCTATAATAAAAAACAATTGTATTGTGCGGCTCCTGCGGGAGCCGCTTTATGGGGAGGATTCACGGATGGACATCGCGATACTGGGCTACGGCGTGGTGGGCTCGGGAACGGCGCGGCTGTTGGGAAAAAACAGCGCCGGCATTGACGCGCGCAGTATGCAGTCTTCGATGCGGCTAAAGTATATTCTGGATATAAGAGACTTCCCTGGCGACCCCCTGGGGCATCTCGTGGTCCGCGATTTCAACGCGATCGTGAACGACCCGGACGTGCGCATCGTGGCCGAGACCATCGGCGGGCTGCACCCGGCTTTCGATTTCGTGATGGCCTGCCTGCGCGCTGGCAAGAGCGTGGTGACTTCAAATAAAGAGCTCGTGGCCGCGAAGGGCTATGAGCTGCTCCGGGCCGCCAAAGAGAACAACGCGAATTTCCTCTTCGAGGGCAGCGTAGGCGGGGGTATCCCCATCATCCGCCCGCTCTCCCAGTGCCTGGCCGCCAATGAGATCAGCGAGGTGGCGGGCATCCTCAACGGCACCACGAATTTCATCCTGACAAAGATGCTGGGCGACGCCCTGCCCTTCGGACAGGCCCTGCGCATGGCCCAGGAGAACGGCTACGCCGAGGCGGATCCCCGCGCCGATATCGGCGGCGCGGATGCCTGCCGCAAGGTATGTATCCTGGCCACCCTTGCCTTCGGGCGGCACGTGTACCCCGATCAGGTGCGCACCGAGGGCATAGAGGGCATCACCCTCGAGGACGCGGCCTACGCCGGAAAACTCGGCTGCAACATAAAGCTGCTCGGGCGGGCGAAGCGCCTGGGCGACGGCCGCATCTCCGCCGTGGTTGCCCCCATGCTCGTGCCCCGGGCCGGGAATCTTCTCGCCTGTGTGAGCGACGTCTACAACGCCATTTTGATTCGCGGCGACGCCGTGGAGGACGTCGTCTTTTATGGAAGAGGCGCGGGGCAGTTCCCCACGGCCAGCGCTGTTGTGGCGGATATCATCGATTGCGCAAAGCACATGGAGCGCCGCCGCTACTTTGAGTGGGAGGACGGTTCGCCCGAATATGTCGCCCCGGCGGAAGAGGACGTCGTGAAATTTTACGCGCGCGTGGCCTGCGACGACGTCGCCAAAGCGCGAAAACAGGTGATGCAGGTCTTCCCCGGCGCATCATTTATCGAGGTTGAGGGCGCAAAGCCCGGCGAAATTGCTTTCGTTACCCTGCCTGTGAAGGACGGCGACGCACGGGCCGCGCTGTCCGGTCTGGCGGAAATGAAGACCGAGATGATTATGCGGGTGGCGGAGTTTTAGGGAAAGCGTCGCTGCGCGAACACCCTCACCCGCTGCGGCGGGAGTTCCCTCTCAAGAGGGAGCCTAAGATTTCTATCTCCGTTTTAACTATATGTTCTCGGAAACAAAAGAACTTGGAAGATGCGGCGTGGATATAGGAAACGCTATCGCTTTCAATACTTGGTGTGGCGACGCGACTATTGCAATTGAAGATTTTGACGCTGAAACGGTGACGGTGCGTCTTCTAACAAACGGGATGGTAAAACGGTATAACACGCCCGCCGATGAATATGATTGGGTTGCCGTGATTCCTTTTAACGAAGAATACCATATCGTTTCACAAAGCGATGATGCCGGCACCAGATTGATCTTCACTTTCACGAAAAACAACCTGTAGGGGCGGCCAGCAGGCCGCCCGGATACAAGACTTTTTATATAAGGAGGCCTTATTCATGTACCACCAAAGCTCGACCCCCGGGGGTGCGCCATCCCATCCCCCGCAATAAATTAATCACAATGGAGGTAATATAACAATGGCATTGATAGTCCAAAAATTCGGCGGCTCGTCCGTGGCGGACGCCGAGCGCGTGCGGCACGTGGCCAAAATCATCGCCGATACATACCGCGCGGGCAACGACGTGGTGGTCGCGGTTTCCGCCCAGGGCAAGACCACCAACAACCTCATCGCCAAGGCGGGCGAAATCAGCGCGAAGCCGCAAAAGCGCGAGATGGACGTGCTCATGTCCGCGGGCGAACAGATGTCCGCCGCGCTGCTGGCCATGGCGGTGCAGGAACTGGGCTGCCCGGCGGTGTCGCTGCTGGGCTGGCAGGTCGGCATCCAGACAAGTTCCGTCTACAGCGCCGCGCGCATCAAGGAAATTCGCACCGAGCGCATGAAGCTCGAACTCGGGCGCAGGAACATCGTGATCGTGGCGGGCTTCCAGGGCATCTGCAAATACGGCGATATCACCACCCTGGGGCGGGGCGCAAGCGACACAACAGCTGTTGCCTTGGCCGCCGCCCTGCATGCCGACCGCTGCCAGATTTTCACTGATGTTGAAGGAGTCTATACCACTGACCCCAGGCTAGTTCCCAATGCACAGAAACTCGACGAGATCAGCTACGATGAAATGCTGGAGCTGGCCACCCTGGGGGCAAAGGTGCTCCACAACCGCAGCGTTGAAATCGCGAAGAAATACAACGTGGAACTCGAAGTTCTATCAAGCTATACACAGAATCCAGGAACAATCGTCAAGGAGGTAACTACCATGGAAAAAATGCTCGTGCGCGGGGTGACTAAGGACATGGACACCGCGCGGATTTCAGTCGTTGGGGTCAGCGACACCCCCGGCGTGGCGTTCAAAATCTTCAGCAAGCTGGCCGCGAGGGACATCAACGTGGACATCATTTTGCAGTCCGTCGGCCGCGACAACACGAAGGACATCTCCTTCACCGTGGGCCGCTCAAACGCCCAGGAGGCCGTGGATATCCTCAAAGCCATGGATCTCACCGCCGGGCTGCCCCTGGTGTGCGACATAGACGTTGCGAAAATCTCCGTCGTCGGCGCGGGCATGGAGACCCACCCCGGCACAGCCTCGAAGATGTTCGAGGCGCTCTACGGCGCGGATATCAACATCCAGATGATCTCCACCAGCGAGATCAAGATTTCCGTGCTGATCGAGCAGGCGGACGCGGACAGGGCCGTGGCGGCGGTGCATAACGCGTTTTTCCCGGAGGAGTAGAAAAAAGAATCGCCCCGCGCTGCTTAAGACAGCCCGGGGCGACCTGTGTTTTTGCTGCACTCGGCCGAGCGGCGCGGCACCTCAGCCAGAGGTCTCCTCAAGGAAGCCGAAGATGCTGTGCCGGCGCTCAGAGTTGGCAACAAAGACGTCCTGCAAGCAGCATCACCTCCTTTTCCATAGTGTTTGCGGAACAAACCGCAACAAGTAAGATTATAGCACTGTTTTCCGTCGCTGTCAAGCCGTCCATTCGTTTTTTTCAGGAGGTCCCCATGCTCACCGCACTCACCCTGCGCGGTGCCGTCGCCCGCGTCCTTGCCCTGCTGGTCGCCCCGCTTTGCCTGCTCACCGCCTTCATCACCGAGCGCATAGCCAACCCGCCCGAAAACGAGGCCCCGGTCGTGGCTTACAAGAATTTTGGCCTGTTCGAGGCCGTCCCCCGCTACCAGGGCCTGACCACCGACGGCGAGAGCTGGTACTATAGCTGGAACCTCGGCCTGCAGCGCACGGACCTGAACCACAAGATCCTGGCCAGCAATTTCATCGCCGTGCCGCTGCGATTCCTGATGGAGGGCAGCAACCACATCGGCGGCATCAGCTACTATGACGGCAAGCTCTACTGCCCACTGGAGGACGGCTCTGGCTATCTCAAGCCGTACATTCTCATCTACGACGCGAAGACGCTCAAGTACACCGGGGAGTACTACCTGCTGCCCCAGGAGCTGCACGTGGATGGCGTGCCCTGGGTGGCCGTGGACGGCCCGCGGGGCGTGGCATACACCGCCGAGTGGCGGCACGCGCCGGTGCTCAACGTGTTCTCGCTGGAGGATTTCAGCCTGGTGCGTACCGTGCCGCTCAGTTATCCTCTCGATCGCATACAGGACGCGGAGGTCTACGAGGGCGTGCTCTACTGCGGGGCGGACAGCAAGGACAGCCACACTATCTGGGCCGTGAATCCCGAAACGGGCGCGGTCGATAAGGTGTTTGACCGCAACCTGGATAACGCCGTCGAGGCCGAGGGCTTCACGGTTTGGCCCATGCCCGACGGCTCGTTCTTCCACTGCACGGAGACGGGGGCGTCACGGGTGAATGTGATGCTCAGGCACTATGCGAGGCCGTGATTACGGCCTGTTCCGCACCACATCCCCCGGCTTGGCCTCGCCCCGTACGGCCAGCAGTTCGTCCACCGTAACGAAGGTATATCCCTGCGCTTTCAGCGCGGGGATTATTCTTTCCGCCGCTTCGATGGTCTCGGCGTAAACGTCGTGCAGGAGGATGATGCTGCCGTCCCTGGTCTGGTCCATAATGCGGCTGTAGGACTGGTCCGCGTCGCGGGTGGACCAGTCCCTTGGGTCCACCGACCAGAGCACCACGGGGACCCCCGCGGCGGCCTGTACGGCGGCGTTCTGCTCGCCAAAGGGGGGGCGCATGGCGGTGGGGCGGGCGCCCGTCAGGCTTTCCAGCAGCACGTTTGTGCGCTCGATCTCCCTGGCAAGCCGTTCCGGGCCGAGCTGGGTGAGGTTCTTGTGGCTGTAGGTATGGCTGGCCACCTGGTGGCCCTCCGCGGCGGCGCGGCGCGGGATATCGGGGTAGTACTCAGCCATGCAGCCGAGCATGAAGAAGGTCGCCCGCACGTCCTGCTCCTTCAGGAAGTCCAGCAGGCGCAGGGTAAATACGCCGTGGGGGCCGTCGTCGAAGGTGAGGGCGATGATCTTTTTGCCCCGCAGCGCCTCAATGTCGATAGCCGGCGCGGGGGGCTGGGTTGTGGGTTCTGTCTCCGGTTCCGTGTACGCGGGATCAACCACGCCGCCCCGAATGGGCTTGAGCAGGCGCGGGGCAAGCAGGGGCCGCAGGTCGGCCAGGGCGATGTCCGCCTGTTCGGCGCCGTTAGCCCCTGTTTCCGCGGGCACAAAATTCAGGCGCAGGACGTCGCCGTCCAGGGTGAAGCAAGCATAGTCCTCCGGGGCAGGGGTTGCGCCATCGAAGGCCAGATGCGAGAGGGCCGGCAGGAACTCTTCCGCCTCCCGGAACAGCGCGGCAAGCTCGAGCCGCTCCCCGGTGGTCAGGTCGAACGTCATGGTATCTATGCTGTCGCGCCCGCTCGCCTCACCGGCGTAGCGGGTGTAGCCGCGGAAGAGGAAGCTGACGATGTCGTCGTCAAAGCGGGAGACCCGCACGCTCACGGCAAGCTCGTCCTTCCCGCGGGCGCCCGGCCGCGCGCCGTCGCGGAACCGCGCGATCTGTTCGTCCGCGAAGGCACGCACAGCCCGGTTGACCCGCTCGTTCTCCGTGCGGGGATAGTATACCGTTATATAGGCGGGCGCCCACTCCGAGATGACGTCGATCTCGACGCCCTCCACGGCCGGCGGGGGTGCCGGCGGAGGCGTCGGCTGGACGGGGGGTGCCAACCTGACGTAGGCAACGGCCAGGGCCAATGCCGCCAATGCGACGCAGACCGCGAGGATCTCCAGCGCAAGCCATTTTCTCCGCAGGCTGCTCGGCATATCTGTTGTATTCTCAGCGCGCTTGTTGCGCATGACACATTCCCTCTCTCAACAATATACCCAACATTGTGCCAAAAATTTCTTGGTACACATAATATAGTATACTGGAGCAATGGGCTTGTCAAGAGGGGAAACCACAATATTTTGCAAAAATTTGTCGAGCCGGAAAATTAGCTGACATTTTAAAGCGAAACTACACCAAATCGACGGAAAAATCATATTCCGGCAGCCATTCGCCGCGGATATAATCCCTTGCCCGCAGAATCACCCTGTCCTCATAGGCCTCGAGCTGTATGCCCTGGCCCCTGTAGTAGAAGATGTCGTCCGGGAAGCCGTCGAAGTTCGGCACGTCGATGTAATAGAGGGAATCCCCGGCCCTGGTGAAGGTATTGGCACTCAGTGCGCGATGCACGTGCCCGTAAAAATAGAAGACGTTGGGATGGGCGTTCAGCACTGCCTCCAGCCTGCCGGGGTCAAGCACGCGGTTGACCGGAAAGTGGTGGAACACGAAGGCGGGTTTGCCTTCGGCGGTGGCCTCGGCCAGGAGCGCATCCAGCCAGCGTATCTGCGTATCGGTGATATGGGCGGTGGTGTGCATGTCGCTCTCCGTGCCCAGAACGATGAAATAATAGCCGTTGATCACCTTGTGATAATAGATATTATCGATGTTGTTATCTGTAAACTCGTTTACATAGCTGATGAAGCGGTTTTTCCCGTTGAGATAGCTGCCCATGCCCCACAGGTCATGGTTGCCCACCACCGGCATGTTGTGGGCCGCCTTGCTGTGGGCCGCCAGGGCCGCGTGGAGCAGGGCGTACTGCTGCTCCATGCCGTCCATGGTGTTGTCGCCCAGAAGCAGCAGCGCGTCGAGGCCGTCCTTGGCGGCCGAGGCGCCCCGGAACGCCCTGTTGATGTTATACTGGAGGATGGGGTTCCTGGGGCCGATGTGCAGGTCGGTCAAAACCGTTGCGTTGACCAGGATGCCGGCCTCTTTGGGCTCGTACGCGGCGGGCGCGGAGATGAAAAGTGAAAAGAAAGAAAACACGCTGACCAGGAATGCCGCGAAGGCTTGAAGTGAAGGCATGATTAATAATCCCCCTTGTTATAGTGAATTGCAATGCAATTATACTACACAAGAGGGAATTTGTAAAGGGGGAGATTACGCCCCCGCAGCCCTCTTCAGCACCTCCAAGCCCTTCTCCAGCAGTTCCATGGGGATATTCAGCGCGGGCAGCAGGCGTACTTTTTCCTTCGCAGTGAGCAGCGCCACGCCTTGGGCCAGGCACTCGTTTACGATGTCCTTCGCGGGCCTTGCCGTGGATATCCCCAGCATCAGCCCCAGCCCCGTGACGCCCAGGATGCCCGGCGCGCCCTCGAGGGATGCACGAATATACTCATGCTTCGCGCGTACTTCGCAGAACATGGCCTCATCTAAACGCTCCAGCACGTGCAGAGCGCCGGCGCAGCAGGCCGGGTTCCCCCCGAAGGTGGAGCCGTGGCTCCCCGCCGTGAGCACCCCCGCCGTGCGTTCTCCAAATAGCGTAGCTCCCAGCGGCAGTCCCCCCGCAAGGCCTTTGGCCGTGCTGACCATGTCCGGCACGATATCATATTGCTCAAACGCGAATAGCGTGCCCGTGCGGCCGTTGCCGGTCTGGACCTCGTCGATGAGCAGCAGCATATCGCGTTCTTTCGCGATGGCGGCAAGCGCTTGCACATAGCTCTGTTCCAGCACATTCACACCGCCCTCGCCCTGCACCAATTCGATCATAATGGCGCAGCAGCCGTCGCCCAGTTTGGCCAGCATGTCGTCGATGTCGCCCGGCTTGGCATAGCGAAAGCCGGTTGGCAGCGGCGCGAAGCCCTCGTGCATGGCGGGCTGCCCCGTGGCGGCCAGGGTGGCGTAGGTACGCCCGTGGAAGCTGCCCTCCAACGTTACGAGCACGGGGCGTTTACCCTCGCCAAAGCGATCATTGCTCCACTTGCGCGCGGCCTTGATCATGCATTCGTTGGCCTCCGCCCCGGAATTCGACAAAAAGACTTTGCCCATGCCCGTGCATTCGCAGAGCACTTTTGCCAGCTGGGCCTGTGGCTGCGTGTAGTAGAGATTGGACGTATGCGCCAGGGCGCGCAGCTGCGCGGAGACGGCCTCGGCCCAGGCTGCGTCGGCCAGGCCCAGGGTGTTCACGGCGATGCCGCTGCCCAGATCGATATACTCCTTCCCTGTGTCGTCCCAGAGCAGGGAGCCCTCCCCGCGGGTGAACGCGACGGGGAAGCGGGCGTAGGTGGCGGCGAGGTACTGTTCACTTGTCTGTTGTGTGGTCATGCTTCTTTCCCCGTTTCTAAATTTCGATAGAGGCAATCGTTGCGCCTTATAGAGCCAAGCGCGTCCCAAAACGCGTTGCCGGCCTCGTTGTCTTTGAACACAACAAAGGAACACATGGCTATGCCCTCTTTTTGCATGGCGGCAAGGCAGGCGTTCACCAGCGCCCGGCCTATGCCTTTGCCCCAGTGCTCATTGGCAACGGCAAGGTGATTGATATAGCCCCGGCGGCCGTCATTGCCGCAGAGCACGGCGCCTATGATACGGCAATTCCCCTCCGTGGAGGGGTGGCCGCAGGCCGGGGTGGTTTCCGCCACAAAGCAGGTCTCCGGATTTCGCCGCAGATAATACGCCATGCCCTCCCGGGAGTCCTCCCCCTCCGGGTGCAGGCCCACCCCCGGCAGGGAATCCCACAGGGCGTAGACATCGTCATAGTCGTCCAGCGTCATGATGCGGATTTTCATGGATTCTCCTTTGCTAAATAAAGAATAGCGGTTAACCGCTCCGCGGAAGTGCTCCGCACCACCCCCTCGATGCTTCGCACCGGTCCCCCAAGGGGGCCATCTTGACAGATCGGAAATTCATTCTGTCAATCGACAAACAAGCTTACCACCTCGTCAGGATGCTCCCCTTGGGGGGCCGATGCGAAGCATCGAGGGGGTGGTGCAGGGCACTTCCGCGGAACGGCTGAACGCCATGCACTGATTCTTAAAGCACAATATCCCGATAGAACAAATCCTCCCGCTGGGCAAAGCCCATGGCCCCCCAGAAGGCGTTGCCGCCCTGGTTTTTCGTGAAGGCTACCAGCGCGCACCTGCGAATCCCCTCGGCCCGCAGCGCGTCAAGGCAGGCCTGCGCCATCGCCTGGCCCACGCCGCGGCGCCGGTGCGCGGGGCTCACCGCCACGTGATAAAGGCAGCCCCTGCGGCCGTCGTGCCCACACAAAATGCTACCAGCCACCTGCGGTGGGGCTCCGTCGCTTCGCTTCTGTAGTCGCAGGGTTTCCTGTTCTTCCTCCTCAACAGCCACTACGCTCAGCCCAGGGTTGCGCCGCAGGAAGCCCGCGATTGCCTCCGGGCTGTCGTCGATGTCCCGCGCGGAGGTCAGGCAGGCGTTCCACAGGGCAAGGACTGCGTCGTAGTCGCCTATGGTCATGGGGCGGATGGTCATAGCTCCAGCTCCCTGTAAAGCAAATGATAGAACAGTCTGTTCTTCTTTTTTGTGATGCGAAAACGATATTTCTCATATAGACCCTGGGCGGCGGCCTCGCCGGGGATCGTGGAGGTGTAAAGGCGAAAGTATCGTTTGTTTTGCGCCCGCGCCATTTCAATCGAATGCTCGACCAGCCGCTTTCCTATGCCCTGCCCCCTCTGTCCGGGGGCGACGCAGAACCACGCCAGCCAGACGGCCTCGTCCTCGTCCTTTGTATAGGCGTAAAGCCCCGTTGTGCCCAGCACTTCGCCGCTCTCGCCCACGGCAACCCAGTTGCGTATTGGCAGCGTGTAACCGGCCAGGCGCATCATCTTAACGACGAAGGGCTTTTCCTGATGCCTGTAGACCCAGAAAGTCAAGCGCACGGAAACGCCTTTGTAGAAAAACACCTTTGACGCCAGTTTGGCCGCCTGCTTAATGTTGGACGCGTCCAACGGTCGGATGGTCATCCCAGCGCTCCCTTCACTTTTTCATACACTTTTTTTCGCAGTGCCTCCAGGCAGGCAATCTCCTCCGGCCTGGCGATGCACTCCGCCGCAATGTCCCCGCCGAAATCATGAATTAAGATGCCCTCAAAGCAGCGTTCAGCCAGCGTTTCAAGTGCTTCTTCGCCGAAGTAGCCGCGCATGAGCGCCGGGTCGAAATCGAACGCGGCGGCGATCAGCGCGTGCTCGTAGGAGAGCGGGGCCAGCACGGCGTCGGCAAAGTCTATGATGAATATCTCGCCCCGCGGGTCAACCAGCATGTTGTCCCCACACAAATCGCCGTGGCAGAACACGAACGCGCCAAATTCTTGCGCCTCTATCCAGGCGGCGCGTTCGTCCTGAAAGCGCTTGGGGAACTTCACCCAACGCTCCCAGCGGCTCTTAGCATAGATTGCGTCAATATTGTTGAAAGGTTCGCAGGGGGTGTTCATCCTGTCCGTAACGGCGCGCAGCTTTTGCCCGAAGGCCAGTTTTTCTTCGTCGTTCATGGTCTTCACTGCCTCCGTAAATTCTATGCCGGGGATGAACTCCATGACCATATAAGCAAAGCTATACTTATCTTCAATAAAGCCCTCGGCGATGAGCTTCGGCGCGTGCACCCCCAGCAGCGCAGCCCGCCGCGCGGAGAAAATCTCCGTTTGCAGCTCATCGGGCTCATTGAAGCCGCTCTCGGGCGGGGCGAAGATTTTGAGCACGACCTCCCCCGCCCTGAACACGGCGTTGGTGCCCGGCGTAAGGTGCTCCAGCGGCACCACCGGCAAATTCTCCTTGCGCAGGATGTGCTCCGCCAACGGCGTGAACGCGGGGATGGACTGGTATAGCTGTCCCCAGTCTTTCTGGCCAGTAATTGGGTGGGTGAAGCGGTGCATTGGGTCCCTCCCATAATAGATATCTTTTTCGTGCCGTCAGAATGCCCCCCGTGGGGGGCCGGTGCGAAGCAGCGAGGGGGTGGTGCGGAGCACGCGCGCAGCGCCGCGTCCAGAGGGGGGGAGCCTACCCCACAAACATCGTCCCGCTTCCGGAATCGCTCAGTATCTCTATCAGGATTGAGTGCTCCACCCGGCCATCCAGGATGAACACCCGGCGCACCCCGCCGCGCAGGGCCTGCACGCAGCACTCCACCTTGGGGATCATCCCGCCGGAGATCACGCCCTCGGCCTCCAGGGCGGGCACGTCGTCCAGGCGTACGACCCGGATGAGGCTGCTCTCGTCGTTCACATCCCGCAGCAGGCCGGGGATATCGGACATGGAGATCAGGCTCTCGGCCCCCAGCGCGGCGGCGATGCCCGCAGCGGCGGTATCGGCGTTGATGTTGTAGACATTGCCCTCTTTGTCGCAGCCCAGGGTGGAAACGATGGGGATATAGCCGTTCTCCAGCACGGCCTGTATGGGCAGGGGATCCACGGAGACGATCTCGCCCACGAAGCCCAGCCGGGGGTCTAGCTGCCGGGCGAGGATCATGCGGCCATCCATGCCGGAAAGGCCGATGGCGTGGCGGCCAAAGCTTTCCATGAGGGCCACCAGGCCCTTGTTGATCTTGCCGGCAAGGACCATCTGCACAGCCTCGGCGGTCTCTCTGTCGGTGACGCGCAGGCCGTCGATAAACTCGCTCTGCTTGCCGAGTTTGCTCAGCAGCTCGGTGATCTCGTTCCCGCCGCCGTGCACCAGCACCACGCGCATGCCCACCAGGTGCAGCAGGGCGATGTCGCCCATCACCTGGCGCTTTTTCTCCTCGCTTTGCATGGCGCTGCCGCCGTATTTGACGACGATTACCTTATTGTGGTATTTCTGGATGTAGGGCAGGGCCTCCATGAGTACCTGCGCGCGCTGGGCGTGAGAGAGCTGATTGCATGAGAATATTTCTTGCATAAAACAACCTTTTCTGAATAATACTTGAATAATTTCGGGTGAATATTCGTAGTATAGCATAAAAAATGGATGATGTCAAGAGGACTGCGCCATTTTTTTGTTTTCCCTCCGTCATTTTGCCTTGTGATTTTGAAGTGTGCGGGAAACTCCCGGGAAGTGCGTTGAAAACGGCGTTTCGCGTGCGATTCACAGATTGTTCACATGTCTAAAAACCCCGTGTTTCTGTGGGGAAACATGGGGTTTGTGCGCAAATTGGGGACAATTTCGGCAGAAATATACCGACTGCATTTCATGTTGGAACTATATCGTCATTTTGCACAATCTTCCTCTTTCCCATCGGCCGATTCTTTGGCCGTCAGCACCTCCCGGGCCAGATAGATGGGCCGGCGCTTGCTCTCCACATAGGTTTTGGCGAGGTACTCCCCCAATATGCCCAGGCCCAGCAGCTGCACCCCTCCCAGGAAGAGAATCAGCACCGCCAGCGTGGCGTAGCCCGGGACGTCGATGCCCCAGCCGAGTTTCTGGATGATGATCACGAACATGTATACAAGCGAGGCCAGCGCGCTGAACACACCGGCGAAGACCGCCAGGCGCAGGGGCATGGTGGTGAAGGAGACGATGCCGTCGAAGGCGAGGCTGAACAGCTTGCGCGTGCCGAATTTTGTCGTTCCGGTGTGCCGCTCGGCAGCCTTGTACGGAATATAGTGCGTGTTGAACCCTACCCAGGAGAAAATCCCCTTGGAGAAGCGGTTGTGCTCCCCCAGGGAGAGAACAGCCTCCACCATGGAACGGCGCATGGTGCGGAAATCGCTGGCCCCCTGCACAAACTCGATCTCCGTGATCCTGTTCATGAGCTTGTAGAAGCAGCTCTTCATGAAGGCGACCGCCTTGCCCTCGCTGCGCTGCTCTTGAAATGCCGCGACGCAGTCGATGTCCTCATTCGCGTCGAGGAGACGGGCCATCTCCAGGGCAAGCGCTGGCGGCTGCTGCAGGTCGGCGTCGATGAGGGTGACGTACTCCCCCCGGGCATGCCGCAGCCCGGCGTAGATGGCGCTCTCTTTGCCAAAGTTGCGGGAAAAACGCACCACGGTGACGCTCTGCGGGGATTTCTCCCGCAGGGCTTTGAGCTTTTGGAAGGTACCGTCGCCGCTGCCGTCGTCCACGAAGACCATCTCGTAGGGGAAGCCGCAGTTCTCGAAGGCCTCGAGGATGGCGTTGTGTATGGCGAAGACGTTCGAGGCTTCGTTGTAGCAGGGGAGGATGAGGGAGAGGTGCAGCGGAGCTGCCACGACCGAAGGGAGCATGGGGGGCCTCCTTAATTATAGTGCTCCGCACTGCCATCCTCACCCGCCCGAGGCGGGAGCTCCTTCCACGGGAAGGAGCCTGGGGGA
>Ga0123353_10001637_pt1 | contig 27575 bp, 15 predicted proteins | sample TergutLab28metaG_3_FD_92763 | JGI IMG/M metagenome (GOLD analysis project Ga0123353, IMG submission 92763) | Labiotermes labralis P3 segment gut microbial communities from Petit-Saut dam, French Guiana - Lab288 P3 | ecosystem: Host-associated > Arthropoda: Insects > Digestive system > Gut ...
GGACATGGACGTACCATGTAAGTTGGTTCTGTTCAATTTCTTTTATAATTGGTTCCTCTAATCCAATTTGTTGTCTTATATTTACATTTCTAATTCTTTCTTTTCTTGATATTCTGGAGGATCTCCTCAGGGCATCCATCTCTGTAGCTTCGACCCGTCTTTTATTATTTTCTGTGAGTCTCCATGTTTCGGAGCCATACAATAAACTGCTTTTAATCAATGCATTATAAATGTTCAATTTTCTCTCCTTTCTTATGTCATTACTCCACAGTATCCCGTTTACTTATTTACTTACTTACTTACTATTTTACTCCATGGAGCAGAGTGCTTCTTGAGAAGCTAATCGCTTCTCATCTAGTCAAGAAATTCTCCTCATTTTATGGAACCCGAAGGTTCATTACCGCATTCGCAAGTGCCGCCGCCTATCCCTATCCTGGGCCACATCGATCAATTCCATACCCTCACATCCCACTTCCTGAAGATCCATCTTAATATTATCCTTCCATCTACGCCTGGATCTTCCAAGAGATCTCTTTCCCTCAGGGTTCCCTACCAAAACCCGGTATCTCCACCCTCCCCAATACGTGATACATGCCCCAGCCACCTCATTTTTCTCGAATTGGTCACCCGAGCAACATTTGGTGAGCAGTACAGATTCTTCTTATCTCAATTTATGAATTAAACTGCTTAATGATGGCGCGCTTTTTTCACCCTCGTTCTCTTAAAAGAAACAATTGTGAATTAATGACTTGTGACAGACTAACGAATATGGCCTATAGTCTTTACATGCGTTGGAGTAACTTTCTATTACTTACCGTCATGACGTTGCATGAATTAAAGAGTTACAAATCAGTTGGGGACTGCCGTACAGGTCAGTGGAGTTTGGGTTCAACGTAGTTCGAGATCCCTTACCATCCAGGCCATATACGAAGAAACTGAGAACAATACGATAGGCTTCTACTGCCAATATTATCGGTTGGTACTCTTCCAGTTTACAAAATATTTTGAATGATTTGGGTCAGAATAAAATTATAAACGGTCATGGAACGACAATCTGTCGTAACCCACACATTGCAACACAATGAGATGCGCACGTTACTAGGCAGCTGGGTCACAATGACACTTTCTGTCAAAATGTTGTGTCCGCAAATAAACTGTTTGTCCTTATTTTTTGTTATATCGTGCCTGTTCTTACAGTCAACATATCATCCAACATATGCTGTCGCTGGTGCACCGTTTATGATACATATAAACTGCTGCATGTTTCGGCACAGATGTGGCGGCTTATTGTTACATATTTTAATATACAAAATCAGAATGCCATAATTTATCACTGTTATCAATTTAGTAGATCTGTTGAACAGTTCACAAGTAATTAACTGGAGCCTAGAATCCCCAGTCTTTATAGCACCGGTGCAGTTGACTGTAGGTCGACCGGGAGGATGAAATTCTATACCGTGGCGCATGATATTTGTGTGTCCTCAGTGCGAAACTAGCTTCATGTCACTTTTCTGCTGCTACAGTTTCGATTTGGCTTCTTTTTTTAAGAATATTTCTTCCAGTGAAAGAACGCCAGGTACCTGTTTGATTGGAGGCAGAGTGGGCCTCGTGCTCCGAATCGAAACCCGGGCATTCAGACTGAAGCAAGTCGCTGTAGATCACTGACAGCCATCCGAGAACACAGTACCTTCATGCAAACGTCCGGTAACAAAGAACTGGGTGTATCCATGAGAATAATTGGCGCGTGCAAGCGAGCATTTCATCAACAAAACTGCAGCATCTTAAACGTAATAAACGTAAAAAAATTGTACTTACTAATTCTTGGTGCTGGGTGATTTATTTCCGAGATCGACATCTCAATGTGAAGGAAAAACAGCTCCCTGGCACACGTAAATAAGAAGCAGAATATTGAAATCGTCATGGGTACCACCACCGGAGGCGAAGGGAAGCTGGCGTGTTTCATGTACCTTCCATGGCCTCTCCTGAAGGCGCAATACCATCAGTTTTTAAGTAGTTATTTTTAAAAACTTAACCTCTGTAACTTGTTTGTGTTAAAAATATTTTTTTCGGAAGGAACTGATTAAAACAAACGAGATTGTCATCAGTGCCGAATCATAAGCTTTCTAAAAATGTCTGTCAAGATCCATTCGGTAGTTCGGTAGATAATGATTTCGCAAACAGACGTTGCAATAATAATAATAATAATAACAGTAATAATAAGTTGATGATTACGGCTATGAAACACTGGCCTGTAATTAAATAATAATTTTTAAAACGAGTTATAAATTTATATGAGGCTTTTACTCGTTATTCATTGGCTCTCGGTATCCATACGCCTTATTCGTGATTGAACTATGGATTGGAATTTCGTTTCCTGATTTGTAATGTCACTCGAGAACAATACCCTATATCTTGACTGTTATTGTTACGTGTCCCATTCTAATCTGCAAGCAAGTAGGTCCACAATGCTGTTCTTGCCAGGACAATACTGGTTAGATAACATTTGAGAGTGGGCTTTTAAAATCTGGACATTTGCCATGTAACGGTCGCGAGAAAGTTACAAATGGTGGGTATTCATAATGTCATCTAGGCTTTCTTGTACTGTGGTAGTAAGAGAAATACATAAAATGATACAAGGAAGAGATATCAGTGAGTGCAAAACGATTACTATGATTATATATATATATATATATATGTGTGTGTATATATGTGTGTGTGTATATATATATATATATATAAGGGGGATAAACCGTATGGGCTACACGCCTTGCTGTAAAACTTGTCTTAGTAGTGGGGGTAGTACGTTTAAGAAAATAAAAATGTACGAAGATCTTTGTTGTATTCACCGTCCGTACCTTTCTTTATTTGTGATCCAAAGTATTGCAGGTAAGCGGCCTTGGATTTAAACGTATTTTAGTTATTCATAATTCGTAACCGATGTGTCTGGTTGAGCAGTTCAACTTATTTCTTCACGGTTGGACGTCTACATTGTCTGATCAGTAAATATTAAAAAATGACAAGGTACAGACTGGACTGCTGCCAGTAACAGAACGTCTCTTCATTAGAAGCACATTTCTTTAAATAAAGCTTCATATGCGTGCAGTCGGTTACAGTTTAGACTATGCTTTCAATTTCAGACTGGTTCTTCTAACCAATGGGCACCTGCTGCTCTGTTTGCTGTGCAGAACGACCGGAACGCGAAGCTGACTACTCACGTACAGTTGGCATCTATATGGAATCTCATCTTCAAACCACTGTACCTCTCTCCGTCAAGTTAGAGACTTTTTTGTGTTAACAAATGGTACTATTACATCGCCAAACGCCGGTCCCAATGGCTGTACTGTACATATTTCAAAGTAGGTTACTATTCTCTTGCTACCTACTTTGACATAATGTTCATATGTGCAACTAATGATAATTCACTCATAACAGCCCTAGGTCATGGTACCCACTATTGAAACAACAAGATCTCGTTCCCCCCACCCAACCCCCAATACCTTAAAAGAAAACCCCACACATCTTGTATAGCTTCTTTGTAAGTTAAATCACAACCTGAAGATGGCTAACATATAGGGCCGAAACATGTAGTTCTATACCTACTGTACTACTAGGTGAAATATAGTTGTGTTCGACTGTATGTGTAATACACAAAAATTCTTTGTTATATCACAGGTAGTGTTTCTGCGAAGGTAACAGAAAACAGATGTGCCCCTCCGGAATAGATCACACATATTACAGGGTGAATCAGAGACTTTGCCGCAAGTACAAGGTGTTTGTGTTTGAAACGGTAGACAGTAGAAAGCCTTAAAGGATTAAAGGATTAAACACATCGGATGTGACAGTTGAATTCGTCTGGCCAACAGTGGGGCTCAGTGACAGGTCCTTGTGAACACAGTAAAGGCTCTTCGGGTTCGATGGATGGGGAAATTCTTCTCCAAATGAGCAACTGTCAGTTTCTTAAGGACCATGCTGCATGGAGTTACAAATCCAATTACCATTTTTTTTGTTTTTTATAGTACAGTATCTCCGTCGTCTGATTTGTTAAAATGGGGAGGAAATTGGTTGTTTGGAACGGAGGGCTATTTGTGTCAAGGACATTTGCTGTAAAGACTTGGGAAGGTGGGGGGTGTATAATTATAGAAACAATAGTAATAACATTACTATTCTGTTTTCGGAATCATAATAATAATTCCGAAAACGGAATACTAATCATTGTTATTATTATTATTGTTATTGTTGTTTTTTTTATCACAACTTCATACCCACTGTTTCTAAGGAGAAGTCTCTATCCCCTTTACTCTTTTTGTGTGTCCATATCCGACCCGATGTTGGCTGATCTGGACAGCCGAAACATGTAGTACTGTTAAATAAATCAAATGTACAACATCTATTTACTTTTGTTCGTCGGATAATGAAAACAAGTATTTGAAAAATATTTGATTGTAGGCTAACTCTGGGGACTCGTGCTTTCTAGTTCTTCTAAACCCTAAGTGAGGCGCACCTTAAAAAGTTACAGGCTATAGACCGATAGGGTCAGTTCTTTGGGAGCTAAATGTGGAGTGAGGTAAATCAGGTTTACAGTTAGCCGATCCCGGTGGTCGCACGGTCTAAGGCGTGTGTCTGCTGCCACTGGCTTGCTGGGATTGCGGGTTCGAATGCCGCCGGAGCATATATGCCTGTCTGCCTGTCTCTTACGTTTGTTGTGGATTGCCAGGAGAGGTCTCTGCTCCGGGTTGATCACTCGTCCAGAAGGGTCCTGCCTAGTGTGTGTGCGTGTTCTTGTGTATGATCAGATGAAACAGTAAGCCTCTACACTTACAGCGAGTAGGCAGAAGGAGGTCAGACTAAGAAAGAAAGAAAGAAAGAAAGAAAGCTTTATGGTTCAACTTAAGCGTTGGTGGCAATAGAATTCGGATTTGGTATTATACACTGGAATGTCAATAATAATTCAGGTATTGAAGTCGATCAGTATTTATGTATTCTACTTTGTGTGTGCGTGTGTGCATATACGAGTGTGCTTGGACGGATGAATGGGCTGATGGACACAGCTTATGCGACGACATTCACTTGTACGTTCACCTCTTTACATGTGTTATTCTACATGTATATACTATCTCGGTAGTGGGAGGTTCCAGTAAAATTTCTTCGCGACATGGTCACGACTGAGAGGACACCCCTGTAGCCTGTTGTTCTCCCGAAGATTTTTGTGGTGAGGAACAGGTTAGCTCCTCTGATGAGGTCATGCCCCAACTCAGCCGTGTTCGACTGATTTCACCTGTTCTGTGCCATTATAATTAATGTTACCGGTGTTTAACGTACTTTGTGTGCACGTAGAACAAACAAGCGTTTACTGGTCCATCAGTTTTCATTCAGACGCAATTAAATACTGTTTTTAGACCCGTCATTGTCAAGTAATTTTCACCTGCTATCAGAAATGTGGCCACACAGTAGGCCTCTTTATTAAACGCGAATGAAAAATTGTCTTAGACCTAATTGTGTAGACCGCTGTGTCTGTTTTTGGCTTATTTAGCGGAGCTGTCACGAGCTTGGACTTAATGGAGTTGAGTAAATATTACGAAGATGGAGCGGTCATGTTATAATTTTACTTACTGTCCTTGAGTTTATCTGAACGATATGAGAAAAGACCACGAGATCCTTAGTAAGAGTAGGCAGGCTTATATGCGAGATTTGAACCCGGGACCTCTTGTGTACAGAGCAGAAGTGTTACAAAATTTTGTCGCGTATGAAACCAAGAATGCATTTGTAGTTAGAGGACACGGCTTTACTGGTAAATAAATCCCTTTCTTTTATGATAGCTACATGTTTCGGTTTTATATACCTGAGCCTTCAACAGACTGAAACATTACGCCATATTACGCGTCATTTCTGTTGACTTTGGTAGCGACGTCCCACACTTTAACAGGCCGTAATATGTATTATTGGTTTTGTTTAGTCCTGCAGGTTTAAAGTGAGATCTCACTACCACTTTAGATTAAAATGATGCCATACATGGTTTTCTGTAATATCCTGTTATGGTGGTTTAGCCCGATGGTGGCTTTGGTATGAAAGTCGAAAACATGTTGTGGCTATTGTAAACAAAAGGAATATGTTTACCGATTAAATTGTGTCAACTCAGTAACAAAAGTGTTTGGTTTTATAATGGGAAACACAGCTGGATGCCACACACCAAGATTATTGTGTCGTTTGTTCAGGTTCTCGACCTTCTTTTGGCCCAACAGCCCCGCACGTACCCAGGGCCTCCTCATGTTCAGGGCTCGACATCACACTCAGACACACCACACTCGGTAGGACTTCTCTGGACTAGGGATCGACCCGTCGCAGAGACATCTACCTGACAACTCACAACATTCACAAGAGACACACAGCCATGCCCCCGGAGGCAATGGAACCCACAATCTCAGCAGGCGAGTGTCTGCAGACCTACGTCTTACCACACGACCACCGGGCTCGGTTGTCGATGGAATTACTGGATGAAAAATGATAGCTCCTCTACGTAACATGCATACATACAAAAGTAAGTCAAGTGAGTTTTTCCCCAGCGACTTCACAGCAGCAGATTTGAAATCACCTGTACGTGTGTAAACCTAAGCGGAGATTCTTTATTGAGAAGACGATGGTCGTTGGGCTGGTTAAAAATATACCTTATCTTTGCCAGTAAGTTGAGGGGACGTTAGACCGTATACTGTTCACCAGAGCCCGCCACTGGTCTATACGTAAATTTGTATGCGCTTACTGAAATTTTGTGTCATTAGGGCAGTGATTGTGAAGGTGTACGTTTTCTGGGATGTGACGCCGTGTAGTCTAGCAGAAGTATGTCGACGTGTCAGAGGGTAACTCCTTTGCCTTTTTCAACCGGAGGTTTAGAATCTACGGGTGTAGCGTATAGTGACCTCCACACAGAGGTTAATTGAGTGGGATTCCCAGGTTTTCACAACAGTGACTGCAGACTTACACAGACTTACATGTGTAAACCTTGGTGTTTAATTTACATAATTTTCTCAACGCGTCTCCCTAAACATAACCTTATAAAAGGTCGAAACATTTTGGTTCGTAAATAAACTGTTGTTAATTTGATATTTTTATACGTTGTTGTATTTGTATGATTTTTTTTCGTCAAGAAACTAAACATTAACCGTTTTTAGACTTAATTGAAACAGAATTGTGTTTGAATTTCAGTTCGTACCACTCAGTAAACAAACATTGACACAGTTAAAAAAAAAAAGACAGTCTGTTGTGTGCACAGAAATAGCCCCAATTTGATCTAGGAATTATACAAAACAGAGAATGGGATTTCTTGAATGTTTTTTTAAAATGTGAAACCTGTTAGTACGTATAGTGCTAAGTATGCGAAAGATTTGTTTTATGTGAATGTGAAATTTGGTTTCTCCCCATAAATTAAGAACACAGGTTAAAGGTGTGTGAGAACATGGGGTGAGGAGAGTATGTGGACACAAAATATAAAGAGAAAAAAAAAGGAAGTGAAAGGAGAGCGAAGAGAAAATTACGTACTGAGGAGCTTCATTGTTTCCACTCTTCTAGGGTGATAAAGGGAATTGGTATGGGTGGGACATGTAGCAATCGTTGCGGATATGACAAAAACCTAAAGGGACAAATACACTCGAGAAGTGCTGTCGTTGGGATGATGATATTAAAACCGATCTTAAGGAAATATTATTTGATTGTGTCGAGATTCAGCTGATTCGCGTTTCAGATGGGAAATTGTAAAGAATTTACCGGTTTCATAAAACGAGTGAAATTTCTTGATCGACTGAGAATCGTTTTCTGGTGAATATTCTGCTTCACGGTGTTCGTGTGTTATTCTGGTTTACATTAGGTCAAGGCAGATTTGCTCCAGTCCACACCTTAAAGCTATATAGGGCGAATAGAGATATACAGAAATATAATTTTGCCTGTTGTTTTTTATGGGTGTGAAACTTGGTCGCCCACATTGACGGGAGGACCGTACGCTGAGGGTGTTTGAGAATAGGGTTGAAGAGAATATTTCGGCCTAAGAGGGACGAGGTGACGGGGGATTGGAGGAAACTACGTAATGAGGAACTTAATGATTTGTACTCCTCACCAAATATTGTTTGGGTGATAAAATCAAGAAGAATGAGATGAGCGGGGCATGTAGCGCGTATGGGGGAGGAGAGAGGCTTATACAGGGTTTTGGTGGGGAAACCTCAGGGAAAGAGACCACTTGGGAGACCCAGGCGTAGATGGGAGGATAATATTAAGATGGATCTTCAGGAAGTGGGAGGTGGGGGTATGGACTGGGTCGAGATGGCTCAGGATAGCAACAGGTGGTGGGCACTTGTGACTGCGGTAATGAACCTTCGAGTTCCATAAAATGCGGGGAATTTCTTGCCTAGCTGAAAACCTGTTAGCTTCTCAAGAAGGACTCTGCTCCATGGAATAGGTAAGTAATTAATTAAGAGGTATAACCCTACTCATCCTTAACCTCGGCGTTAGATGGAGGTGGGAAGTAAACTTCACGCCCCGGCCGCTTTGCGCCCGGGGATAAACCTGGATACCCACTGAGTAAGAAGCTGGATTGGCGCCACGACCACTCTGCACGTTTCAGAGAAGAAAAAAATCTCTTGCCCGTACCGGGATTCGGACCTTGGATAGCGCAGCTCGTTGCCTGGTCGCTATACCAACTACAGGCCTGCGGATTAGGGGTTGGACATAGAAGGACCATTACTGAGAACTGTTTTCCCCACCGCTTGCAACCTTGGTAGACTATATCGTGTCGGTGGGAAAGCAAAGTGCAAGCCTGAAGACCCTGGACCTCTGATCGTCTGTACATTAAAGATGTGCAATCAGACGTGTGTTGGTGATATAAGCCAAAGCGATTAAACGTGAAGTATTGCTGAAAATTTCATTTAAAATTTATTTGGTTAGTTCACAGTTGTTGCCGACCCTTTTAATCGTCCATATTAAATGACGATATCTGAAGATCTGTCCTGCTAAATGCACTGTACTGTTAAAGGAGAAAGGGCCCCATATGCACTAATGGAGCGAGGAGCTACACTTCAAAGCGCCGCCTCAGCGGCTGTGTTTGCTTTTGAGCAAGAAATTGCTTCCTCAGCCACCGCGTCGGCGTTTGAATAAACCAGAAACGGACGAGAAAAGGGTGTGCTGCCAAGTGAGTTCGTTAAATATTTTTTTATTATGCGAGTACATCACTGGGAAAAAGGATATCTATTAAGAGTCAGACTCTCATGACCATACTTTATTTTCTGTGTTTTTAGCGTTTATATAAAATTTGGCATGAAGAGACCAGTTTGTTCAGAATTAGAAAGGCAGGGACGCGCAAAAAAAAAAATGAAGCTTTTATACGCCCACCTTTTTTTTTCTTTAAGCAAGAGAGGTGAAATAACTTTCGACTGTCACATTTAATAGGCTTCATTTTGTGGAGGTTTGCATGGATAGAAACACAACAAATGCAGATTGTGTGTGTGTGTGTGGGGGGGGGGGGAATTGGTGATAGTGGTTAAAGTGACGAGTGACGAGACTATGGGCGGAGCGATCCGGGGTTTGATTCCCGGCGGAGGCAAGGGATTTTTCTCTCATCCAAAGCTTCTGGACCGGGTTGGGGCTCACCTACCCTCTTCTTTAATGGACCAGGGACTACCGGGAATAAATGGGAGGGTGGCCGAAGCGTGAAGCTGATCATCCCATCCAGTTGCGAGGTTAAGAGTGAATGGGGATATGCATCTGCCGCCCCATATACCATTACGGAGTACACAGGGAAACTGTTGTTAATGTCCGTCGTTAATCATTGTAGGTACGGACGGTTAGGGAGAGAAGGACGCTCATTTACGTAGCAAGATCACAAAAAGAATTTATATATATTTTCAGCGTCTGAGCGTCACGTGATTACACGTCTGCTATGCCCGTCACTGAATGGACGCTAAAATGTAGTTGTCGTTTTAGTGTTCTTCAATGTGATGCCATATGGAGATACAGAATGGCTACCGGAGAGTGTAACACGAGAGTGTGGGTGGGTGGGTGGGTGGTGTGTGCCGCAAGATTGTGGCTTGATTTGTGGCTATTGTGTTTGGCGTGTGGCTTGTTGCTGGACCAACCGGTCGAGGCTGGTCACCTCGTGACCGCCTACTACAGGTTGGTTAGACCTTACTTCTGGGTTGGCTTTCCAGTCCTGCTGTTTCAGAGCGGAGTCCCTTCTTGTTCACAGCTCAGTTTTGTGGACGGTTGGTTGATCCTGTTACTGCACTGCCTCGCTACAAATGAAAGCACTAACCATTTTGAGCCCCGTCTTTAAGTGCTTCTGCCCGAACAAAGACGCGTCTTCCGTATGCATGTGCCTTACTGAAGCGACAAAATTCTTGTACATTCTTATTCATGAATCTGATGTTTATTGGACCGTGCATCATTGTAATAGTTGAAGAATAAAAAACCAACTAGATGTCACTTGTTATATTTACTTCTTAGATACTCAACATGTTTCGGGCATTAATATGTCCGTCTTCAGGAGTTTGCGACTATATTGTTGAACTATCACATTGGCTGTATTGTTCTTGGATTGCTGTGTGTTGGAGTTAGGGTGCGGTTCGGCTAGAGTGGTATCTGGGCTGCCGGCTAAAGCTGTGCTTCCAAGAACTATACAGCCAATATGGTAGTTCAACAACATAGTCGCAAACTCCTGAAGATGGACATATTAATGCCCGAAACATGTTGAATATCTAAGGAGTAAAGTATTCTTCAGCTTTTCATATTCATATTCGTAATATGCAGTCTTTATGCCTGTTTGCACCTTTACGAAACTGAAAAGATATAGTCTCGTGATTATTGTGTGAAACACCTGAACATCCCGAAAGAACGGATGTTTCTGTCCGAGGACAAGTAGTTACTTCCTCCTGACGCAACTACACTTTATCTGGGCCCTCAAAAGAGGGTCTTGTCTAATTTTATCACTTCCCGTCTCCAGTTGCAGCGAAGAGGGATGCTTTTCTCACAGTTCTGTGTCCTTTGAAAGCACAGTTGTGGGCCCTTAACGCCGCCGCGTTGATGTTCAGTTTTCCTGTCATAGTGGCCGTTCTCCCTGCCATCTATCCATCGCTCTTATTGCCTGGGATTGGGCCCAGTCTCCATTCACCCTTGCCTGGGTCCGACCATTCCTGCAACCTTTAGGTAGAATAATAGCATGAGTCGTTTCTCACTTAATCCTATCTAACCCGTAAGATGGAGACAGCTAATATTTCCGAAACGATGTTATCTCCAATTCCAGAAATCTTAATTTGAATATTAACAGAATTCTTGACAGATAACGAAACGAAGTCACCACAGTGCCTCTTCATGGAAGTTCGTACTTGCTTCGAACTTCGCACGGACGACAGCGGAGCGTCTAAACTGCGGCCAAGGAGGAGGTCGGTGCAAAAGGTAATACCGTACCGAAGATTTTCTGATTGATTCTGTCGCACATACAAGCGTAAGGTGTTTTGAACGTGTAATGGTACGTTTCGTGCACACGTGATTGCAAATATTCCGATATACCTCGTTGCACAGTCGAGCAATTGAAATGTCAGCGATCAGGGCTGCTAGGTATTTGAGGTTCTCACCGTGGTGGTGACTGAAGAAGATGGGGGTATTCGGTCCTTTCGGAAGATCGGTAAAATTCTATCAGAATACGCACCGTCACTTCCTAGACTACATTACAGGCGGACAGCAATGAGTTGTCTGTGGGTGGTGACGACGCAGTGGGAAACATGTCGTAAAAGAATACTGACGGGCGGGACAGTCCGGGGATCGAATCCCGGTGGGGTCGAGGTATTCCGCACCTGCCCGGAGCGGCCCTGAGACCCACCCAGCTTCGTATACAATCGGTACCGGGTCTTCCCCGGGGGTAAAGCGGCAGGGGAGTGGCTTTGACAACGCACCCCATCTAGCGCCGAGGTTAAAGAAAGAATAGAGCTATACCTCTACTCCCCCTCTGGGCCTTCGTGGCCTCTTGTAGAGTGAACTTTACCTTTACTTTTACATAGGTGTAACTTGGTGGGGGGGACAAGGGGGGAAATGCCCCCTGCCCCAAATAATTTTTATACCGAAGCATAGTTTTTTTTTTGGCTACTGTGTTGAAGGGAGCAAATACAAAAATAAGGTTAGGGTGAGGGGAAGGGGTGTATGGTGTTAAAGGCTGGTTCAAACCAATCTTCTCCCTCTTTCTGACTTGACTCTTTTGTAAATTATTAATACCCATTTTCGATTTTGCCCTTTCCCCCCAGTCTTATTAGCCAAGTTACGGCCTTGCTGCTGTAATTAGCAGCACTTTGGCTGCGGGATAAAGCAAGTAGAGAAGTCAGAAAAAAAGAGCACGGAAAATTCGATCGTGATGTGTTGCCAGTAAGAAATGTATGCTGTTCTTTCTGGATAGCGTAAAGCCATTAGGCGGTAAGATTCAAGGTTCGTACTGACCAAGTCAATGGCACGAAACAAGTGTTAGGACCGAGCGCAAAAACGCACCGGGAAATCGGATAGCTGCCGGTGTCTTTTTGTGGTTTCGGTGGCTACCCGCTAAACGTAGACCATGACATTCCACTTGCTATTGCAGGTTGACGTTGGCTTCTCACCGCAAGGCCGTGGGTTGAGTCTCGGGTGATTTAAAACGAGATTGTTTGGTGGATGACATAGCGGAGCAGGTACTTCTCCCACTATCTTTTGGTCCCTGTGCTTAATTAAGTACCACTCCATCAAGGTCTATGCGGTAGTGGGGTATAGCTCCACGTATTCACAACTTTCGATAGTAGACAAACCCAGTGATTGGCTTAAGGTTTCGACCGCTTTACCGACGGGGAAAGAAGCATCAATACGTACAAGGTAAGACCCTGGGTGGACCAAAGAACGGGACCGGACGCTTTGGGGAAGAGAAAAGACAGGCAGTGTAGGATAACGTAACAATGAGACGCTTTCGTGTAACCATTGTTGCAGTGGAAAAGCGGTAAATGTAACATGCTCTGAGTGTGTGTTTGTAGTCAAAGCGCTTGCGCCGTGTTGTCGCGTTTGGCCTTCCTGGCTGTACCATATGTTTCCGCGCTATCTCATAAATGGCATGATTTTCGGGAAAAAAAATGTTATTGAACATAAAATATGTGTTGTGGTTTTCTTTACAACTTTCTTCTGAAACATTTCACATTACGAGCAGAAATGAGCGAAATATAATCATAAACGTACATCGGTCTTGGTGTAAAGTACCAGTTATTCTTGTCAGATTTTAATGAAACTGGAATTTTTTGACAGGTATTTCGAAAAATATGTAAATACCAAATTTAATTAAAATCCGTCCCGTGGGAGCCGGGTTGTTCAATGCGGTCGGATAGGCAGACGTGACGAAGCTAATAGTCGCTTTTCGCAATTTTGCGAACGCGCCTGAAATTCTGTTGCCCCTACTGGGAATCGGACCATAATTCCACAGTACTTCAGCCCGTAGGATAGTTATTGTATAATAATGTGTGAGCTGTCCTGGGGTATTGTGACGAAATGAGGTCGAGAACCTTGGAAGAAAAGTGAAGTGGCCTTCTACCCCCGCAGAGTATGCTCCATCTAACCGTCGAACCGGAACGCTACGTTCACACTGCTTAGCTGATGGACCATGAAATATGTATCATCTGATATCCTTATGCAGCTGTCTCTTCTTCACTTCAGGTTTTCTCAAGTTGTTAAGAAAAGAAACGTCTTTGTGTTGTTAAAACTGTATTGTATGCGCCTACACAGTTGGGCTTGTGTAGAAGGGTTTCACCTTCAATGAATGTTCCATTTTAGTTCTTTTTCAAGAAAAGAACGGACAGTCGAACGTCCATAACATGATACGTTACGACTGTGAAGAGGATATCCCAGGGGTATGAAAACATTGACCCCTTTAAATTTCAGACCAGTCTCTGCGATTTTAAGAAAGTATTGATGCGATGCCTTTTCGAGCATTTATGCATTATAATTCAATTATTGCATTTCGAACCAACGAATGCACGCAGTTTTGTTAAAGTTATGATAATATTAGAACACACCAGCCATTACATGTTTCGGGCCTCGCTGGCCCTTCGTCAGGAAGCACACAATTGTAGAAAACAGTCGCTTGTCAGTTTCTGCATGTAGCAGAGCTGCCGGAAACTCCTCACTGTGGAGTATACATGTAGCAGAAAGTAATCGGACCAGATTGTTCTGGGTGTCAGCAGCAAGAAATAATTTATACTCGCATGTGGAATGGAATCAGAACTTTCGTGCTGGCATTGCCGATAGTTCAGGTTGCTGTTTTTATATTGGTCTGCTGTACCTAAACGAGCTCAGCAGCGGCGCAGTTTGAATTTTGTTATTCTTTTTTTTTTTATATTCGTGGTTCCTTGCATCGTAATTCTAGGTTGAAGAAATCCAACGAGATGCAACAGTATGCAGATATTTATATACTGCTAAACCACTGTACGTGTTTCGGGCGTCCGTCGCGCTCATCATCAGGAGTACATAAAACTGTAGTTGCAGCCACTGGTACAGATCATACTATCTGGGGAGCAAGCTTCCCCAAACGTTTGACGTTGAGGAAGCTTGCTCCCCAGATAGTATGATTTGTACCAGAGGCTGCAAGTAAAGTTTTATGTACTCCTGATGATGGGCGCGACGGACGCCCGAAACATGTAGTGTAGTTTGGCAGTAAATAAATATCTGCATACTGTTGCATCTCGTTGGATTTCTTCAACCGTTGTTATTCGTATCTTCTACTTAGCGATGATGTCATAAACGGCGAGTTTATAGTGTGGCATCGTGAGGTGATCAGTGAATTGGATAGCGGTCGTGACCCAATTTGGGATACCATCTCGACATTTGGAGGAGCCCGGTCGGTATAGTGACTAGGCTACGGGCTGGACGGTCCGGGCTTCGAATCCCGCTGATTGCAACAGATTTTTATTTTCTCCAAAACGTCCGGCACGGCCCTGGGGCCCACCCAGCCTCATATTCATTGGGTACTGGGATTGTGCCCCGGGGGTAAAGCGGCCGGAGCGGGAGGCTGACCATTTACCTCCATCTAGTGCGGAGGTAAAGAGTGAGTGAATCTGTACCTCCACTCCCCACATATGCCTTCGTGAGAGGCATATGGATTTGCAGTTTGGTGAGACGAAGAAAGGATGTGGGCGAAAGACGTTGGAGGAAGAAATTGTGTGATAAGAGTTATGCTCATTATTTGCACTGTTACGTCACATATGGTGAATAAGGGGGGCAAGGTTCTGTGTAAATACTCGAGTCCGTGGAAAAGCGAAACCGACTTCGGCTTTTTAAAAGCGGTCGTGTTTTGTGTACGCCCTTACAACGTATTTAGTAGGCCGCTTGTATCCCGGCTGGAACCATTCGGCATGTTATTGGTCTAATTCATTTTCTTTCGTACAATCGAATCTGTTTTGGAGGAAGGTTTGCTGTGTTCCGTTTCGTACCACTTCGTTTGATATCTGCTGGCATGACCAATTAATTAACCATCCAACCAACCAATTAACCTACGAGCGAATTGAGGAACCAAACCGCCAACTAATTAAGTAACCAAACATTCAACTAACTAACCAACCAACCAACCAACCAAACACACGAAGCTAAGCCCTTCCTGAGAAACTGGTCGTTTTTCAGCTAGTCAAAATATTCCGCGAGTTTTATGCAACCAGGAGGTCATTATCACATTCACAACATCCTGCCACTTTCCCGTATTCTTAGCCGGAGAGCCAGATCATTCCAGTCCACGCACCGCCTCCATCCTCCTTCTTTAAGATCAGTTGTAATATTTTCCTCCGATCTACGCCTGGATCTTCCAAGTGATCGCTTTTCTTTACTTCCCCACACCAAAATCCTGTATGCACCTCTCCTGGCCTCCATACGTGCTACATGTGCCGCCCATCTCATTCTTCATTTAATATATGTCTGTAAACTGTTGTATTCGCAGCCAGACAAATTCTCTGAGTTCTCATTTTCGTGAATGATTACAGCGATTAATTTCAAGCATGTAACGAGCAAGCGTACGGTAACATTTGACCTCACAGCGACGTTCTATACATCCCAACTGGGTGAGGTAACGTGTATTCCTGTTCTTATGCCAGAAAAGAAAACAAGACATCGTGTATGACCGTCCACAATGTGACGTAATCCATAACGGCTGCAGGTTCTTGCATTATTTAATTTGAATCAAGTTTGCAGGTAGAACAATGGGGGAGAGTGATATGATTGGTTCGTGTGTTGGAGGATGAAGTGGAATAACCGGTTCATGACTCCAGTTAACCCGCTCTCTGGCCGGCCGGACGGTTGGCTGTGCTTCCTTATTCGCACTGACTCTTTAGGCAGCCGAAAACTACAGTGAACTCTATCCTTAGCGCACCGCTTGGCTGGACTTTAACAAGTTCATTAAATCGACCAAATTCCTTGTGTACACTCTTGTCAGTCAGCAGACATAAAGCTTTTCGATGACGCTGCGTCCGCCGTCTGCAGTTTTTAATTATACTGTTGTTTATGTATATTTGGCATGCGTTGTATTACTGCTGGGTTTTTGCATAGTGTGATCTGTCAGCCTTTACAGGGCTATTTTTGCAAGATTTGATTTCGAAGTTTCACATTATTTTGTGATAGGGCACCGTTTGCAAGACACTTTTCGCAAGACTCAAAATTAAGGATTTAAAACACTGAGCCCAAATTTCAATTTTAGCATGATCCATTTACAACTTGAAAGCAATTAAACACGTCTTTATAATAATATCCTGTTATATTTGTTAACTTTTAAGAGGAGGCGATGGACGTCCATGTAGCAAGTGCGTTTCCACCAGGCGTCCACAAATATTAAAAAAATTTAGGAACCACATCAAATTTTTAGACGCCAGAAGGGTGACATAAAGCAAGTTCCATACTGAGTACCCACAGTTCTGGAGTAATCCGTGAACCTGACTGTTATCTGGCGCTTTCTGTCGGTGGAGGTGAATTATTACACTTTGTTATGTGTCAGGAGAGGAATGGCTGAAAATATTAGGCGTCTTCGTACGAAATTTAGTCGTTAGGGCGACCCAGTACCCGGGGTTTGTTCACCCTTGGATTACACCGTCATCAGAATCTTACGTGATTGGGAAATACTTGCCAGTGCCGGGAATCTAAAAAAAAAAAAAAAAATTCGACTCTGCAAGCCATGAGAGGGATTGAAGTAGCTGCAAATAACAGTGACGAAACATGTGACAGTCCTTGTTGTTACCATGCGACAGATTTTCGCTAGAATGCCAGAACTGTGTCGTTAAGCAACAGAATTAAGTCGGTGTTTGTTTTATACTTGCAGTGCGCAACCCAATGGCTGCGATTCTGTTGCATCAAGAGCGTGCCACATGGCGAGGGATGCAGCTATGTCACCACCGGGTCGTATTATGATGTCGGCCCGCTCGACGCCAAACCTCCAACAGGCACCGCCACCTCAACAGCAGCAACAAGGCGCCGGCGTCGCGGTGCGCAGTGACAGCAAGGCATCCGTCTACTCATATTTACATACACAGTCGGGGCTGAACTTCGCGCCAGTAGTGCAACAGCAGACGCAAGGGGATGCGGGGTCTCCGCCTCCAGCGCCACCTGTACGTGACGCGTCCAGCCTCAAGTGTATCAAATATGGTCCCGGACACGAGAAGTTTCCTTCGTGGCCCGTATCTGCGGCTGCTGATACTCCTCAGTCAATGCGGTCTGCCCCAGGTGGAGGTTCCCATAGGTCGAAGTCCTGGACTGACCATACAAATTATCCCAAGGAGAAGGGAATCACATACACACGCCCATACATGAAGCGACCCAACCCAGCCTTCACTCAGCAGGTAGATGATGGCGACTATCATATTCACGTAGCTCATATTCAGTAAACGTCACGGATTGTGGTTTGCGTCATAAGGCAGCGGCTGTTTTCGGTTAAAGCACGAAATCCAACACAGCTTTGATTGATTGGTAACGTGGGCGTAGTTGGTTGGATTTGAGGGGAGGGGGGTGGCGAGCGTTGCGGCCGTCCCGGGCCATAAAAATAATATTTTAAACAAAAGAAATTAATTTTTTTTGCGCTCAGGAACTTTTAAGTTATTGAGTCACATACAACAAACTACAATAAATAATTGTGATATTGTAAAGCTCATAATTTCTGTCGGGTTGGGTATTGTGATTACTCGCCCTTGGCGCCAAGAAACCTAGCTACGCCACTGACTGGTAAAACTAAATTCTTTGTTTTTTAAAAATAACAGCTAAATGCTTGGGCTTTAAGCTGTCATAAGACTATTCTTATAAAATATACATACTGTATATTTTATAAGAAATTTTATATATGTGTATACATATGTATGTATATATATATATATATATACTGTATGGTAAATTTGTTTTGTGATTAAAATGTGTCAAGCCAGGAATGATTCAAGCCCTATAGGCAGAGGGGTATGGGTGCAGTCCTTTTTAACCTTGGGACTAGATGGAGTTGGAGGGGTTAGGAACATGCCCCAAGCATTTTATCGTCGGGGAAGAGCCCCTTTACCCATTAGACAGGAAACATGTTGGGGCCTTAGAATAGTACTGACATACTGACTTTTGGCTTCCACTCCGGAAATCGAACCCCCAATTCCCCGCTTATCCTGCCTGTGGCCCATTCACTGTACCAACTGAGCCACTCTGCTCGTCGTATAGCACCGTATTTCTCACCATCTTTGTCTTACCACTCTGATGCACTGTTTGCATTTGTGCATATACAAATAATCAGCAGTAACTGGTTTGGACTTAGACATGGAGGGAAATATTTTGAATTTTTTGGTACACTGGCCCTCCCTACATACCACATGGGGCTGCTGCCATAATTTTATCTACTAGTTTGCACGTTCAGTTTCTGATTTTGTATTAATGGATGGAAAACAGGTTTATAATTTGTGCATTGTGCTTGCTGTGTAGAGTCTTGCTGTGATAGGCTTGTTACCAGGATAATTTTTTAAATCATTTGAACTGTTACAAATGAAGTGGATCAAGCACTCCCTTATTGAAGCCTCACATTGCCAAGAATCTTAGTTCAGGCAAGATGTATTCTAGGATCAAGGACATTTATGCTACATGGTCAATTATGGTACTGCTGGCAAAAAGTGCGGTTAAGGTAATGCTCAGAATTTCAAGAGGGGTACCAAAGGTGGTGATGAGTGAACTTTTCATAGCTCTTCTTCAAAAACTGAATGAATAAAAATTAATCCTGCACCTGACCTGTCCCAGCCAGGTCCATTCTGCAGAATTTATTTTGTTTTGTTAAATAACTGTATTTATTGTATCTGTGTACAGTCCGTGTCATTGTACTGTACAGCCTGCAGACTGTCAGTTGTGGACTGTAAAAGTAACTGGAACTCTCGAAGTATTGTTTTGCAACCAGCTATATTTTTTTGTTTTAATTCCCTTTTAGCTTCTGACTAGTTTGTGATTGTTACTGAAAATGACATGGCTGATTGCCCAAGAAAAAAATCATTTAATTGTACAGGGTGATGCAGCACTATGTATGCTGTATGTGATACTTTTAAATAGAGACCTCAGTGATACAATTTACCAGTGTTAGCTACTTCCCGGTAATATTGATTATCAACTCCGAGTTAAATTATAATTTTGTTACCTTTAGTCATGCAGAAATTTTCATTTGTGTGTCAGCAGCTGAAGACTGTTATGGAAAGGTGTGAAAAAATTCCACCAGAGGCATTTGAGTCACGACCTGAAATGGTGGAAGATACACAGGGACTCTTGTATCTGCCAAGGGTGGACCGTGAGGGGAAGGCTTTAGGAGACAGTGATTATATGGTTCCATCCCCTCCAGAGCGTGATATAATTAGTAAACCACAACTAACTCAGGCAGATTTGGAAGAGTATGCCAGATCCTATCAGGATCCACCACAACTTACACAAGTTGATCTTGAGGAGTATGCAAGATCCTATCAGGATCCCAAACCTCAGGCAACCCCTCTTACAAAGGCAGACCTAGAAGAATACTCACGTACTTACGATGAAGCATTAAGACCACAACACCAGCAGCAGCAATCATATGCGCAGTCAGAGGGGTACCACAGTTATGTCTCGAGCACTGACTCCATCACCACAACACCTTTTCTGGACAGGTGAGCTCTTGATTAAAGTGTATTGTGTGTATTGTGACAGAACCTTGCATTCAAGATACTTCATAAGTGTTTGAAAACCTTGAAGCAGAAAGTTTTTGTGACATTAATGTGTGAGGTCTGAGGTTCTCACAGAAGTGTTGCTGAAATTTCTTGTTTTCAAGGATGTTATGTTGTGCTGGTTGGTAAATATTGACCAACATTTCAAAGGATTTAAGTGCCTTCTTCTTGTGCTGATTGACCCTGCATGTAGGGGCATTAGAGTCCTTGGAAACATCAGTAACTGTTTACCCATCAACATGGCATAAAATACCAAAAGACTTGGATCTTCATGTGTGTGAAATGTGTAATATTGGCTTTTGGGATTTCGCTACTTCTTGCTTTGCCACTGTTCCAACTCTTGTCCATACATCGCAGTCACCATCTTCTGGGTGAATGTGACAGAAGGAGCACGCAGTCCAGTGGGTAGATATGCCATTGGTTGTGACTGGGCAGTACAGAATGTGGTAGTATCAAATACAGAGAGTCAACACATGGTGCAAGTAAAACCCAGAAGCTGCATTTGCACGCTAATAATAGTGTGGTATGTAAAATTGACAAGGGTTCAAATTGGCTTAATATCACAAACACAAAGTACTAAAAATATTTTGTGAAAAATTGTATGTCCTAAAGTAAATAAGTGGACACTTTCAAGTTTCACATATTCTCAGCTCTTGGCATGAAGTTCAGTTGGTTCAGCACATTTCAAACTAATTGATAGGATTAAGGGCTTTAATGAACATGAATATTTTGGTAGCAGGTCTTGAGACAGAGTCTTTCAGATAGAAGTTCACTATCATTACAAATGTATGGTTCATGCATTGTGCCTGTCACGGTACTTGTTTAATTATGATTAGGTGACTGTCTTTGTGCTGGCTAGTATTCTTTACAGTGAGCATTCTTTGTAATTCTAGGGCTTCTGTCAGTGTTGAATTTAACTCTTAAATGATCAGGTTGTTATTTAAGTTTTAGTGCATGGTTTATGAAAAATGTGTGTATTATTGGAACAGAAAAGGATTAAATTATGATAAAAATGACATTCCAAAACAGAGATTGTGCAGCATGTCTTAAAAATGCTGTAAATTTTCTTGTTGCCCAAATATAAAAATGAATTTCTGGGGTGCATCTTTACATGCGGTCACATATGTGAATACAGGTCATTTAAATGTTGATGCTCAGTATTCTACATATTAATCAGCCTGCTATTTGATGTGTTAGTGTTAAGAGGAGAAGTCTGATGATTGATTGTTATGGTTGCTGGATAATATCCACAGTGTATGTCTAAAGCACTTATTCTGATGTGTGGTATGAAGCAAGGCTTGAATTGTTGTCATGTACTGCTTCAGATATTTGTGAGTTCTACCATCAAATAAGCTCACATCTGGAGTGGAAGTAAAGCTTAAATGTAACTTGTCTGAACACTAGTAGTATCTGGAGCAGTAATGAATGATTTAGCAGGTTATCAACTTTATTTATATTTCCTTGAATTCTAAAGATTCTATTTACCAAAGTACACAACAGTTGAAAACTAAAGTACCACAAATATTGATACAGGCGACTGATGTCTAACTGTACGTTGTGTGTTTCAGATTGCGGAGAGATAGTGAAGCCACAGCAAGACCAACTGCTGCACCCCAGACGTCATGGTGTGAACACCCAGAAAGGGAATGTGATGGAAGTCATGCGGGCCGAGACAGTGTTGTGACAACAAGTTCGGGTAGTGCTTCATCCAGTGAGACGCTCAAGTGGCATGGTTCTTTAAGTGACGTAAGTGTTGCCAGCAGTTCATGCACGCACCATGGATCAGCATCTTCAACATCTTCACGACAGCTTGTAGTCCACAGTGCCAGAGTTCAGACACCACAGCGACATCACTCAGAGAGCATTTTGTATCTTGGAGTTGGCAATACAGCACAGGGTAATGGGTGGCAAGCTCAAGTACAGCGCAATAATCACCACAATAAACTTCGCCTGTTCCCAGTTAACACATACACTGTTCAGCCTAACGAACAGCAGTCTTCACATAGGTACGTCAATGAACAGAGTGTTATGTTCATTATTTATCATCATTTTTAGAAGGGAATACATTACATTTTGTTCAGTATTATTCATGTTGTAAATTAAAGTCAATTTTAACTTTGCGATTTGGTATTGAGTTTTATTAGTTACTATTTGTTTAGCGATTCTGCCACTAACTCGGGTTACGTATTGGTGATGGTAGAGTGATTTGTAAAGAGTGACATGGATGACATGTGAAGTGAAGCTTTAATGGTATAATTTAAGTAATTAAATTAATAGTTTTCCTAGAGGAACTGAGGAAATGCATGAAAGACCTCAGGATAGCTGGTATTCATCCTGTTAACAAAGCTGGAGTTCTCCCTGCTCAATCTGACATGCAGCAGGCTTAATAACATATTGCTACAGCTTAGGGTGTTTAGAACAAGAGTATCCAGTAAATTAATTTTGATTACCTAGACTTTTTTGTTTGTTGTAATTGAAGCATGTCATCAGTTTGTGCAGTATTTGTGATGCATTCCTGAACATTACAAGAAGGGATGATGTACCAAAAATAGTACTGTGTATCCCTCAGTTATTATGGTTAATATTTCGAATACCTGTGTTCATGTACATGAACACACGTGGGAAAATAGCCCAAGAAATTGATTTTGTTTATTTAGTCAGCAAGGAAATTTACTGCATTCTTAAGACATGCTGTGTAACTCTTGTTTTATTTTAAAAAAAAAAAACGCCATTTATTTCATAATTGTATTTTGTTTTTGTTCAAATAATACTCATGTTTTTCATAGGCTGTTCTCTCAGATTTAAGAACCCACATCATTAGGATAAAGATTATGGTACTTGGAACGTGAAATTACTGCATGCCTTTTAATTCACTGCTGCTCATTTGCACACAGTCTCACAGTAATATGAAATAATACATTCATTTTTAAAAACATGAGGAAAATTGCATTATAGTACTGTTGCCGGCTACCAAGTTGGTCAGATATTATTAACAAAAAAGGTAAAGAATCAGTAAGGTACTTGTGTCCCTGTCACACAAAAAAATACACCAAATTATGTGACTATATAAATCATGCTTATCAAAAATGAAACTAACTGTGCTACAATTTTGAGCCTAAAGATGTTAATTTTTGTTCTCGTTCATGTCACTTTGATATATGAACCAAGTGTCAGGTTGTCCACTGTGAATGCATATGACAAACTGAAGAATTAGTGCCACTCTTTGAATCCAAAAGGAGATATTATGTATCTGACTTGCAGAATATGTGATGCCACCCTGCTGTCTTGAAGTGTCAGGTACTAATCATCCAGTGACATGGTACCATATCCCAGAAGAGCACAATCTTCTTCTGCACTGCTGTGAAAGCCTGAAGGCTCACAAATACTCTTGTTTATTTGCAACTCAAATTTTAATCTTCTGTATGAGGATTTTATATTTATAGATCAAGACTTACTGCTAGCTGTAGACAATATGATAGTGATATGTTGTATAAACTTAGCCAACTCGGTGAAAAAATGGTGGTAAATTTGAATTTATATGTACAACTTGCCAGAAAGGGGTATATGATGGTTATATTGGATATTGCTTTTGAAGGTTCAGGAGTGAATAATACAACCAGAAAAATGTATCCAGTGTACTCCCAATTATCCAGTGTAGTGGCAGGGACAGGGGTGCACAGATGTTTGAGAAACATGAATAATCAAAATCATACACTGTATTGAGCCACAAACAAACAATAAAAGTGTAATTTATTGTTTATGTACATAATACATACATACATAGCTCACGAGTAAATGCTTATTGTGTACATGACTAGTCTGTCATTTTTCTTTGTATTGAGGATTTTGTTCAATCATGCAGCCCAAAATCACATTATTTCCCATTTTTGTCATTACCCATTAGCAATTTATTATTGTGCACAGATAATCTGCAAGTTGGATAATCCATGCATGGCTAATTGTGGGTACACTGTAATTGTGATACCCATTTTATATATGATGTCAGCTGGTTGTGTTGCTTTGGTTTGGTTAGCACTTTTACTCCAGGGTCTCTCTTACTACCACATCAGTGAGATAAATAATGTAATGTGTGAACAGGTTGCTACCAATGTCTTTGCCACCACCTGCCTTGTCTGTTGCTGAGAGGATCAGTGAACTAGAGCGGCAGCAGACACGTTACACATACCTGGATCCAGAAAAGCGACATCGCGTGTCAGATCCGACACTGAAAGCTATCCAGAAGAAGGCATTACTGTCATTTTATGAACGACATCAGTCTTCTAGCACAAGAAATCAGGCATGGAGATCAGAGCCACAGTTGGCTCAGCCAGCATCTGCTGCACCATGTCCACATTCACCTCCTCCCCAGCCTCCTCCTCGACCTCATGCTTCTCACTCAGCTCGTAGAGCATCCTCAGCATCAGACTATGCCAATGGCTCATGGCGCGAGGTAAGCAGTGGTCACAGTAATTTGATTCTTTCTCATACTAGATGCTACATATGTAATGTGTTATGGACTCACATAGATTGTGAGAACATTCTGATGACTGATTTACAAGCTGAAATTGCTGAAACTGAAAATGTAATAAAGCGTGGATATTTTTAAGATATTTATTCAGAAGTTTAACTTACAGTAAATGTGTATAATTTAATGTGCAGTCAGGATAACCAGTAACTGATGGTTTAAGTCTTCACACAGCTTTTTGGGGGGTGGCAAGGATTTAGGAGTGCACCCATACTTCAGTTCTTCCCTTTGTATTTTCATCTTCAAAACAGTCCAGTGGCTTTCGTTTGTATTTGGCACTGAATGTCTACACTAAACCATTTTTTGGTCCATAATATCCAATTATAGCCTCTTCTTTACATGAGACCCAAATTTTTTACTTCAAGTATGCCTGAAATAGGCTATCATTCGTAAGTTTGTGAGTAACCTAAAATATTGATGTCATTAAAATCTACACCATCTGTTTCACACTTTTCCTGACATGGTAACTATATAATGAACTAACAATGAAAAGGAATCACCATTGCAACAGTGGATTTGTATTGGCAGTAAATGAAAATCAAGGCTAATGGAGAATGAAGGGTACCAAACATATATTTCTACCCACTGGACTGTTCTCCTAATAGCTTGTTATTTATTTATCTTAGTTTTGGATTATTATATTCAACTCAATTCTTTAATCTTTGTTTGTACCTGATAAGTTTGTGTGTGTTCGTGACAGATGGCAGTCAATAAAGAAAATATTAACTCTGAGTCTGGAGGTATTCGAGATGGGCCTCGCCATCAACACAGGTAAGAGAGTGCATCATTCGGTGTTACCTGAGTATTCAGTTATAAACTATGCTAGTATCTGAATCTAAACTCTTATCATTTCTGTGCATTAGTTCCAGTTGTGGCTCTCTCTCAGCTGACCTGCTTGGACCTCTCATTGTTGGTCCATCCATCTCTGTTGATGACTGGGTGCCGGAGCGACCTCCTAAGAAACCTCATCTACGAGCTGCTTTTCCACCGCCTGTTCCGGAACGACTGCCCAGTCCAGATTTGCCTCCTCCATCTCCTCCAACCGTACTTGAAGATGAAGTGTTTGCATCAGATGAACCTCTTCCCCCACCACCTCCAGAACTTAATTCCCTAGACAAAATCAGTATGTCAGAATCTCATGGGGAAAGAACTCGTTCACCCCAGAAACATTTGTCACAGAATGTCTCATCAGTTCAGAGGCATCAAGATACTATAACCCAAAGGAATTTGGAAACAATTTCAGATAGTAGTCCAGAAAATGCCAGCCCATTCCATGATGAATCTGAAGCCAAAAGACACGTTGAGAGCAATGCATCCTCACCTCATAGACCACCTGGAAACTTGACACAGCAATATCCTGATAACATTCCATCACCTCAGAATCCTTCAGAAACCAATGTTCCTCAGATACCAATAGCATGTAATGCGCCATCTGTTAGACATGTTGATGACTCTACTCGGAAAGACTGTAGTGCCACAGTCCAACAGAAGTACCACAGAAACAACAGTAGTCCAGACAACACCCATACCCTGCAGAGACAAATGGAAAATGGAATTTCATCCCAAAGGTATCCAGAACCAGGTGTACCACTGTCAAGACACATTGAAGACTGTGTTGTGCCACATAAGCGTGTAGAGAGTATCATGACAACCCAAAGACATTTAGAGCATAGTAATGTAACTCAAAGACACAGAGAAAATGCGACAGTTAAAAAAACTGTAATGAACAGCAGTCGAGTTCCAGGATCTGTTGCTAATGAAATTACTGTCCAAAGATATCACCAACGTGGATCATTCCAGAGAAATCTAGGAAATAGCCTTGCAAGCCAGAAACAGGCAGAAAGTGGAAATGTGACTCTGAGACAAATTGACAGTGTGAATTTGACGCAAAGGTCCATAGGTACTGTCTCAATTAGCAGGAGTATCAGCAGTGCAACACTGAACAGGAGACAGGAGTGTGGTACAGTCAATAACAGCCACATAACAGGTAGTTCAAGTCATCAGGGCCATGTCGTAATGTTGCCAGCATACAGAAATATGAATGACACATTTGCAAGAACTTCAGCTATCAAGCCACTGGAAAGTGACACTTGTACATCTGTGGGAGTGCCTTTGTCCAGACATTGTGAGAAAATCAGAACGTCATTGCGTTATCCAACTCAAAAACTGATGGTGAATGGAAAGTTAGCAATGCCAGTGTCAGAACAGATTCAGCAGCAAGATGGATCACAAGATGCTGTGAGGGTCGCAGATCGAAATGTTTTGAGGAATGGAGAAGTTCAGGTGCCATCAAAAACTCATCTTCAGAGTGTCTTAGCAGCAGTAGGTAATGGAGAAGGTAATGCACCTGAAGACCCACCTAGAGCATCCAGATCGCCACCACATGTGCAACGGGAGAATAGTTTGATTGAGAGGCACCAACTGCTGGAGGGTGGAGATCATGAAATCAAAACGTCATCATTGCCACCAACTGCAGTTTCCACAGAGGGACATACAAGTGATTCACAGTGCATTAACCAGACAGATCAGAAGAACCAGGAACCTCATTCACCAGTTACTAGACTTACCGCACACAGCCAACCGTAAGTAGGAACATATGTCATTTAATTATTAACTGTTCCAGTGCTAGCCACAATCTCATATCCACTGGTCTGTAAAGGTGGAGTTTGTTTCATGTGCAAGATGACTGGTGAGGAAATATGCATGCCATGCTGTTTCTCAAGAGTTAGGCCAGTTGTGGAATTGCAGCTTTCAAGATCACAGTGCTGTGTGTACCCATGGGCTGCCCCCCCCCCCCCCCCCCCCCCCCTCACGCCCTCCAACTCATCTCATTCTCCCCCACCATCTTATAA
>Ga0123353_10001639_pt1 | contig 27553 bp, 13 predicted proteins | sample TergutLab28metaG_3_FD_92763 | JGI IMG/M metagenome (GOLD analysis project Ga0123353, IMG submission 92763) | Labiotermes labralis P3 segment gut microbial communities from Petit-Saut dam, French Guiana - Lab288 P3 | ecosystem: Host-associated > Arthropoda: Insects > Digestive system > Gut ...
AAAAATGCAATGAAAGCTGAAAGTTGGTTAAAATAGCGAATTTGCTAAAACACTGGTTTTTCTGATATTTGGCAAGATGAATCAAAAAAACTGATCATCGGCTTCCTGAGCAAATTTTATTTCTAGGGCAGTAATTTGTTACTTGACGCATTTGATTCTAAAACACGATATGCCAATTCTCTGGTACCGCGTCGATAACTTTTCATTTCCATCCCTGGAGACGTATGACCGGTATTTGGCCGGAAATGTGTTTTGTCAGTACACGAACCTCCAGAATTTGGGATTCGCCGGGAAGAAGGCTGATATAGTTGTCACTCCAAAAGACGGGAAGCACTTCCGTGCGGTCCGCCATGTTTTCTAAAACGGCACGTACGAAAAACGCCAGTTGCCTTGTCGGATTCGTGACCGTTACCGTTCCGACCGTTTCGTTGCCTTCCGTTCGGAAAACGATGGAATATTCGAGCGGAACCTCCTGTAGTTTTTCCAGCCCCGCCAGGCTTTCATGCGTCGGAATCCAGTAAAAATTGTCCGAAATTTGTGCCCCGATGTTATCAACAAGCCGAAGTTTCAGGAAATAAACGCCTTCCGGTGAGTCGGGATAACGCGGTATTTCCACGCCAATTTCGGTGGAAGCCTCCTGAGAAGCGTTGATCGTTTGCTTCGTGGAAAACAGCTTTTTCATGTTGAAATCATACACATCAGCATGGACCGACCCACGAAACGCCTCCATTTTGTGATTGACGACGTAAACCTGATTGTCATGCGGACTCCAAAGGGCATGAACCGGGCGATTGGCCCGCTTAATGAAATAATAACTGACCATCGGACGATGAAACCAGTCGAAAATCTGCCATTGGATGGATGGCCAACAAGAGTTGAGCTTCCATTGCGTGAAACCGCTGGTAATGTCCCACATCCGATGCTGCACCGCCTCGAACATGCTGCGATGCTGATCGGCGGTGAGGATATGCCCTTTTCGGCAATAATCGGCAACATCGTTCGGAGCGGTAAAGAGCCGATAAAGTGCCGCGTGATAGGGATAATAATACTGGTTGGCACCGTGCTCGGCCCAAGCCTGGTCGAGCGGGAAAGGCGTATCCTCAGCGGGGTTCCGCTTTTTGGTGTCGATGTCCGGTAAAAACAGGCGGAGACTCTCGATCGGCGGCAGCGACGCGCTGCAGCTTTCCATCATGAACATCCACCGGTAATCCTCCTGCGCCCTTCGGAAATATTCCTCCACCGGCAGCCACTGCCAGCTTGCGCCCACGTCCCCCATTCCGACCGGCATGTCCTGCCGAATCCAGTCAGGAGCGTGTTCGTAGGATTCATCCGCGAAAGAGGCGGAAGGAATCCAGAAACGGGTCCCGTCATTTTCTATAATGACCCTTCGCCAGATACTGTAAACCTCTTCCCGGATTTGGCCTTCGTTCATGCACATATACAGGATCGAGCACGGATGGTTGCGATAGCGTTTAGTCAGATCGATCGCGCAGAGTTCGAGCAAACCCAGATCGCTCGGATAATCGGTGCCGGGCGACATCCAGAGACAGGCGAAGTGGCAGTAGCCGACCATCATGCCGAGTTCGTCGCAAAGATCGTAGAACCAGTTGGGAGGATTGGGAACGTCCTCGTAATAAATCAGATTCACTCCGGCTTCCTTGTAATACCGAAGTTCGATCTCGATTCTCTCGCGGTCCCATTCGACCATTGCGTCCGGCTGGATGTATCCGCCCTGGCAAAAGATTCTCTTGCCGTTAATGGAGATTTGTCGTCCGTAATAACCCTTGTATTCATGCAGTTGCGTCGTAATTTGCCGGACACCGAAACGGACATTTTGCGAATCCGATACGGCTTCAGTTTCATCGACGACTTCCAGAGCCGCCGTGTAAAGTGGCTGTTCGCCGTGTCCGTGCGGAAACCACAGTTTCGGTTTCTGCATGAAAAACGGTTTGAACTTTACCAGGCGGGTTTCGTTCGGGTTAAGCGTGACGGCCTGCTCGAACGCGAGGTCTGTTCCCTCGATGCGCCCACGTAAAACGGTTTTTTGAGAAATGTCCGTTCCATTGACAAGCTCTGCGGAAACCATAATCGTTGCCTGGTCCGTTTTTGGGAGCCGCATCTCCGTTTTGACGAAAGGATCACGAATCACGACGTGTCCTGTTTGCCGGATACGGACTTCCTGTAAAATACCTATGTTACGATCACGAACGGTGGGGAAACAGTCATAACCCTGCGTCATGACCATCGTCAGGTCTTTGAGCATATCGCCGAACCACTGGCGTTCGCCGAAAAGCGGGACGCTCTGGGTTTTGATTTCGCCCGGCGGGTAAATATAGGGGGCCGTCGGATGATCGGGCGGGAAAATTTTGACCGCCAGCACATTTTCGCCCTGTTTCACGAAGTCCGTAACATTAAACCGAAACCGCTGGAAAAACGCGGCGACCTGTTCGGGTCCGGCTACCATCCGTCCGTTGAGCCAAATTTCCGCTCGATAATTGATGCAGTCCATTTCCAGCCAGACGGTTCCGGAGGCATTAATGTTTTCCAGCGAAAACATCTTGTGGAACCACCAGGGCGAAGACCACGGATTTTGTTTGTCCGGCAGATGACTGAAGCGTGCCAGATCGTGCTGTTCATTAAAAAGATCGGAAATATCGGGGATGAGGTCGTTGTTCAGCCCGAAATACATGTGCGGATAAACGCCGTTTTTTATTAACGTATTAAGCACAGTCCAACCGGGCTTTGTCGGGTGCCAGTTTTGAGGCGAGAAACCACGGGACGAGATGGTTTTCGCGTCAGCATCCACCAGGATAGTGGTCTGCGTCTGCCAGCCGTCGTCGAGGTCAAGGGTTTGATTTTGCGCAAAAAGCGTGTATTGTAAAACGAACGCCAAAGCAAACTGCAATAAGAAGATTCTTTTCATTATGGAAATACCTTTCATCATGGAATAACAAAGGAAACATATTCAATTAACGGCCAATTAACTTTTACATTTCAAAGGAGGAGTAGGTACGACAAGGCACCCTCGTCGAAACTTCACGAGTGTTATTTTGCAACATCATAACAGTACAGAAATGTTCCATGCCTGAGGTACAGCCGCTTGCCGAAGACAACCGGATGCGCCCAAGTCGGTCCTGACCCCTCTTTCGGCAGGTCAAATCGGCTAATAACGTCGAATTTCTCCGGATTCGGACGAACCAACAACACTGCCCCTTTGTCGCTCAATAGATAGAGTAATCCTTCCGCCCAGGTAAATGATGTTCCAGGACCGAGTCTCCCGCTTTCGTACCGAGCTTCACCGGTTTTCCAATCGACACATAAGAACACTCCGCCTCGGTATATAAATGAAATTCCATACAGAAAACCGTCCAGCAGGATCACGCTGTCGTGCAGGTTATCCAGTTTTTCGTCACGCCAAACTTCGTCGAACGAAACTTTACCATCGACAACGGTGAGTTTCACTTTCACAGCTCCTTTGGGAATACCGGGACCCGCCCTCTCCGCTGTATGGGCGATATAGAGGTGTCCCTCATGATAAATCGGTCGGGTACTGTTAATGCCATTGCAATGTTCATGGTAGAACGTGAAGAGCAATTCACCGTTTTCCGCATTCACTCCGAACATCCCTTTAAGGTAGGTGGTGACAATCATTCGCAAGCCGTCTTGCTCAATGATGATCGGACTGGCGTAACTTGTCTTCGCGCCCAGTGAAGGGGTTGTCCAAATAACTTCGCCGGTTTTCTTGTTCAGGGCAACGAAACTCGCCTTTTTGCCGCCGGGAGAACAGTACAAGCGGTCACCGTCAATGCGAACCGATTCGGAAAGTCCCCAAAGGATGTTTTCCCCTTCAAAATCGGTCAGTATATTTCGCCGCCAGACTTTCTCACCTTTGTCAACGGTAAGGCAAACGAGTTCACCTAACGCGGAGAAATCATAGACAAAATCTCCGTCAATGGTCGGTGTACTTCGTGTACCGGGGTGAGGATCCATCCACGCCTCTCCGTTATCGTATTCCCAAAGAGGGTTGCCGTTGAGGTCAAAGCAATAGACGATGGAGTGCCCAGCACGAATACCGGAGGTGAAGAGTCGGTCATTCTGAATCGTCACGGATGAATAGCCGGAAAAGTCTTCACCAATGTTATCGATCTTCCAGAGCAATTTCGGCCCGTCTTCAGGCCAAGAAGTAAGCAATCCTGTGTCCGGTGACATGTTTTTACCGTCCGGTCCGTGAAACATGGTCCAACCGTTGGCAAGTACGGTATTTGCATGCAAAAGAAATACTAAAGTGGAAACTCTGATCAATGTAGTCATAATATTTTTTTCTCCGTTGTATTTATTATTTCACAAAAATTCGAATAAATTTCATCCGTTCTTCATTTCCATACTTGGAGCCGCACGATCGGTTTTTGTCCGGAAAGGTATTTCGTTGGTACGCGAACCTCCAGTATTTGGGATTCGCCCGGCAAAAGGCTGATATAGTTGTCGCTCCAAAAAACCGGAAGCACCTCAAGGCCGTCCGCCTCTTTTTGCAGTATGGCACGGACGAAAAACGCCAGTCGGTTCGTTCGGTTTGTTACCGTTACCGTTCCGACCGTTTCATCGCCCTCCATTCGAAACACGGTGGAATATTCGAGCGGTACCGCCTGTAGTTTTTCCAGCCCCGCCAGACTTTCGTTCGTCGGAATCCAATAAAAATTGTCCGAAATCAGCGAATCGCTGCCATCGACGAGTCGAAGTTTCAGGAAATAAATTCCTTCCGGTGCTTCGGTATAACGCTTGATTTCCAGACCGATATCAGATGAAGTTTCGTGGGAAACGTTAACCGAATGCTTCGCGGAGAACAGTTTTTTCATGTTGAAATCATACACGTCGGCATGGACAGTACCATGAAATGCCTCCATTTTGTGATTGACAACATATACCTGATTGGCAAGTGGACTCCAAAGGACGTGAACCGGTCGATTGGCTTTCTTGATGAAATAATAACTGACCGCCGGGCGGTGGAAATAATCGAAAATCTGCCACTGGACGGTCGGGCAACAGGTATTGACCGACCACTGCGTGAAACCGCTGGTGATGGTCCACATCCGATGGTACACCGCCTCGAACATGGCGCGATGCTGGTCGGCTGTCAAAACATGCCCTTTTCGGCAATAATCGGCAACATCGTCAGGAGCGGTGAAAAGCCGGTAAAGTGCTTCATGATAGGGACGATAATACATGACGGCTCCGTGATCGGCCCACACGGCATCCAAGGGAAACAGATCGACGCCTTCATACTCTTCCTTAACCGGTCCCGCCTTTTTGGAATCGATGTCCGGCAAAAACAAGCGAAGGCTCTCAATCGGTGGAAGCGAAGGACTGCCGCTTTCCATCATGAACATCCAGCGGTAATCCTCTTGAACCTTTCGAAAGTACTCCTCCACCGGCAACCAACTATAGCTTGCGCCTATGTCCGTCATTCCGACTGGCATGTCCTGCCGAATCCAGTCGGAAACATCATCGTAGAATCCATCCGGAAAAGTGGCGGAAGGAATCCAAAAACGGGTTCCGTCATGTTCTATAATGACCTTGCGCCAAATAGTGTAAACCTCTTCCCGGATACTGCCTTCATTCATACACATATACAGGATCGAGCACGGATGGTTACGATAACGTTTGGTGAGATCAATCGTACAAAGTTCGAGTAAATCCAGATCGCTCGGATAATCCGTACCATCCTGCATCCAAAGACAGGAAAAGTGGCAATATCCGACCAAAATGCCGTATTCATCACAAAGGTCGTAGAACCAGTCGGGAGGGTTGGGAATGTCCGAGTAATAAATCAGATTCATCCCCGCTTCCTTGTAATACCGAAGTTCGGCCGCGACCCGTTCCCGGTCCCATTCGAGCATTACGTCCGGCTGAATGTATCCACCCTGGCAAAATATTTTCTTGCCGTTGATGAAAATCTGCCGCCCGTAATAACCGTTGTATTCATGGAGTTCCGTCGTGATCTGGCGAACGCCGAACCGTACATCCCGCGAATCCGCCACGGCGTTGCTTGCGTCGATGACTTCCAGAGTCGCGGTGTAAATATTCTGTTCGCCGTGTCCGTGCGGGAACCACAGTTTCGGCTTTTGCATGAAAAACGGCTTGATCTTGACCAGGTGGGTTTCGTTTGGATTCAGCGTGACGGCCTGCTCGAACGTAAGGTCCGTCCCTTCGATTTTCCCGCGAAGAACGGCTTTTTGCGGGGCGTCCGTTCCGTTGACCAGCTCCGCCGATACCATAATCGTCGCCTGGTCGGTTTTCGGAAACCGCATTTCCGTCTTGACGAACGGATCACGAATCATGACCGGCTTCATCTGTCGGACGCGAACGCCTTGCAAAATGCCTATGTTACGGTCACGAACGGTTGGGAAGCAATCATATCCCTGAGTCACGACCATCGTCATATCCTTCATCATTTCGCCGAACCATTGTCGTTCCCCGAAAAGAGGGACACTTTGCGTTTTGACTTCACCGGGAGGATAAAGATAGGGACTCGCCACATGATCCGTAGAGAAAATCCGGATTGCGAGGACATTTTCGCCCGGCTTCACGAAATCGCTGACATCGAACTGAAACCGTTGAAACATCCCGACCACCTGTTCCCGCCCTGCGACCATCCGGCCGTTGAGCCAAATCTCTGCACGGTAATTGATGCAGTCGATTTCCAGCCAGGTGATTTTGTCGGCGTCGACCGCTTCCAGCAAAAACGTCTTGCGGAACCACCAAGGGGAAGTCCAGGGGTTCTGTTTGCCGGGCAGATGACTGAATCTCGCCAAGTCGTGCTGTTCGTTAAAAAGATCGGACATATCGGGGATGAGATCATTGTTCATCCCGTAGCGCATGTCGGGATAAACACCGTCTTTGATAAGCGTGTTAAGCACCGTCCAGCCGGGCTTCGTCGGATGCCAGTTTTGAGGTTCAAAACTGCGAGACGATACGATTGTTGCATCGTCGTCAACCAGTATTGTCGACTGCATTTGCCAACCGTCGTCGAGGTCAAGAGACTGACTTTGTGCGAAAAGCACGCATGGTAACACGAACGCCAAAGCGAACGCCAATAAGGAGATTCGTTTCATCATGGGATTGCTTTCATAAAAAAGGTTAAGTTGTTTGTCCTATGGTTTTGTTGACGATTAAAGGCTTCGCCCAAAATGCCACACTCATTACCACCAATAACGGGAAAAAGAGAAAGTGTAATGATGTTCCCAAACCAAATAAATCACCCATGCAGCCAATAATGACGGGGCCTAGAGCACCACCAATGGATGCCGTAAACATGAGTCCGGAAAGTGCTTCATGGTGTTTTGCTACGGAGTTTAACGCCAATGACAATATAATAGGCCACATCACGGATTCGAAGACCGCAACCATGGGGAAGGCTATTTTTGAAACGTTGGTTCCTCCATGCAAGGCGAGAGCCAGACTGATAATGGCACATGTTGTCAAGCACGCGAGAACCTTTCTGCTTTCAAAAAATTTGAGTAACAACATACCACCGAAACAACCAACCGTAAGCAACAACCAATACCATGACAGTATTGACGCGCCTTCCGTTTGAGGGTCAAGTTCATGATAATCTTGAAAATACTGGGACATCCAATTCGCGATCCCCTGTTCACAACTGGCATACGCCAGCAACGCGATAAAATAAAAAATCACATACCTGTTCCGTAGCAGCTCTTGATAAGCACTCATTCCGGTTGGTGTGAAGGAGGTTTCAGCCTCTTTTTCCGGAAATCGCACCAAGGCGACAATCACGACCAATGATATGAGTAATACGACAAAAAACCAGTACGCGGACGTCCATTCAAATCCTTGGGGAGTGATACGTAAAAGAATATTGATGGGGAAAAAACGCTCTCCATTGATCATATTGACGGTTAACCGCGAATAAATATTCGGACTTAAAAAGGCTCCCAAACCATACATCAACTGATTGAGGGTTGAATGAAACGCAAGGTTTTCAGCACCACAGGCTCTTCGTAACAACGGGACGGAAATAACCTGAATGATGGCAACCGCCACCCCCATCATAAACAATGAAATGATGGAAGTCTGATACCTTAGTAACAGGACAAACATCAAGACACCCGCTGTCGCGAAAAGAAAAGCGAAAAGCAGGATTTTTTTAGGTGAGTACTTTTCGCCGGCAATCCCGGCGGGAATACAGAACAACGCCAAAGCGATGTAAAACGCAAATGGCAAAACAGACGCCAATCCATAACTGAGTTGAAAACTCTGTTTCATTTCAGGTATTAATGCGCTCATCATGGATACTAATAACCCGATCTGAAAAAACATCAGGTTGATAAATACTATTAATTTTGTATTATTTTTCATACGTAAAATCGTGATTTCTAATTATGTTACATGCCTGTATCATCGCGGAAAAATTTTCCACTTTGACAGGGGGATTGATTTCACTGGAGGAAGCCACGAACATTCCACCGGTTTTCAAAGCGTTGGTCGCGGTAATGTGGCGGCAAACTTCCTCGGTCACATCTTCAGGAACAGCACGTTCCAATAAGTTGACCCCATCCACTCCTCCTGACCATATTACGCCCGGATAGGTATTCTTTAATTCAACGATATCCATCCCCGCACTTTTTTCCAAACAATAGAAACCGTCAACTTCACAATTAATGAGCTGTGGCAAAACTGACTTATAGTTGCCATCGGAATGGTAAATCACTTTGATCCCATGTTCGTGCCATGCTTGTGCAAGTTTTTTTATATAGGGATAATGAAAGGAATCTAAAATTTTAGGTCCAAAAATTGGGCCTCCTTTATGTGAAAAATCTTCCGGTAGTAAAATAACCGGTGATAAATCGGCGTCTGCGATCGCGTGAATTCTTCGAATTTCTATTTCAGCTGAAACCTCCATAAACTCCTGCATAACTTCCGGAAAATCCATAATAAAGTATGAAAAGATTTCGATTCCCATAGCATCAAAAACCGAACAAAAACCTGTTTGGCTGTAGTTCAGAATGACCGTATCGCCAATTTTTTGTTGTAATGAAAGCATGTAGTCACGATATGACTTACGCAGCTCTTCAACGCTGATTTCGGTTGCCCATTGCTGACCGTCAAATCCAGGGCTCATGGTATAATCAGGATCATATTTAACAGCTTTTATCCGTTTTATCCTTTTGATAAGCCAATCCCTGGCACCTTTTTCATCGGTAAACGGTCTGCTCATATGCCAGGAAGTCCAATGATCTTTTTTAAAAACAAAACCATCAATATTGGAAAAGTTCCCGGTACCGCATGGAGTAATCGGGGGCATAATCATGTCGACAGTCTTGCGAATGACCGCGCAGATGTCATCCCGATCATAATTAAACCCTTGAATTGATTTTCCCGTATAGGCGGATATTACGTTTGGGTTGTAACTTAATTGTTCAAGAATAGCCACTCTGTCTACAGGTTGAAAATTTAGTGTTAATTCTACTCTTTCTCTTTTGGAAATCCGATCTTCGGGAAAAACTTTCTCAAAATATGGCATAGAAGTAAATTATCCTTTTTTCCACCGAATTAATGTTATTGTGCAAAATCCTCCTTTGTTGTTGATGATTTCATAATCGCCAAAACAGGCTGGAATGACTGCCGCTTGGAATAAATTGATATCGGTCTGATATTCAGGATTTGATTTGGATCGGATCGTTACGTTTTCACCCACCGTCAGCGTGGGAATATGACAGTATTTTCCTTCGGTACTGTATTCCCCTTTGTTGTAAAAATGTATCCGTTCGATCTCAAACGGCATGGGGCCATAACTGGAATACCGGTCAATAAAATACTCTTTGGTCCATTTGACGATTTCCGGTTTTGCGCGGAGATGTTTGTCCACCCAATCTTCACGTCGAGTTTGGTCCATGTCAAAACCGTGATCCAAATGCATATTCACGGGTTTTCCCGTCATGGTTTTGGTGGTGTCGTCCCAGGAGGGACGCATAAAGTCGTACATGAAAAAGGAGTATTCCGTCCCTGCAATACTGGGTACCGTGTCCATCTCCAGCACCATTTGGTTTCCACCATGGCCATGCGTCGTGCCGGGAGGTATCAAATACAAATCCCCCACATTCGATTTCCAGTTTTTTATATAGTTTTTCCAATCGGGTATGGGGGCCTGTTTGTCCCATGATTCATAACATTTACGTTCCCATTCCTCGACATCGGCATCATCAATAAACCCCATCCATGTATTTGCGCCTTCATAGGCCTCTGCAATGTAATAAGTTTCGTACCGTCCTATCGGTTCATTGAAATGCTTTTCCACATAATGGGTACTGGGATGATTGTGTATGGGCATACTAATTCGCTCTGCCGGCGTGGGTTCCGGGAAATACCCGTCATCCAACCAAACATCTAACGGAAACAGTCCGGGGAAATGTTCGGGAAGGTACGCACCGAGCAATTGCCGATCGTACTGCATCAGGTTGACAAACGGCATATTCAATACTTTTCCGTCGCCGATGTTCACCAACATGCTTAACTCCGGCCCGGCCAATTCATTCCATGCGTTACATTCCAATCCTTTGATGTCCCAGAGGTCTTTATACCGATACGCGCCCCAAGGCCCCGGCTGGTAGATTTCCACTTCTTTCACCGGATATTGAATCAATGTCTGCATGATCCCGTCATAGGCCGTTCTGGGGACAAGCTTCAGCTCATCAAAACTGATTGCCTCCAGATAAGAGTCCATGACGGTGAATGCAAACTGTTTTTGATTTTCCAACAAATAAAAGTCGTAATAGTAGTATTCCTTCCAGTAATAATTCTTCTTGGGTTGTTCATAAGCGAACGGTACCAACTCACCATCCCACATTTTCCACAGTAAAGGCTGGCGGGTGAAATCGAAATAGAATTTCAGTCCGAAATAGTCGGCAATTTCCGGGATGAATGCCCCGGAGCCGTAAACGACGATGATTCCTTTCCTCGCCGGGTCGCTGATTTGCCGGATCAATTCCGCCAGCTTTTCCTGATCGACGATTTCGATGATTTTTCCCGTGATGTTGGCATAGCCGAAACTCGGGTCTTCCCCGATATACTTCTTTTTCAGCCCGTCAATCGCCTCAATCGGCTTCAATACCGAATGGAAACCGACAAACAGCGTGTCGGCGGGCAGGGATTGTTTCAACTCCCCGACCACTTTTTCCCACTCGACTCCGTACCAGCCATCCAGCGCAACCGCTGAACGACCGTCGGACGCCGCGGCGGCAACAACGATTCGTTCCGCGATGGTTTTACAGACTTCCGAGGGGCCAAGCACCACACTGTCGATCCACTCCCGCTTGACTTTGATTTTATTTTCGGCGTTATGACGCCCTTCGTATAATGGCATAATGATTCAAACTCCATGATTAAAATTTATCCAACCTGTTCGGAAACCCCTTTGGTTAGAAACAGTATCAAAATAACCACGTCAATATTTCGCGCAGAGAACGCAAAGGTCGCAGAGGTTTTCCATGAATTCTCTGCGTCCTCCGCGCCCTCTGCGAGAAACAATATCGTACTATTTGAAGTGTTAATTTTGAAACAGTTACTTACCTCGAAATATTTTCCGTCCTTGATCAATAACAACACGTTTTGACAGAACAGGCAAATTTTCAAAGTTTTTCCGAACAAGTCAATTGATTAAAACAGTTTCGATGATTTGTTTTTCATTTCCATCCATTGAACCGCACAATCGGTTTTTGGCCGGAAAGATGTTTCGTTTTTACGCGAACTTCCAGGAATTGGGATTCGCCCGGCAAAAGGCTGATATAGTTGTCGCTCCAAAAAACGGGAAGTACCTCAAGACCGTCCGCCTCTTTTTGGAGTACGGCACGAACGAAAAACGCCAGTCGGTTCGTTCGGTTGGTTACTGTCACCGTTCCGACCGTTTCATCGCCATCCGCTCGGAAAACGGTGGAATATTCGAGCGGTACCACCGGCAATTTTTCCAGTCCCACCAGGCTTTCCTTTGTCGGAATCCAGTAAAAATTGTCCGAAACCAACGAATCGCCGTCATCGACGAGTCGTAGTTTCAGAAAATAGATTCCTTCCGGCGCGTCGGAATAACGCTTGATTTCCAGGCCGATATCGGCTGCAGACTCATGAGAAACGTTAACCGGTTGCTTTGTGGAAAACAGTTTTTTCATGTTGAAGTCATACACGTCGGCATGGACAGTCCCTCGAAACGCCTCCATTTTGTGATTGACGACGTACACTTGGTTGTCGTGCGGACTCCAAAGGGCGTGAACCGGTCGATTGGCACGCTTGACGAAATAAAGACTGGCCATCGGACGCAGAAACCAATCGACATGCTGCCACTGAACGGACGGCCAGCAGGAATTGAGCTTCCACTGCGTGAATCCGCTGGTGATGTCCCACATTTGATGCTGAGTTGCCTCGAACATGGCACGATTCATATCGGCCGACAAGATGTCTCCTTTCCGGCAATAATCGGCAACGTCGTTCGGAGCGTTAAAGAGCCGGTAAACCGCCTCGTGAAAGGGACGATAGTAATGGTCGGTATCGTGTTCGGCCCAGACCCCGTCCAGAGGGAAAAGCAAATCGTCCGCAGATGTCCGTTTTTTTGTATCAATGTCCGGTAAAAACAAACGAAGGCTCTCAACAGGTGGAATCGACGCGCAACCACTCTCGAGCATGAACATCCACCGTGTGTCTTCGAGGACCCTTCGGAAGTATTCCCCGGTCGGCAACCAACCGTAGTCCGCGCCAACGTCCGTCATTCCGACCGGCATGTCCTGCCGAATCCAATCGGGAGCTCCATCGTAACGTTCATCAGGAAAAAAGGCGGATGGTATCCAAAAACGTGTTCCATCGAGTTCTTTAACAGCGTTGCGCCAGATACTGTAAACCTCCTCCCGGGTCGTACCCTCATTCATACATAGGTACATGATGATACTCGGATGGTTGCGGTATCGCTTGGTGAGATCGACCGTACATTGTTCGAGTAAATCCAAATCGCTCGGATAATCGGTGTCGGGTTGCATCCAGAGACACCCGAAATAACAGTTACCGAACATGATGCCATATTCATCACACAGGTCGAGGAACCAGTCGGGAGGATTGGGAATGTCCTCGAAAAAAATCAGGTTGAGTCCGGCTTCCCGATAATACCGCAGTTCGGCGGCGACCTTCTCCCGGTCCCATTCGAGCATCGCGTCCGGTAAGATGTATCCGCCTCGGCAAAAGACTTTTTTGCCGTTGATGGAGACTTGCATGCCGTAACCGTCGTTATATTCATGCAGCTTCGTGGTGATTTGGCGAACGCCGAACCGCACATCCTGCGAATCCGACACGGCTTTGCTTTCATCGACGACTTCCAGAGCCGCCGTGTAAAGATTCTGTTCGCCGTGTCCGTGCGGAAACCACAATTTCGGCTTTTGCATGAAAAACGGTTTGACGCGAACCAAGCGTGTTTCGTTCGGGTTAAGCGTGACGGCCTGCTCGAACGTGAGTTCCGTTCCGTCAATTTTCCCGCGCAAAACGGCTTTTTGCGGCGAGTCCGTCGCATTAACCAGCTCCGCGGAAACGATAATCGTCGCCTGGTCGATTTTCGGTATCCGCATCTCCGTCTTGACGAACGGATCACGAATCACGACCGCTCCCGTCTGGCGGACGCGAACTCCCTGCAAAATCCCCATGTTGCGGTCACGAACCGTCGGGAAGCATTCGTAGCCGACGGACAGAACCATGGTCATATCCCGGAAAATAGTGCTCTCGATACGCCCGGGGTAGGGTACATGGCGCCCCATGACCAGAGGCACTCTTTGCGTGTTGGGGATTCCGGAATGATCGACCGGGAAAATTTTGATCGCTAGCACGTTTTCGCCCTGTTTCACGAAATCGGTGATATTTAGCTGAAACCGCTGGAACATCGCGGCGATCTGTTCGCGACCGGCGACTATCCGCCCGTTGACCCAGACCTCCGCCCGGTAGTTGATGCAGTCCAGCTCCAGCCAGGTGACTTGGCCTGCATCGACGCTTTCCAGCGAAAATGTCCTGTGGAACCACCAGGGAGACGTCCACGGGTTCTGGTTGCCGGGCAGGTGGCTATATTGCGTGAGGTTCTGCGCTTCGTTAAAAGCGTCGGACATGTCGGGAATTGCGTAATTGTTCATCCCGAAACGCATGTCAGGGTATACGCCGCTTTTCGTCAGTGTATTGAGTACCGACCATCCGGGTTTCGTCGGATACCAGTTTCGAGGTTCAAAACTGCGGGACGATACGATTTTTGCATCGTCGTCCACAAGAATCGTTGACTGCATTTGCCAATCGTCGTCGAGATCAAGAGTCTGGTTTTGTGCAAAAAGTGCACATTGTAAAACGAACGCCAAAGTAATCTGCAACAAGAAGATTCTTTTCATCATGGGAATACCTTTCATCATGGAATAACAAAGTGATTAAAGATCGGGTTTATTTTTTCATTTCCATCCTTGGAGACGCACGACCGGTTTTTGGCCGGAAAGGTATTTTGTGAATACGCGAACCTCTAACGTCTGGGATTCGCCGGGTAAAAGACTGATGTAGTTGTCGCTCCAAAAAACCGGAAGCACCTCAAGACCGTCCGTTTCTTTCTGTAGTATGGCACGGACGAAAAACGCCAGTTGGTCTGTGGAATTCGCGACCATTACGGTTCCGGCCGTTTCATCGCCATCCGTTCGAAACACGGTGGAATATTCGAGTGGAACCGCCTGCAGTTTTTCCAGCCCCGCCAGACTTTCATTTGTCGGAATCCAATAAAAATTGTCCGAAACGAGCGAATCGTCCGTATCGACAAGCTGAAGCTTCAGAAAATAGATGTCTTCGGGTGTATCTTTAAAACGCTTGATTTCCAAGCTGATATCGGATGAAGACTCATGAAAAACGTTGACAGACTGCTTTGCTGAAAACAGTTTTTTCAAGTTGAAATCATACACGTCGGCATGGACAGTCCCTTGAAATTCTTCCCCCTTGTGATTGACGACATAGACCTGATTGTCGAGCGCACTCCAGAGAACATGGACCGGTCGATTGGCCCGCTTGATGAAATAATAACTGACCATCGGGCGATGAAACCAATCGAAAATCTGCCATTGAACGGACGGCCAGCAGGAATTGATCTTCCATTGCGTGAAACCGCTGGTAATGTCCCACATCCGATGCTGGACCGCCTCGAACATGGCACGATGCTGATCTGCTGTCAAAACGTGGCCTTTCCAACAATAATCGGCAACGTCGTTCGGAACGTTGAAAAGTCGATAGATTGCTGTGTGATAGGGGCGAAAATACTGATTACCGCCGTGTTCGGCCCACGCCGCGTCCAAGGGGAAGATATCGACGCCATCGCGTTCCTGCGTAACGGGACCCCGCTTTTTGGAATCAATGTCCGGTAAAAACAAACGGAGACTTTCAATCGGCGGCAGCGATGCGCTGCCTTGCTCCATGTTAAACATCCACTTGACATCGTCTCGAACCATCTGGAAATATCTTTCCACAGGCAGCCAACCGTAAGTTCCCCCTTTATCGTTCATTCCCACCGGCATGTCCTGCCGAATCCAGTCGGGCGTCCAGTCATAGTATTCATCCGGGAAATAAGCGGACGGAATCCAGAATCGCGTTCCGTCGAGCTCCGAGACGGCTTTTCGCCAGATGACATAGACATCCTCTCTGGTCGTTTCCTCGCACTGGCACATGTACAAGATCAGACTCGGATGGTTACGGTAGCGTTTGGTAACATCAACCACCGAAGGTTCGACCAGACTTATATCGGCGGGGTTCCCCGTTCCGGGACGCGGCCAGAAACCGGCGAAATAACAGATGCCCGTCAGGATGCCGTACTCGTCGCAAAGGTCGAAAAACCAGTCGGGCGGGTTCGGAATGTCCACGGTATAAATCAGATTCAGGCCGGCTTCCCGGTAGTAACGCAATTCGGTTTTGATTCGTTCGCGGTCCCAATCGAGTATTGCGTCCGGCTGGATATATCCGCCCCGGCAAAAGACTTTTTTGCCGTTAATAAAGATACGTCTGCCGTAACCACCGTTGTGTTCATGCAGTTCCGTGGTGATTTGACGAACGCCGAAACGGACGGTTTGCGCATCCAAAACGGTTCCGCTTTCATCGACGGTTTCCAGAGCCGCCGTGTAAAGCGGTTGTTCGCCGTGTGTATGTGGAAACCACAATTTCGGTTTCTGCATGAAAAACGGTTTGATGTGAACCAGGCGGGTTTCTTTCGGCTGAAGCGTTACGGGCTGTTCGAATACATGATCCGTGTCAAAAATGCGCCCGCGCAAAACGGTTTTTTGAGGAAAGTCCGTCACGTTGACAAGCTCCGCCGAAATGGAGATCGTCGCCCGATCTGTTTTAGGAATCCGCATCTCCGTTTTGACGAACGGATCACGAATCACGACCGCTCCCGTTTGTCGAATGCGGACGTCTTGCAAAATGCCCATGTTGCGGTCGCGAATGGTCGGGAAGCAATCATATCCGATGGCCATGACCATCGTCATATCCTTCATTATTTCACGATCATAATAGGGACGATCCTTGCCGAGCGGATCACTTTGCGCGTCAGTGTCCCCCGGATGGTCGGGCGGGAAAATTTTGACCGCGAGCACATTTTCACCCTGTTTCACGAAATCGCTGATGTCGAACTGGAATCGCCGGAAGATACTGACGACCTCTTCTCGGTCGGCGACCATCCGCTCATTGACCCAGACCTCCGCCCGATAATTGATACAATCCATTTCCAGCCACGTGGTTTTGGCGGCGACCGCTTCCAACGAAAACGTCTTGCGGAACCACCAGGGGGAAGTCCAGGGGTTCTGCTTTTCCGGCAGGTGACTGAAACGCGCCAGATCGTGCTGTTCATTAAAAACATCGGACATATCGGGAATGAGATAATTGTTCATCCCGAAATACATGGAGGGATAAACGCCGTTTTTCGTCAACGTATTGAGTACCGTCCAGCCTGGCTTTGTCGGATACCAATTTTGAGGTTCAAAACTGCGAGACGAGACGAATTTCGCATCATCATCCACCAGGATCGTTGACTGCGTTTGCCAACCATCGTCGAGGTTAAAAGTCTGAACTTGCGCAAAAAGCGCACAGGGGAAAAGGAACACCAGAGCGAACGCTGGCAAGGGGAGTTTTTTCATCATGATTATAAAAATGGATTATAAAGAGGTGAAAGGTAATAAGGAATCGGTTTTTCATTTCCATCCATGGAACCGCACGACTGGTTTTTGGCCGGAAAGGTGTTTCGTTTTTACGCGAACCTCCAAAATTTGGGATTCGCCCGGCAAAAGGTTGATATAGTTGTCGTTCCAGAAAACCGGGAGAACTTCCTCGCCGTCCATTTCTTTATCGAGTATGGCACGGACAAAAAACGCCAGTTGATCCGTTGGATTTTTCACCGTGACCATCCCGACCGTCTCCTCGCCTTCCGTGCGAAACGCGACGGAGTATTCGAGTGCTACCGCCGTCAGTTTTTCCAGACCTGCCAGACTTTCATGCGTCGGAATCCAGTAAAAGTTATCTGAAACGAACGAATTGTCGATATCGACAAGCCGAAGTTTCAGGAAATAAACTCCTTCCGGCACATCTTTGAAACGCAGTATTTCCAAACCGATTTCCGAGGAAGTTTCGTGAGAAATGTTGACCAACTGCTTCGCGGAAAACAGTTTTTTCATGTTGAAATCATACACATCGGCATGGACTGTCCCTCGAAACATCTCCATTTTGTGATTGACGACATAAACTTGATTGTCGAGCGGACTCCAAAGAACGTGAACCGGTCGGTTGGCTCGCTTGATGAAATAATAGTTGACCATCGGGCGGTGGAACCAGTCGAAAATCTGCCACGAAACGCTCGGCCAGGCGGAATTGAGTTTCCATTGTCCGAAACCGCTCGTGATGTCCCACATTCGGTGCTGCATCGCCTCGAACATGGCACGATGCTGATCGGCGGTCAGAACGTGGCTTTTCCGGCAATAATCGGCAACATCGCTCGGAGCATTGAAGAGCCGATAAAGCGCTACGTGATAGGGGAGATGATACTGAGAATAGTCATGTTCCGCCCATGCTACGTCCAAAGGAAACAGATCAATGGTGCCACGTTTTTCCGTAACAATACCGTCGGGAATATTGAACCATGGAACACCTTGCGGAAACAAACCGATGTCGCCACGTTTCTCCGAAACGACCCGCGTTTTGGAATCAATGTCCGGTAAAAACAGGCGAAGACTTTCAATCGGCGGAATCGAAGCACTGCCGCTCTCCATGTTGAATATCCACCTCATCTCCTCATGAACTTTTCGGAAATACTCGTCCACCGGCCACCAGCCCCAGTGTCCCGCACCCGTCATTCCCGTCGGCATGTCCTGTCGTATCCAATCGGGACAGTTCTCATAATCTCTGTCCGCGTAGCCCGGGGTGGGTATCCAGAAACGCGTTCCGTCATGTTCCAGAATAACATGGCGCCACATACTGTAAACCTCTTCTCTGACGGGACCTTCACCAACGGACATATAGAAAATCAAACTGGGATGGTTACGGTACCGCTTGGTGAGATCAATCGCGGCGGGTTCGAGTAAATTTTTTTCATCCGGATAGTCCGAATCGGGGCGCACCCAGAAGCCGACGAAATAACAGTTGCCGAACATGAAACCGTACTCATCGCAAAGATCGAGGAACCATTCGGGAGGATTCGGGATGTCCTCGGTATGAATAAAATTCACCCCGGCTTCTCTGTAATAGCGGAGTTCGGTCTCGATCCGTTCGCGGTCCCAGTCGAGCAACGCGTCCGGCTGAAAGTAGCCGCCCCGGGCGAAGATTTTCTTGCCGTTGATGAGAATCCGCCGTCCATGAGCGTCATTGTATTTATGGAGTTCCGTCGTAATCTGCCGGACGCCGAACCTCGCATTTAACGAATCGGATACGGTTTCGGTTTCATCGACGGCTTCGAGGGATATGGTGTAAAGATTCTGCTCGCCGTGTCCGTGCGGGAACCACAGTTTCGGCTTTTGCATGAAAAACGGTTTGATCTTTACCATGCGGGTTTCTTTCGGGTTAAGCGTTATGGCCTGCTCGAACGCGAGGTCTGTCCCTTCGATTTTCCCTCGCAAAACGGCTTTTTGGGGAGTGTCGGTCGCGTTTATCAGCTCCGCGGATACCATAATCGTCGCCTGGTCGGTTTTTGGAAGCCGCATTTCCGTTTTGACGAACGGATGGCGAATGGTGACCGCCCCCGTTTGCCGGATACGAACATCCTGCAAAATGCCCATGTTACGATCACGAACGGTTGGAAAGGAATCGTACCCGATGGTCATGATCATCGTCATATCTCTCATCAGGTCGCTGTTAACCCATTGACGATCATGTCCTACAGGCTCAACCTGCGCTTCGGGTACACCCGGATGGTCTGGTGGGAAAATTTTGACCGCCAGGGCGTTTTCGCCCTGTTTCACGAAGTCGCTGACATCGAACCGGAATCGCTCGAAGAAGCCGACAATTTGTTTGCTACCAGCGACCATCCGTCCGTTGACCCAAATCTCCGCCCGATAATTGATGCAATCCATTTCCAGCCACGTGGTTTTGGTGGCGACGCTTTCCAGCGAAAACGTCTTGCGGAACCACCAGGGGGAAGTCCAAGGGTTTTGTTTGCCGGATAGATGGCTGAAGCGGGCCAGGTCGTACTGTTCGTTAAAAGCGTCAGACATATCGGGAATGAGGTAGTTGTTCATCCCAAAATACATGTGAGGATAAACGCCATCTTTGATAAGCGTATTGAGCACCGTCCATCCGGGCTTTGTCGGGTGCCAGTTTTGGGGTTCAAAACCGTGGGACGAAATGATCCGAGCATCGTCGTCAACCAGAATTGTTGACTGCATTTGCCAACCATCGTCGAGGTCATGTGCCTGATTTTGTGCAAAAACCGTGAGCATTTCGTCATCGACTGCCAGCACATTAAAACTCCATATTGCGTTCAGCAGCATGAGAGCCAGTGTTAACAAGATTGTTCGTTTCATTTGTGGTTTTCCTGTATCTATTGCAAAGGGTGGGTTATAAACTGAAATCTGGCAACTCTATGTAACATCATCAGTCCAAGGTGAGCGTTTGGGGCGGTTTAGCCATCTTGCAGCTTCGGGGTCACCGATGATTTTCTCTTTGACGGGATCCCACTTGACCGGCCGTTCGAGCCAATAAACGATATTGCCGAGATGGCACATGGTCGCAGCCCGATGCGCCACTTCGATGTTGCGGAAAGGTTGTTGCCGGGTCTTGACGCAATAAACGAAATCGCCGTAAAGCCCGTGGTGTTCCCAAGGGTTGAACCAATGATAGCCCGGAATCTCGACCCGTGTTTCCGGCTTGTGATAGGTGCCGAGAGCCGCGCCGTCGCGTCCTGCTATGATTTTTCCTTCGGTTCCCACGTAAGCAATCCCGCTGTACGCATGGTATACTTTGGTGCCGTCCTGGAAAACGTAGGTCAGCATCTTGTTGTCCCCCCCGCCAGGCAGGATTTCGACGGGACCGGTCATGTGCTTTTGTATCGCGAACATGGCGGCTCCAAAGTGATGGCAACCCCAATCCGTCATTCCTCCACCGGAGTATTCACGGTAGGGACGGAAGCCACCGGCAATCAGGTTGGGATGGAAGGGACGCCACGGAGCCGGACCGAGCCAAAGGTCCCAATCGATCCCGGCAGGCAAATCCTCGGCGGGAAGATCGCAGTCCTGGGAGGGGCTGCCGTAAGGGACATACGCTTCCGTGATTTCACCGATAGCCCCGCCCCAGAGCAGACGTGGGATGTCGCCATAGTCGTCGAGGACCCGCTGCGAACCGCCGGAAAAGACGATTCCATATTTTTTAACGGCGTCCACCATTTTGCGGCCTTCGGCGACGGTCAACGTTTCGGGTTTTTCGCAAAAAACATCGAGGCCTTTTTTCGCCGCGGCGATGGTGATGGCCGCGTGCCAGTGATCGGGCGTTCCGATGAGGATGGCATCCAGCCCGGGGTGTTCGAGAGCTTCGCGGTAGTCGACATATTCCGTGGCGTTATCCAGCACCCGGCTGCATCGGGCACGATGTGCCGGGATGGGATCGCACACGGCGACGAAACGGACCTGGTCGAAGCCCATGATGATGCACATATCGCCACCGCCTTGTATGCCGCAACCGATCAGGGCCATATTGAACCGTTCGTTGGGAGCAGTTCGACCTTCTTTTCCCAAAACCGCCGCCGGAACAACCAGCGGGGCGGCCACAACCAGCGAAGCCGACTTGATAAATGATCTGCGTGATAAACGATTCATGATTTTCTCCTTAAATTTACTTGTAAGCAGACAGGAAGGAGTGATTTAAATGGCATTCATGGTCCGGGGCGAACAGCAGGTGGTATTTCGCATCATGCACAGCGCGATGGTCAGAACAAATAAAATGTGCTTCATGTGGTTCTCCTACATGGTCGAGGTGGGTAAAAATATGTCTGCCCCTGGAGGGAAATGTTTTACTGACGGTTTTGTCGCACGCGTCCGGATGGGATGGTGATGTTGTCCAAACCGCCTTCGGGCAATTCCGGTTTTTCGTCCTCCGCAAGGAACAATTTTTTGAACGTCCCGCGTTTGTCTTCGGAGGAGGTGTAAGCGTAAACGACTTTGTTGTCAGTGTCGTTTTGGATGAGTTCGTTGCCGTCTTGATTGGGTGTGTATTGGACGACAATCGCGGTGCTGGGACGCCCCTGTTCGTCACGGGTTTCGATCTTGAAGCCGTCCGCTGTGAAACTTTCTTTTTCTTCACCGCGTGCGCGTTCCCAGCCGAGCATGACACCGTCGGCGGCGTATTCGTAAACGTCCACCCATTTTTTCGGCAACGACAACACGGGGTCGGCGTATTGACCGGATTTTTTCTCGTAATCCATTTTCAAGATTTTGCCGTCGGAGCGGTATTCGCGTTCTTCGTTGGGTAGATAATAAAACGAAATCACCGCCGGCGGCGACCAGCTTTTACCGTTGTACACGAAGCACCCGACGTCCACGCGCGAAGTCATGAACGGAAGCTCGCACAGGGACGGCGGGATCGGTTCTTCATCGGTTTCTTCGGTTTCGTCGTTTTCGACTCCTTCGGTTTTTTTCGCCTGTGCTTCATCCCAGGCCTTTTTCTTCCGCTGATAATCCGGGAATTGCCAGTCGTATTGCCTGTCGAGTATCGTTCGCTTTTCGTCATACATTGCCAGCTCCTCCGGCCCCAACTCGAACGGTACGACCGGCGGATGCGTGAGCGAAATTTTGACGGCGGTGTTCTCCGGATTCACCGGCGTGATTTCCACCAGATTCGGATCGCCTTGCAACAATACCCACCGATATTCCATCGTGTCGGTTACGCCAGGCGGAACCGGTTCCGCGACGAAATCGAACGTCCGTTTTTGCTCAAGACCGCGCATCACGAACGAACACATCGCGGGCGTGTTGATGACGAGTTCGTCGCCGCGGAAATCGAAAAAGTCCACACCCGGACGCCCGGTCGGCAGATCGGCGGAGACGGGGCGGATATAAACCAGCGGCGGCATCATGTCGATCGTCATTTCGTGCGCCTTCATCACCATCGCGCTCTGGTTCAGCTCCAGGTCGGCCAGCACCGGCTTGTGGGCTTTTCCGGTGAGATATTCCTCCGGCGAGTCGAGCGTTTTCAGCGTCGAGCGCAGCAGATATTGCATGGTCGGGGCGATGCGGTTGTGCTTTCGGATATATTCGCGTACTTCGAGGTTCATCGCCGCCAGCGACGCGACCATCGCGTTGAGTATCGGCTGGTCGGTAACCGACGATCCCATCGAGATGAAGAGGTAAGGCGACATGGCCGGGAACACATCACCCAACATGTCGTTTCCGAAGTAGTCGCGTGTGATGTAGTCGTGGTGGCCGGGATAAACGTAAATGTGGTTGTTCGTATATTGCGTGAAGAGCTGCGCAATCCCCTGTGGGCTGGACATATACTGCCGCGGAAGGCTTCGCCAGTGCTGTCCCCCGCTGGCCAGCGAGGCGTTGCCTAGGACGATGGCGTCGCCGTCGTGCATGACCATGGTGCTGCCGTAGTTCATCCGGCGTTGCTTCGCTTCGTCCCCGTAGACGACGCTCGTTATTCCCCGATACCAATCGGTACGCAAATACGAGTGGGCGTTGTCGCGGTTGTCATACACCAACCCGTAGCACCCGGCGGCCGACCCGTCCTCGATCCACGGTTTCAACAGATCGTGCGACGGACCCCACCATGTGTCGGGGATCGTCGGCCTGGAGTCAGGGAATTTGAATTGGGAGCGGAACAAACCTGTGTCCAGGTCGTAAATGATGTTCGCCCGGGAAACTTCAAGCAACAGGTCGGTTGTGATTTGGGAAGCGAGACTGTCGTGGAGCGACACCGCGTTTTTCGCATGTTCGACAAGTTTTGCGAATTCCGGTTTGTCGCGGACGCTTGCGAAATTCTCGTCCGCCTCCATGTGTTGCGCGTTGGTGAAGCCGAGATCAATCGCCTTGCCGAGTATTTCGAACACCTGCTCCGCTTCGCCCTGGAGTGCCAGGGCGCGTGCGAGGTCGTAATGCCATGCGGCATTATCCGGCATCAGTTCGACGGCTTTGCGCGCGACTTCCGCCATCGCCTTGTAGTTTTGCTGTTGGATTGCGACCGCCTGATACGCACGCAATTGTTGGTGGGCATCTTGTGCACGTGGCATGTCGAACGGATTTTCTTGGGCGCAAACCGTTGTCACGAACGCTATCATTGACATCGCGACGGCTGTCCAGAATGATTTTTTTCGCATGGTGTGTTTTAAATATGGTTAATGGGTCAAGGATTTCGTCGGAAAATAATATCTCCGCAAACATTGCGGCGGTCACGAGCAGAAAACTTTTTTGGTGACATCCTTGCGTTTCCACCGAATACTCATTTCGGCAAAACAATCCGCTCGCCTTCATTGAAGCGGACATGCTTCACCGGTCCATCGTCAATCTTGTATTCAATCCGAAGATGTTTCACAACTTGTTGAGCCGGATCGGTAAATGCTTCATGGTAACTTTCAATCGGAATAAAACGCGTACCATGGAACGCTTTCTGCAACTGCTGGATAACGTCGATACGCTGGTCTTCCGTATTGCCGCCATAATTGGCAGCGAGAATCTCGATTTTCATGTCCTTTTCTTTTTCAATCTCCCGGAGCAGTTCCTGATGCTTGTACTCGTCGAGAACCTTGTGCGGATTGTAGTCGGGAACCCTGTTCGGCATCAGTTTCAACTCACCGAGTACCGCAACCGATGTGTCGCCGTCTTGACGCAAATCGAATCGATTGATTTTCGGAGCCGTCGCAACACGAGGACGAACCGGCGGTATGTTTTCAATCGCATAGGAAATCGGATCGAACATCTCGTTGCGGATTTCCTCATCGCCGAGGTACGGACCATTGAGATCAACCCAAGCGATCAACCGTTCCAAGTCGATGCCTGTTACCTTGACTCCGTGGTGCTCGCCGCTCATCGCATTGTGAACAATCTGGCTTACCGGCGAAAAAGCCGAGTACGGCGGCAACGTCATAATACTGTTCGGGTCGTTACCATACCCTTCCACAATGAGAACGCCTGCAAGGTTTTTCGGAACATTCCGTTCATCCCGCGATTGGGAAACCGCCCAGAGCATAGGACCGGAAACCAACGACAAATAAGGTTCCATGAACGGACTCACGCCCGACTGACTGTAAACCCATTCCGGTTCTCTCCACTGTTGATACCAAGGGTGCATGGACGGACGGAGCGTCAAGTTCAATTTGGCATACGCCTCGTGTTCCGGGTTTTGATGGCAGTCGGCGCAGTGCTTGTCGAAGACCGGTTGAGCAAACCGCACAAAACTGACGCTTTCATCAACTCCCCACGGCGGCGGAACCGGCAACTGGGCTCCCTTCATCATTGCCAACCCCGCAGTGGCTGTAACCGACGTTGTCAGTTTCGACTCGTGGCAACCGTGGCAACCGCGAACTTCCCCCGGCATCACATTGGTGAACGAACGCATCACATGGATTGCCCGTCCTTCCGCATCGAGCATTTCAAAGAAAATGGCTTCACCGGGCGGCACTTGGAAAGCGATACTCCCATCGCTTTCAATCGGCACCGTACCGAGGATGCGTTTCACTCCGTCCGCTTGCGTGATACTGACTGCCGGCCCATCGTGTTGGACAAGCTTGTTCCATGTCGTGTAGGTCTTCGGGTCCATTTGGACCACGCGGATTGCCTTCCCCTTTTCCTTCAAAATTTCCGGTGCTCCGGCAAAAACGTCATTGCTGAACAGAGTACCGAGAGCCGGTTTTTCGCCGCTGCCGATTTTGGGCCACTGAACCCGGTCCACCAACACCGGCGGCATCTGCCGGGGCTTGAATGGTATGGCATAATAAGCGTTGTATTCTCCTCGGAAAATCAATTCCTTGTTGCCATAAATGTCCATCAAGTAGAGCCGGAAGTACCAATCATTGTGTGACTCGTACCCATTCTGGGTGGTTCCTTCGCGAGCAGAAACGAGGAAGTATTCCTCGGAAAGCGGATACGGTGAGTGGTACGCATGAATTTTTCCACTCTGATAATATTCCACCGCAGGCGGCGGCTCACCCGGAGTGGCACCTTCGGGCCACTCCGCCTCACGGGTGACGCGGGTCAAACCATCGGGATAGTTCAAACCTTCGCTCGGATCAATGATTCCGATGCTGCCGTCGAACCAGATGTGGTGTCCCACGGCGGTGAACATCACTTTGTTCGTTCCCGGTATCGACCGGGCTTCGGTCGGCACATCGGGCCAAAAACTCTGGTTACCCCAGAAAGTCTGCGTGTTCGTACCATCGGGATTGCACGTCCAAAGCGACTGAACCCGCCACAACGCCTTATCGGTGTATTCCCAGCGGGTAAAAATCACGCGACCGTCATCCAGGATGGACGGCAGATATTCCGGTTCACCATTTGCGGAAATGACGTAAATGTTTTTACCGTCACCATCGCAACGGGAGATCGCAAACGAATGCGTCATCGGCATGCAACGGACATAACTGTGTTGCCGGCTGGAACAGAAAATGATTTTTCCGTCCGGGGCAAACACCGGATCAAGGTCATCGTAATCGCCGTAAGTCAATTGCCGGAAGTTGCTTCCATCGGCATTGCACCGATAAAGATGGAAAGACCTTTCACCGACAGGACGATAACTGATAAGAATCTCACTCCCGTCAAACGAGAGGTCGGGTCGCCAAAAACTTCCTTTGAGGTCAGGAAGAATCGAGGTGACTTCGCTTCCCGGATGCAGACCAACTACGAGTAGTCGTCCGCCGTCCACTGCCATAAAACCGTTTCGGTGCCTTGATTCGTGGTTCCATTCATCAGTTGTGTCCAATGGATTCCCCTTCGGATATGGGTTGTCGATCAACAGAACACGGTCAAAGTCGATGAGCGGATTCTTGAAAAAGATTGTCCGTTTCAAGTTTCGTACCGCAAGGTATTGCGTTTGGGCATCGCCGTTCGCTGCAACTTCGAGAGCATCCAATTTTTTTGTTTCCTCAGACAAATTCGGCGCATTTTGCATTGCTGATATCCGGACGATCAACTCCCGTGTGTAATTTATCTCGTTATTGACGGTTTCCAAAGTCGGATTACCGTCTGCTTGAAAAAGCCAGTCGGCTTCTAGTTGGGTTCTTCCTTGTACGGTCGTTTCAAATGCGCCGGATACAGAGCAAAACAATGTTACTACAACGGTAGCAAGCAGCATATGTAAATAGTATGTGTGTTTCATAAAATAATTTCCTTCTTGATATGTCGTACCCATTCATGGGCACCTCTAAAAACGTCGTTCTATCGCTTGCAAAGCGGAAGACAAGCGTTTTCGGCAGGATTTTTAAAGGTTCCCTTGATTGGTTCAAACCCTAACCTCCAGGCGGCTGTCGATTTTTGTCACAAATTCGTAGTTCCGGGGGGAGTGCCTAAAGTGTTCACTGTTCCCGCACGATGACGATCCGATCGACATAAAAGCCTTCGACTTCGTCGGCCAGTCGGTCCGCCGGGGAGAACCAGAGAGACTCTCCCAGTCGATCCGGTACGATTCCCAGGTCGACCCAGTGATATTCCTCTCCGCGAACGTCTTCCACATTAATGGTTCTACCGGGAGATCCCTGATCGGTTTTCCAGGTGTAAGTGCCGATCGACATAACCGGTCCTTCGACGTCTTCTGCGGCTTCACAACGCACCGCTGCATACGCTCGGTATTGCGGTTCGCCTTCCACTTGCGCTTTCACCGGTGTCAATTCGATTTCCGAATCATAGATTCCGGCAACCGCCGGCCAGCCGCCGGCAATACTGGCGATCTTTAAAGCTCGCTTGTCGGATGCCTTTTCATCAATGATCCGGAAAAGACGTTTGCCCACTTCATCTCCGCCGATCTCGGTACTCTGAATATCCATCCAGCTCGTTCTCGGCAGGTCCTTGCAGAACTCCGGCATGGCGGCAACCGGGGCAATCCG
>Ga0123353_10001640_pt1 | contig 27545 bp, 18 predicted proteins | sample TergutLab28metaG_3_FD_92763 | JGI IMG/M metagenome (GOLD analysis project Ga0123353, IMG submission 92763) | Labiotermes labralis P3 segment gut microbial communities from Petit-Saut dam, French Guiana - Lab288 P3 | ecosystem: Host-associated > Arthropoda: Insects > Digestive system > Gut ...
CATTTGCACAAGAGAAATTGGTTGTATGAACTAGTTTACTTATAAAGAAATATTATAATATACTTAAAAAAGAGCATTTTGCCACTCAATTTATTTATTTATTTATTTTGCAAAAGGAAAAAGTATAGCCGCTACCTGTCATCCGACGCCGCTTAAGTGGAGCTGTATAGGTTCAAGGTAAATAAATATGAGTTATGAAGCGTCCACAGAAACTTTTCGGACAACAAGTTGAGAAACAATGTCATAGTTTTCTCACGTAACACGATGTGGTCAGCAGGCAACACAGCTATAGCAGGTTTACATCCATAAAATCCCTGTCATCATGCATGACAACCTTCAGAAAGAGTCTCACATACGTACTGTCCTACCTCAGTTGCATGACTGCAGCTACGAGGTTAGCACAAGAATGCTAACACCTCCACCGTCCCGAATGAAGGAGAAAATCGTTGATCTATGCGCTCACGACTTCGCGCACTCTCCCCACTTGTGATATCAACCTAGACTCACTAACGTCACATACGCCTTGAAGCTGGAGACTTCGTGAAATTAATCCTACTTTACTGATGACTCAACAACAGTGGGGAACTCCCCGACTGAAGTAGCATCTGCTGAATTAAACTCACAGCCTGAAGTAGCATCTGCTCAATTAAACTCACAGCCTGAAGTAGCATCTGCTCAATTAAACTCACAGTCTGAAGTAGCATCTGCTGAATTAAACTCGCAGCCTGAAGTAGCATCTGCTGAATTAAACTCACAGCCTGAAGTAGCATCTGCTCAATTAAACTCACAGTCTGAAGTAGCATCTGCTCAATTAAACTCACAGCCTGAAGTAGCATCTGCTCAATTAAACACACTGCCTGAAGTAGCATCTGCTGAATTAAACTCACAGCCTGAAGTAGCATCTGCTGAATTAAACTCGCAGCCTGAAGTAGCACCTGCTGAATTAAACTCACAGCCTGAATTAGCATCTGCTGAATTAAACTCGCAGCCTGAAGTAACACCTGCTGAATTAAACTCACTGCCTGAAGTAGCATCTGCTGAATTAAACTCACAGCCTGAAGTAGCATCTGCTGAATTAAACTCGCAGCCTGAAGTAGCACATGCTGAAATAAACTCACTGCCTGAAGTAGCATCTGCTGAATTAAACTCACAGCCTCAAGTAGCATCTGCTGAATTAAATTCACAGCCTGAAGTAGCATCTGCTGAATTAAACTCACAGCCTCAAGTAGCATCTGCTGAATTAAACCCCCGACTGAAGTATAATCTGCTGAATTCAACTCACCGCCTCCGTTCTTGTAGCACAGGTAAGGGAAGCGCCACACGTTGGCCAGGTCCACGGCGAAGCCTATCACAGACAGCAGGAAGTCCACTTTCTTGTTCCAGGTCTCCCTGGCTTCCCCATCTCCTGCGTGAGGCGTCGGGGTACGATTGGTGCCGTTCGGGGCCATGGTTGGCTCTAGCCCTGGCAGTGGTAGCCCTCCTTTCTGCAACAGTCAAACAGACTGACATCGTGGCTGCCAACCTACAAAGTGACGCCACGGAACACATTTCCCTTGCTCAGTCATTCAAGACAATGCTAAAATCATACGGATCCGAAGCTTTACACCGCAAATAGGGCCTGCTTATCGTTCAATAGAATCACCGTTTGGCTACCAAAACATAAACTGGACGTCCTCTTGATACGAACAACTGTAAAAACCTATAAAACTGCAACTTTCGCATCTTACGAACTATTTCTCCGCTGCTAAAAGCGGAATTTATAATATATACAGACATTTTATGGGCAAATTTTAAAGCATTTAATAATCCATCCATGTTTGTATATATGCTTTGAAAGGTAAAGGTAAAGTGATCCCGTTAGAGGCCCGGTGTGGCCCAGAGGGTGGGTAGAGGTATAGCTCTACTTTTCCATTACCGTGGCACTAGAAGGGGGGTGAGTGGTAAGCAGTACGCCCCGGCCGCACTTTACCCCCGGGAAAGACCCGGTACCCATTGTACAGGAGGCTGGGCGGGTCCCAGGGCCAGTCTGGACGGGCGGAAATTCTCGTCCCCACCGGGATTCTATCACGGACCGTCCAGCCCGTAGCTCAGTCGCTATACCGACTGAGCTACCCGGCCCATATATATATGCTTTAAAGGTAAGGTAAAAGGTAGAGGTAAAGTCCACCCTAGAACAGGCCACGATGGTCCAGAGGTGGAGTAGAGGTATACATCTACTCTTTCTTTAACCTCGACGCTAGATGGAGGATGGGTGGTCAACGCCACGCCCCGGCCGCTTTCCCTCCTGGAAAGACCCGGTACCTATTGTGTTGGAAGCAGGGTGGGCCCCAGGGCCTGTCTGGACGGGTTCGGAAAATCTCACCCCCACCGGAATTCGATCCCCAGATCGTCCAGCCCTTAGCGAGTCGCTATACCGACTGAGCTATCCCAGCTCACTTTTATAAATGCCTTATTGATGTTCAGTAACTCCCTGAAGATGATCAAGTAAGATCGAAACTTGTCGGAGTTCTGACAGATTGTATGTACAAAATGTTATTTTAACAATCTTGTAATTGTTGGTTTTACTGTATGGACTGATTTTTAATGCATGGACATAACACAAAGAAACACTGTACTTGTTGTGGCTTCTTACCCAAAGACAGACATATTTAAGACCCTTGTATTGGTAGTACGGGACTTCCTCAAGCTTCCATTCCGAATATTTTTACAGCCTTTGTCATGACACAAGGTAATTGGGCATTATTTTGACATCTTCTGCATTGATGAAAATAATGATAAATTACAAAATTAATAGGAAAGGTAATAGAAAATTAAGAAAGCCGCTAATGTCGGTGCGAGAGGTTCGAAAATGTAAGATGTAGTGTTAACAGCTACAAAAAAAAAACGGCAGTTGTGTTCGGCGTTAAAGAGCGCCAGTTTATTGAAATATGCAAATGTAGGTTTGTCAGTGAATATGAAATATAGTAACCGTGTTCAGTATGGCCTGATACTGGTCTGTGCCCTCTGCCAGAAAAGTCTACGACACATCCCATTCTCTTCTTTTAAGCATGATAGTTGTATCGTCCCCTCAGCGCAGACGGCGTTGCCCATGTGGTCCCGTTCCTTCATGTTAACCCAACAAATTAATTTGTACGTTCTGTTTAAGAAAATCCTGAAGTACGTAATGTCTTTACCGGCCGACCCTTACAACAGACTTTAGTTAGTTGGGAGAGTGCGGAAGATTCGTAAGTTCATGATTCAAACTGATTTCACGTAAAGATTACAGATAAGTTCCTTTAGGGGACTGAGATTGAATGTGCAGCAGGAAAGCAAAGAATCCTGTGGGGCCTGAGATTGACTGTGCAGCAGGAAAGCAAAGAATCCTGTGGGGTCTGAGACTGACTGTGCAGCAGGAAAACAAAGAATCCTGTGGGGACTGAGATTGAATGTGCAGCAGGAAAGCAAAGAATCATGTGGGGCCTAAGACTGACTGTGCAGCACGAAAACAAAGAATCCTGTGGGAACTGAGACCGACTGTGCAATAGGAAAGCAAATAATCCTGTGGGGACTGAGACTGACTATGCAGCAGGAAAGCAAAGAATCCTGTGGGGCCTGAGACTGACTGTGCAGCAGGAAAACAAAGAATCCTGTGGGGACTGAGACTGACTATGCAGCAGAAAAGGAAAGAATCCTGTGGGGCCTGAGACTGACTGTGCAGCAGGAAAACAAAGAATCCTGTGGGAACTGGGATTGACCGTGCAGCAGGAAAGCAAAGAATCCCGTGGGAACTGAGACCGACTGTGCAACAGGAAAGCAAAGAATCCTGTGGGGACTGAGACTGACTATGCAGCAGGAAAGCAAAGAATCCTGTGGGGCCTGAGACTGACTATGCAGCAGGAAAGCAAAGAATCCTGTGGGGCTCGAGACTGACTGTGCAGCAGGAAAACAAAGAATCCTGTGGGAACTGAGATTGACTGTGCAGCAGGAAAGCAAAGAATCCTGTGGGAACTGAGACCGACTGTGCAACAGGAGAGCAAATAATCCTGTGGGGACTGAAACCGACTGTGCAGCAGGAAACAAATAATCCTGTGGGGCCTGAGACTGACTGTGTAGCAGGAAAACAAAGAATCCTGTGGGAACTGAGACCGACTGTGCAACAGGAAAGCAAATAATCCTGTGGGGACTGAGACCGACTGTGCAGCAGGAATGCAAAGAATCCTGTGGGAACTGAGACCGACTGTGCAACAGGAAAGCAAATAATCCTGTGGGGACTGAGATTGACTGCGCAGCAGGAAAGTAAAGAATCCTGTGGGGACTGAGACCGACTGTGCAGCAGGAAAGCAAAGAATCCTGTGGGAACTAAGACTGACTGTGCAACAGGAAAGCAAATAATCCTGTGGAGACTGAGACCGACTGTGCAACAGGAAAGCAAAGAATCCTGTGGGGACTGAGACCGACTGTGCAGCAGGAAAGCAAAGAATCCTGTCGGGACTGAGATTGACTGTGCAGCAGAGTAGGCAGGAATTATTCTTTCATTGTCCCTTCTAGGCAAGGAAATAATTAGGCAAGATCGTTTTTATTCAGTATTCAGAACCCCTAAGATGGATGCAGCAAGGCCCTCCGAAATGTCGGTTACGATTTACTAGTCGACATGACGTCATGTTTCAGGAGATTTAAATCTCTTGAAGCGGGACTAGTTTCTGAAACAGTTCGAAATGAAAGGGCGGGACAAAGTAAGAAGAAATTTTCAGTTTTATATACTAAAAAGTACTCTTAACATTAGTTACTTCACCCGACATTTTCGGCATAACAATGCCATCTTCAGGGAGTATTACGAAGGTTAGACCAATTTATAGTTACATGGATTACATTTATGAAATTCATAACCTTCAACGTACTCTGCTGTTAATAGCACATTTTATATGGTTAAAATATTAATATATGTATATAAAAATGTAAAGTAAAATAAAACACAAAATAAGATAAACCCTTAATATAAATAATATAAAGTACAAAATAATTTTACACAATTTTATGGACATATAGGCCTATATGTCATATTGTAAAATATTTAAATATAAGATATTAAAAATATATGAAATATAATTTTGCGCAACATTGTTGCCAGTCGCGGTAATGTATAGCCAAACATCTACTGGAGTCTTTGGTCAGGTGTAGACAGTGTCAATACATCATGCAGTGTGGTGTGTGCAGTTACCACCTGCACACACCACACTGCCCACACCACCTGCACACACCACTTGCACACACCACCTGCACACACCACACCGAACGACATTTCAATATAACTAGTTTTAAACTTGGTAGGACTGCGTACCCACTGAAAGTGGCAATGTCATGCCGAAACATGTCGAAGTGAAGAGACTATATTATCATAGATACATTGTAAGTGCATTTGGTTCGTACACAAAGCGAAAATATTAATTCAAAGTGCACGGATTCAATAATTTTAAAGATGTTATAAAAAAGGGGAACTGATGTAATCTTTAATTTATTCACTTGTAAAGTTTAAAGCCGTAAAGAAAGCCTACGCATTGCATATAAAGGCACTGTGAGACTCGTTCTTCTGTTAAGTGTCATCCCACATCGGAATTCTCCATTGTGGTTTATAAATGGGATCTGTGAAGATTTTGAAGAGATATGGAAAAGTGCTGGATCAATTGTGACAAATAGCTGTGCTGCACATGTCCGGAATTTAAAATGCTTTCCACAGAGGCGTGGAGTGGAGCGGTGCCTTTTATTTTATTTTTTTGCCATAATTGTTCCGTCTGCTTTTATTCTGCGAACTGGAGTAGATACTTTTTCTGCGTGGCGCTAGAAGAACTGTCCGCTCTCCGGAGAGCGTGCAAAGTATTGGCGCAAGTGTTTGAGTGATTCGGGGAAAAACAACAGCCACAGAGAGGGAAAAATAATTTTTTTTTTGGGGGGGGGGGCGGTTTCTTGTTTCGTAATTCATAATTGGAAACTCACTTCTTATCAGAATTTGAATATTTGTAATTAACGCGCAAATTACGAAATAAATATAACCCTCGCGTTTATTTTGAAACTTAGGAATTCTAAGTCGTTCTTTGATGTATGTTGTCTTACAATCATAAAAGAAACTTTTAAAATAGGGAAAGCTGTAAATTTAATTCGTTTTCTCTAGGGTGTGATGCTTCATTTGCCAGCTTTATGTAGTTCACAAAGTTTACTTTTCGCGGCACTCTGAGACAGTCAGGCTCGTACGAACATTCTGCTCGGATATCAATAAGCAACATCAATATTTCCGAAGTTCCATGTCACTACCGCTGTCACAAAGCGCGCGTCACCAAAGTTTCCATTATGCTTGATTTCAGACTTCCGCGGTGGTGCAAATACGATTTTTCACTCTTCTGGAATGTCATGCAGCATTAATCGGTAGTTACCGACGTTTCGGGATAATCTATCTGCCCCACCTTCAAGGGTCAAGCAACCCAAAAAAAGACATTCTTCTTAAACTCCTTGACCCATGAAAATTTAACCGATATTTTGTCCCAAAACGTCGGTACGGAGCTACCAATCATCTCTGCGTAACATCCCAGAAGAGCATAGAAGTACATTTTGATTATGCTACTTCACATCTGTTTTTCTTAATTTTGATTACTTTCTTGAAATCTATTTAGGCCTGATCTTCATATCTGCACCGTGCATCGTCAATATATAAATACTTTATTGTCCAGCTTTGCACAATTATATAACACGTAGATACATTTAAAATTATATGGATTATCTGTGATCCGAAACATGTCGGAGTACTTTGAAACATTTTATAATTTTAATTGCATCTACGTGTTATATAATTGTGCATAAGTTGGACAATTATATATATATATATATATATATATATATATAGGCCTGGTTTTGTCTCGGTGATACACGATCTTCAAACTAAATTCTACACGAAAACATTTTCTAATGACTGTCTCATTTTTTGATTTATGGGTCACAGTGTACGGGAAATGATTAAAATGTCACTGTTGATCGCATTTGTTGTCATCAATTATTGTGCAGAAGGTGTCCTTTATGAATACATTTTAGAGACATCTTGTGCCTGATGTTTTAAATAAACGTATACAATACCGTTACTTCACCGACCACATGTTCCAAAAAATATATGGCAGAAGGCTTGTCTGAATGTGCCACGGAGCCTCTACACAAGAAGTTCGCCGACCTCACGTGAACACAATATCTGTACTCTTTGCGAATCAGAATGAGAAATAAAGTTTCAGAGTGTCTAAGAACTCCGGGTTAAATGCAAAATTTGATCGCTCACGTCTATGGCAGACTTTCCTGGGGGAAATCAGGTGGAACGCTCCCTAAAGGTTTTGAGGTATTTCCCTTGAAAATCAGATATAGCACACTTTGAAGTTAATCACCGAATTCAATCAGTAGGAAATATGGAGATGCCTAAAGCATCCACTGGATTATAATTTATTAATTTTCTGAAAAATAATCTTACAAGGTAGACTATTCTTGAGATTCTTCTGGCTGCAATAACAGAGGGAACTACCCAGAATTATTAGGCCATGTACACATATCCTAGACGTTAAGGCGATCAGATATCAAGCATAAAGAATAAATGTGTCAGAATTATTTTTTAGATTCATCAAACAACTGGAATGTGCAGCACTTAGGGTAGGGGAACGAAATATTTCATAACCTGAAGGGATATGAAAGGGTATGGTGAGGGTGTGGATTGGACTGAACTGGCTTATGATATAATCCATTATAAACATCTTGTAAACACGGCAACGAACTTTCGCGTTACACAGAAGATGAGGAATTACCAGAGCAGCTGGATAACTGTCAGTTTTTCAAGAAGTATAGAGGTCGGTATTTTTGCTTCAGGGAGCGAGCGAGTTCGTAATTACCCTATACAGTCGACAGTCGACGCGAAACAAATGTTGAAACGAATGCACGCTTGCTGTAGAAGTAAAATTTAGTGACTTTGATAATAGTCATTACAGGTTACCAAGTTTTTAATTTGTTGGATCAAACAACAGCGTATTGCTGCATGCACAAGAACAGGTCACTACAACCTCTGATTCAAACCTCCACCCTCTCGTTCTATTCCCCCAAATACTTACTTACTTACTTAATCCATAAAAAACAGCCCTCCCTGAGAATCTAACCAGCTCTCAGCTAGTCAAGAAAATCCCCCCATTTTTACAACCAAAAGGTTCATTACCGCATTCACAACAGCCCGCCACCTGTCCCTATACTGAACCAGAACGATCCAGTTCATTCCCCACATCCCACTTCCTGAAGATCAATCTTTATGTCCTCCCATCTACGCCTGGGTCTTTCAAGTGGTCTCTTTCCCTCAGGTTTCTCCACCAAAACCCTATATACGCCTCTCCTCTCCGCCATATGCACTACATGACCCACCCATCAAATTCTTTTCGTTTCGATCAACGGAAGAATATTTGGTGAGAAGTACTGATCATTAAGCTCCTCATTATGTAGTTTTCTCCACTCTCCTGTCACCTCGTCCACCTTAGGCACAAATATTCTCCCAACACCCCATTTTCAAACTCCCTCAGCCTTTATTCCTCCTTCAATGCGAGCGACCAAGTTTCACACCTATATAGAGCAGGTAAATTTATAGTTATATATATCTTAATCTTTGCATAATTTGCAGCAAATTGGAAGACAGAAGATTCTATACCGAATGATAGCAAGCATTCCCTTACTTCAAACTTCTCTTAATTTCTTCTTGAACAGAATTTTGCCTTGTTAAGGTTGTTTCCAGATATTTTAACTATTCTCCCAAGTCAATTCTATTATTAATTTCCATCTACATTTGGTTTATCCGTGTGGTCTCTTTCCAATGTATTTTGCGACCAAGATTCTTTACGCACCCCTAATTTATCTCCTGAGAACCAGATGTTCCGTCTCTCTTTTTACCCTTAATGTGGTCATCATCATAATAATGACAGCAATAATTAAAAATACACGGAAATCTCTTGCTTCGTTCAGAGACAGAAGAAACGGAATTACACAATTGTGTTGAGATCTTCAACTGCTTTGTAAATCGCTAAGATTATAGTCTTAGATGGAAGGAATTTGAATATGGAGCGCTGGTGGCCTGACACTGTAGCGGTGCATTGTGACAGACTTTATATGTGGAGACTTAAGATACTGACCGACAGTTACTGTCTCAACGCTTTGAAATTTGGATGAATTTCGTATATACAATATTTAACAAGTCAGGATATTTAGGCATCCCGAAACACCTACGGAACTTTCTTCTGTTTTATTAGGCACATTCGCAAAATTTCGAAAAGTTGTCTTTAAGTTCGTTATGTCAAACTGTCTGTCTGTCTGTTGGCCCACATGGAAAATCTCGAATCCCATCTCGACGGATTTGTATGAAATTTGATACACGCGTATTTTTTCAAAATATATCGAGAAATTTCAAGTCGTCATTAAAATACTACAAAAGCAAAGATAATTCACACGAAAAAAAGTTGTACATAAAACCAAAACACACAATTTATGTTCCGAAACTTTCTCTTGAAAATCGCGCCCTGTATGAGATAATGTGGAAAAAAATAGGGCAGAGCCAGAGAGGTCAGAAATTACGATATAATGTGGCGCATGCGCTTTGCGTGCTGGATAAATAAGGATGCAGTTACACACTCAGCATACGTAATACATACTGCTTTTGCAACAATGGTTGCATGAACGCGTCTCTTGTTACGGTATACGCACATTGCCTGTCTTGTTTAATTCCCTCAAAACACTCAAAATGGAAATAGTGTACTCAATATGAAAGGTGCTTTATATATATATATATATGTGTGTGTGTGTGTGTGTGTGTGTGTGTGTGTGTTTCGAAACATATTTCCGCCGTTGAATACTCATTGAGTCACACTCCAGGTAAGTACAGAAACGCATGTAGTTGTACAGGAAGTGGTCATTACACCTGTCCAATTTAACGTAAATTAGAGCGACATTTCATTTCGGAGAAACATTTTCAATAAACAGAATTTAATGAAAATATTTTCAGTGATCCTCTATTTGACGCATGCCTACCGCCAAAGGCACGGAGTGAGCAGGTTTAATATGCGTTCTGTAGGGATACGAAGGCTTCTACAATTTCATAGAACACCCAGTTCTTCTCTATTGCAAAACAAAACGGCAAATTCTGTATAGGAATCTAATCGTTATTTATTGTGAGAATTTTACCGTCATTATCATCATCATCATCATCAGTCACACGAGTTAGGCCCTGAGAGACCTGTTTCGGCCTCATCTAAAATTCTCTTCCTAGGTTTTCCAAGTCGTCTTGTGTCCATTCGGTCTACAATTCAACATTATTTTCGGCATCCTATTGTTGTTCATTCTTGTTACATGTTGTAGCCATTTGATTTGTATCTTCTTGGTTTATCGCCTACTGATTTTGCTTTAAACTCTTCCAAAATGTATTTACTCTTTTTGTAGTCAAAAAGGGTGTACTTGGCTGTTCTTCTGAAAAAATTTTTTCCCCATTGACCTCAAAAAATGTTTATACAATCCCCCCCCCCCAAATTTCGTTTACCCATATAAAAGAATGGGGAGAGCCAGTTTATATCTCGCTTTTATTCTTGAATATTTCTGGACCAAAGCTGGTGTAAAAGAATTGTTTAGAAGACCCAGTATTTGAGTCAATTTTGCCACTTTTTGTCGAATAGTTTTATATTTTCAAAGAAAATTGTATGGATTTTTTTTTGTGAAATGAATACATAAACTGCTTGGGGTAAGTGCGTAGGTTTTATGTTAAACAGGTGGTGTATAAAGTTACCGCCGGGATGTATAGCGTTCTCTGAACAGCCATCAAGAAGTGGCGCTTCACCGTCCTAACGACATTACGTACTGAGTGGGCCAATTTGGTACTGCATTACTGAGTCTGCTGTCAAAGGAGCCGCAGGCTCTGCCTTATTCCGTGCGCGTGTAGGCCATCTTTGATCCAATTAAGTGCAGAGTGGTCACTTTTAATTATGATGTTCTTGCCACTTGCACGTTGCGGTGAAGCCTGCCTCGTCCCAACGAACCTTCCTAACCCTGCTTGGGAAAACCAGAACTTACGAGCGTGTGGGATGGATTCAAGTGGCACAGCATAGGGTTCAGCTTCAGACCCTTTTCAACACAATGGACCACAAGGGAATTTGTTTACTAGATGAGCGGCTATGAAATTGTCCAATTTACTCTATACGAAAGATTTTAACGTTGAGACATGGTGCAAACTGTAACAGTTTTGAATTGTGTCCAGGAGGTGTTAGGTTCAAAACTCAGGCATTAGACCGAATATATGAGCCGATGTTTAATAACGTAAGATTTATCAAACCATAAAAAGAAGTGAACTTTATATGGCGCATATCCGAACCTTAAAGAAAATCATTATATTTATGCAACAAACCAACAAAAGCACATCGACAAATTATATTTATCGTACATTAATTTTTACCGACACCTTGAAGTTATTCATGTCAATGCATTAATAAAAAATTCACACAATGAAATCAACCAATGCACTGACGTTAAAATTATACAGGGTTATTCATAAGTCCGTGAAACATGTTAGAAAACTGGCTGATGCCACAGTTGAATGAAGACAGTAATGATTACATCTTTCAACAAGACGGCTCTCCGGCTCACTGCAAAGACGTGCGAGGGTATCTCAATCGAAACTTGCCACAAGGGTGGATAGGACGCACAAGAAAAGAAGATGGCGCGTTAATGCGGTGGCCACCCCGGTCCCCGGATTTAACCCCGCGCGACTTTTTCTTCTGGGGGTTTGTGAAGGACAATGTCTTTGTGCCTCCACACCCCGCTAATCTCCAGATTTTCGTAACCGTATCACCGCTGCTGTGGCTCTGGTCGACCGTAATATGCCGACACGCGTGATGAACGAGAAGGACTATCGCATAGATGTCTGCCGTATTGCCAAAGGTGGAAACATTGAGCATCTGTGAAATATATAAAAAAAACTTGAAGAGTTTCTCTCTCTATCGGCGTAAGAACTGCCATGATCCGTTGAGTAGTTTATTTGTTGCGAATTTTTAAAATGCTTCACGGACTTATGAATAACCCTGTATGTATCATATTTTAAAGAATAGGATATATATATCCTAATCATTAATATATATATATATATCCCATGGTTACTTGACTCACTGTCGGCTGCTCTGTAGAAAATTAAAAAAAAATTCATTTTAAAATGACAGGCAATGTACGTATAACGTAATATTGAGGCGCGTTCGCGTAACCACTGTTGCAATAAGTATTACATATTCTTTAGTCTTAGGCATCCAGCATGCAAGGTGTATGCGCGGTGTTGTTATCTGTGGACTGCCCGGCTCTGCAGTATTTTTCCACTTTATCTAATATAGGGCACGATTTTCGAGAGAAAAAAATATTGGAAATAATTTTTTTTAAAGTTTTCTACGATTTTTCTGAAACATTTCTCATTCCAAAAGGAACTGAGCGAGATATGATCAAAATGCTTATTAGTTTTCAAGGAAATGACCCGTTTTTTCTAGCCCAATTTTAATAAAATACAAATATTTTGGATATTTTCGAATAATATCCTGGAATATCACATTTCATTAAAATGCCTCTGATTAAACCGATTTGTTCCAAGCGGACAGACCGACGGACGGACAGACAAACATGACGAACCTAATAGTCGCTTTTCGCAATTTCTCAAACGCGCCTAAAATGAAATGTATTTTTCCTTTTTGCGGACATTTATATTTACTAAACCTTCGAAATCGATAAATTTGTTCTAAAATCCTACAAGAATATGTAAAAATATTTCTGTCAAACCCAGTTTCGTGCCCACAATCGCGATGTCTTTATTCAGTTCCCACAGTCTGATGTGTAAACTTTGCCTCCTCTTCGTTATTTCAAACAAATTTATACACAACTAACGTTAGTTTATTTAATTCAACAGAAAAATTTCCATATTGAATTGTGGCGGGTGGAAATTGCAATAATTTCGCCCTATGTTAAAACACACAGAACCTAACCGAAGGGGCAAAACGGGCGCAAGTTGCGATGGAGAGTTCGGATTGCTGTAACAAGCTTCCTACATACCGTCAAGCTGCCACAATTTTTTTTCTCAGAAAGGATGTGAAAGGCCAGGCTGCTGATAAAAACCAAATCTTTCTGCAGTGGAACAGCCATACTTCTAAGCCATTTGTATCGACATAACTTTACCAGGCTCTTCTTAAACATTTCAAATGCAGTGGTAAGTATAATTACCACCGCTTTCTTTATACGTACGCTCAAAGCCAGCGCACGGATAAGGAAAACCTTTCTTTACCTGTATTTAACCCTTTAAAGCCTAGCAGTGTTTTACCGTACCAGCAGTTTTAACATTCAAAAATTCTACATGGTGCTCACATTGCTTTATGTGTTCTGTATGGACTTTGATCTGTACTCCTCACCCAATATTGTGCGGGTGATAAAATCGAAAAGAATGAGATGGGCTGGGCATGTGACGCTTATGGGTGAGGAGAGGGGGGGTGTATAGGGTCTTGGTGGGGAAACTGGAGGGAAAGAGACCACTGGGGAGACCTAGAAGTAGATGAGTGGATAATATTAGGATGGATCTCCAGGAGGTGGGATGTGGGTATGTGGACTGGATTGGGCTGGCTCAGGATAGGGACAGGTGGCGGAGGATTGTGAGTGCGGTAATGAACCTTCGGGTTCCGTGAAATGAGGGGAATTTCTTGACTATCTGCAAACCAATTAGCTTCTCAAGAAGAACTCTGCAGCATGGAGTAAGTATGTAAGTAAGTATGGCCTTTGACCTTGCAAAAATTAAGAGACTGGTCTCGTGTAGCTGAGGTGGAGACTGTTTACCGCGCGGTACGCATGAAGTCCTTCTATAAAAAAGAAAAATTTCGTCTTGAAAAGGTTCAATGCATGTTTTATACGAGGCTAAATACACGAGGAATGCGGGCATTGTACCGTTCTCCAGGGAATTATTTTTTGCCCTCGGTCACCTGAATAGTTCAAATAATACCATTTATCAAACGTAACAAAACATAATATGGCAAATTTAATAAAGAGCAATAAAAACATACGTAGTTGTTCATAAATAATTGCGTTATAGTCAATTAAATCCCCCGTCTCTACATTTTCCGTACATTTATAAAAAAGTGCCGGCCTCGGACGGGTCTTTACAAATTATGTGGCCTTCCTATGTATTGCAGTTGGTCAGCCCTGGTGAATAAAAAGGGTCACAAGCAAGTCACATTTCGATCAATGACCACGGGTATTGGTCGAAAGTAAATACGGCACAAAAGTGGTGTGATACAAGACATTTTTTTTCGGTTAGCAATTTGGTCACAGTTCAAGAAGAGATAACTCGTTCCAGTACCCCAGAAACGTGTCAATGTAAACCTTTATATATATATATATACACACACACACACACACACACACACACACATATATATATATATATTCCCAGTACACACACACACACACTACACATAAGTCGATTTGGCAACAAGTTTCAACTATTTACAAGCCATCACCAGGCCTCCTCTTTTAAGGAATATTCAATAAATAAAACATGACTGCAGTTAGGAAAGAGATCTTTCCTTTACGCAGTACATCATAGCAATAAATTAAGAAATTATTAGTAAAGGGTACCGGAAAAATATATTTACAAAAATATAGTCATCACCATCGTCATCATCCGTCACGAGTTAAGCTTTGTTAGACCTGTTTCGGCCTCGTCTAATAGTCTCTTGTTAGGTCGTTCAAGAAAACTTTATCCTTTTGGTCTATAATTCAGCATTATTTTTGCCACCCATCTGTTATTTATGCTTGTTCAATGCCGTAGCCAATTCGATTTGGCAGTTTATAGTTTAAGGGTAATATGTGAAAATTTTATATGTAACAATTTTAAAAAAACTAGTTTAAAAAGGCTGAGTAGGCTGTTGTGGCCACGATAAGTGGGTCCCTGTCACCACGGCATGGCGCGTCCTCAGGTTGCGGATGGAGGAACGGCCTCCAATATGGAGGGTGGCCGCGAATATATTGAATGAGCAGTCGCGGACAGCCGACAAGTTGTGATCCTCCAGTTTGGGTGTTGGACGAGGTGCTAACAACTCCTCACCGTAAAACCGTGTCATGTTACGATCCATTCACAAAGACCTCGGAAGAATGAATCGGTCTGGCTCAGGATAGGGACAGGTGGCGGCCACTTGTGAATGCGGCAATGAACGTAAGAGTTCCACAAAATGCGGGGGATATCTTGACTGGCTGAAAACCGGTTAACTTCTCAAGGAGTGAATGAGTGAGTGAGTGAGTGAGAAAGTGAGGCTCTCGTGGACTTAATTTAGCTGAATATGAGTGCACCCATAGTGTGTAGGTACTGTTCACATCACGAAAGGTAGCATTTTGCTCAGATGGTGTGTTGATATGTTTCCTAGAGTACGAAAAAGATGAATTTATCCCTGTGTAGCCCACTGAGACGAATGATACATAATTCCACTTATCCTTAACGTCATATTCAAGCTCCGAGCGACAGAACGTCAGCGAAAGAGACCTCAGTACCCACTCAAGAGGAAGCTGTACGTGCTGATTTGTTGGACTGGACGTTCTGCTGAAGAAATCAATTGTTAAGCCCTGTAGCGATTTGAATCACTCTTTCTTTGTTGTACAGCGCGTTGCCTAGTCACTTGAGGGACTACATCCCTAGGTTTCACATGATTCTAAAAATAAACAGCGAGTGTTTCCAGGGACGCACCAAGGAAAGGAGGGGAGGGGGGTGCTGCCGGGCTGCAGAACTCTCAAAAATTGAAATTTAAAAAACTAAGATTTTTCAAGAAACAATGATATCATACTTTGTGCTTGATTTACCCTTCAGCCAATATCAGCTACTGAAAACGGCTGATGACTAGTACATTAGAATTTTGAAAACTAAAATATAAAACCTAGGCTGTGTTAGATGACATTATAAGACCAAGAAGATTTGGCCATGTGATTGAAATTAGTGTCATGGAACATTTATATATTCTTCATGGATATAAATGCAGCTGCAGACAGCCACAGTTATACTTATGACATGATTCTATAATAAAAAATTTAAAATCAAATATAAATTACATATTTCCTCAGGATCAGCCCCGCTCCCATTAAAAATGCTGGGTACGCACCTGATTTTGTTTCTGAAAATTATTAACCGATTTGTCTTTCTAGCAGATTCTCGACTTTGTTTACTGTACGGTACGCGAAGAAAACATCTACATATTTTTTTTTCGATAAACTTATTTTCGAAAGGCCTATTCACATTGTGATAATAATTTCCACTTAAAATAAAGTACACTTGACAGCCTTGCTTACTTACTTACTCCATGGTGAAGAGGTATTCTTGAGAAGATAACTGGTTTGCAGCTAGTCAAGAAATTCCCCGCATTTCACAGAACCCGAAGGTTCATTACCGCACTCACAAGCCTCCGCCACCAGTCCCTATCCTGGGCCAGCCCAATCCAGTCCACATACCCACATCCCACATCCTGGAGATCCATCCTAATATTGTCCACCCATCTACGCCTAGGTCTCCCCAGTGATCTCTTTCCCTCCGTTTTCCCCACCAAGAACCTATACACACCCCTCTCCTCACCCATACGCGCCACATGCCCAGCCCATCTCATTCTTTTCGATTTTATCACGCGCACAATATTGGGTGAGGAGTACAGATCATTTAGCTCCTCGTCATGCAATCTCCTCCATTCCCCCGTCACCTCGTCCCTCCTCGGTCCAAATATTCTCCTCAACACCTTAATCTCAAACACCCTCAGCTTCCTTTCCTCCCGCAATGTCAACGACCAGTTCGTTGTCAGTGTTTCAGCATTCACAACTTTAAATTTATTTTCTGCGACTGAATTCAAACTCCATGGAGTAGTGGAGATGTGTCGGCTGTGAGCTAGGTTAAGGCGGGTTTACGTCACACGAGTACAGGCGCGCAGCTGCACACATGCGCAGAAGGACGCCTGCCAATTATATCCTGTTTCTGAAAGTGAGATCTGTAGAAGACTGTCAACTAACTATGAGGCACCTTCAAGGTAATGTGCATGGGGAGAGGCTTCAACAATTCTCGCCTTTTACGAAACCCAAATTCGCGTAACGACTTTTACAAAAAGTCCATCCCGTGGCCTTCATAATGAGTTAATTGACTGCCACCCATGTCTTAACGCCACATTACTTTAAGATCCATTTTAATATTAGCCTACTTCTTGATCTTATTTCTTGCAAGTGACCTACTCCTTGTAGGGCTTCCGCAAAACGGTTTTCAATTGTTTTCCTATTCATGTTGCATGTCCTGTCCATCTTATCCTTCACAACTTGATCACGAAAATAGTTTTCGTTGAACGTTTACCGTATGAATCTCCTCACTATTCAGTTTATGTTGATCAGTTTACCGTATGAATCTCCTCACTATTCAGTTTATGTTGATCAGTTTAACGTATAAATCTCCTCACTATCCAGTTTTCTTCACCTTCCTTGTATGTTCAAAGTTTTTCTCAGGGCCATATTTTCAAATTCACTGTATCCGTTTTCTTCTCTTAGGATCAGAGGTCAGGTTTCAGAAATGTAGACAAAATATTGTCATCAACATCAATATTAAAATTGTTGTGTTGTTCTATGCATTGTTTGTTTTGTGTCGTTCTGTGTATTGCTTGTGTGTAAATGTGTACTGTAGCCTACTACTGCCACCGGGTGGCTACCTAATTGCAGTTAAATATATCATATCATATAATATCAATATTCCTTGCCTTATTTCCCTAGAGACCCTACAACCTGTTGCAAACAGTAAATTTCCTTCATTTCTCCTCCCAGTACTCAGCAGCTCTTATTATAGAATGCCAGTAAGGTGAGAGGACGACGCTTCTATTTTTTTTTAAATTAAATGGCCTACTTGAAACTATTGTCCTGTGGGTAAATCGTGCACATCACCTCTGAGTGTACCAGAGATTCTAACCGTTGCCTGTCGCATAAAAATCAGAGAGCTACCTTTGTGTTACCTCTGTATTTTCGCGACCACAGACATTTGGCAGGAGGCATGTGAATTATTCAGTGTTGCGCTGCGCTGCCAGTAATGGATGGAAATATATACATGGCACTGAAATGCAGGTTCGGTTCACAGTGGGGCGGTCACACGTTATTCCTTCTCTGTTCAGGGAAGTGAATGTGGAACCTCGGTAAACTTTTTCGTATAATTAATTAGAGGTGACTCTAATTTGGCCTGTTTTCCTTACCTGGGGGTTCATTTTATACGGCATTTTTCACCCCAAAGTTTGACTCATGAAACCTTATAATCAAGCTGCTCCTCAGCTCCTCCTGTAGGTCGCCTTTTCAAGGTTTCATTCTATTAAATTTTGTGCACAATAAGTAGAAGTTCCATTACCTAACATAGGATTATGTCTATTGTATTAAAAAAAGATATGAAAACTGTGTGCAAGAAATGTCTAGAGTGATATGCTCTTTCTTTAAATTTTTTTCCCAAAATACTGATTTTTTAAAATTTAACACTTATTGTGATATTTGAATATTTTGAGTTTCTGAAGATTAAGGTTGTGATCTTCTGGACTGTGATACTTCAGGTTCTGGTAGATGGGTACCCAGTTTTATCACGTGTTTCAATGTAGCAGTCACTTTTACGTTGATAACCACTTACAGGCTATACGGTGTCACAATCTGAAGGCTAGAGGGTTAAAAATCTTTATTACCTTAAAATATGTAATATGAAAATAAATTAAATATCAGCAAAATTAATGCAGTTTAAAATGTTCATAAAATTACGTAAATAAATTTAGTCACAAGGAGAAGCCATTGTTAATGAGAGCTGATGTTAAGATATTTCAATTTATAGACTTTGGCCACCTGTCATGCAAAATATTATGGAGTAAAATGGACATCCTGGTACATGGTAAAATGATGCCTGTCATGCTGTAATTTTTGCTTTGCCTGTTAACGAGAAAAGAAAATTAACTTAGTTGAGCGATAGCAAAGGGTTGCCACAACGGAAAATAATAAAAAAATTGCAAACTAGAATAAGATTGTGGCAGTAAACAAGGAGGTGATTAAAAAAGTTCTCAGAAGGCAGTGTTCGTCAAAATTATTTCGCATAATTTAATAAGAAAAATAAAACAATGCCATAATAATATATAATAAACAAATAAAATATTTAGATAGTGTTTGCAGTATTGCTTGCACAGACGGAGGTGCGTCTACAGCATCTCTGTTGTTGGAATGAAGACAGCCGCAAAATTTTTCGAAATGTTTTCGGATCATGTTCACTTCATCGGTCATAGAGTCTTAATAAAGAAGTAACAATGAAAATGAAAACAAATAAGCCGACGGTTTGCAACAGGGCAGCTCTGCCTACCTACCCAATTTAACAAACAAACAACCGAGAAAAAACTGATCAATCAAACATCTAACTACTCAACAAGTCACCCAACCACCCACCCAACCAACCAACCAAGCAATAAACCATTTGCCCAGCAAAACAAACAAATGAACAACCTTTCAACCAGTCACCTAACAAACAAACCAACCAACCAACCAAACAATCAACCAATTACCTAACTAACCAACCAAACAACAACCATTCAACCAGTCACCCAACAAATCAACCAATCAAACAATCAACCAATTACCCAACTAACCAACCAAAAAGCAACCACTCACCAGTCGCCCAACAAGCCAGTCAACCAATCAACCCATTACCCAACTAACGAATCAAAACATCAAATACTCAACCAGTCATTCAACAAACCAACCAAACAATCAACCAATTATAAAACTAATCAACAAAATAACCAACCACTCAACCAGTCACCCAACAAACAAACAATCAACCAATTACGCAACCAACCAACCAACCAACCAACCAAACAACACCCACTGAAGCAGTCAACGAACAAACCAACCAACAAAACAATAAACTAACTATGCAACTAACCAACCAATAAATTACGAGATTAAACCTTTTCTAAGCGCAAATCGGCCTCCCTTCCTGGGCTAAACTATTCCTGCCCATAAACCGCATTGCTGGAATACAAAGACTGGGTCTCATTAAATAGAAGTTGAAGTTTGCTTAGTCGAAAGTTTTTGGTCACTTGGCTGGAGGCCTTAACGTGTTGTTGTTGTTGTTATTGTTGTCGTTGTCGTCGTCGTCGTCATTGCTTTTGGAGGAAATTTTTCCAAACCTGGCAATAACGGATCCTTTCGGAGAATAAGTTTGGCTGAGATGGATAAATGCGGTTTGATCCCGGAGCGGTTGTGATTGCATTGGTTGATGTAAAACAATATTGGACTGGGGGGATCATTTCAACAGAAGACCTCAATGCAAATCAACTGGTCGCTGCAGGATTTTACTTCACAAACCTGAGTGATGTAGTTCGTTGCTTCTTTTGTGGAGTACAAGTGTGTCATTGGTCGGAAGGAGATGATGCCTTGAAGGAACATCAGTGCTGGAGTCCATGTTGCGGGTTCGTTAAGGGGCTGTGTGTTGGAAACATTCCTATTCTTTCTAACGACCAGCCTGAGAAATCACCTCAACAGCCTATGCGAAGTCGCGACGTGTGCGGGCCTCATTTCAAGTTAGGACCCAATTCGTTGTCAGAACGTAGTAAGTACTATTATTTGTATTTTTTTGTTATGTTTGTGCCTTTTATTACCCCACACTAATTTTCAATGTTCTTTTACAGCTAAAAGTCCTAGAACTTTTAAACATGTGATAAGGCAAAAAAATGTAGCCAATGGGACAGCCCCCTCTACCCACAATTCGGAAGACTCACCGCCCGAATGCAGTCTTTTTCCACCTGGCCTGCTTTGTTTAATCAAAACGCTGACGATCTAGGCGAAGGTGGATTCTTTTACACTGGTAAGGTACTTTATAAACAAAACATGTTTATTACAAAAACAAATATTTTCTCGAAGAGCCTACTAATATAAAATTGTTTTTGTTACAGGAGAAAAAGACCACACAATATGTTTACATTGCGGTGTTGCTCTAAAGGATTGGAAAATTACTGATTTGGTTTGGCGGGAGCATACAAGATGGAGTCCGAAATGTGTTTACACACTACATATAAAAGGCCCTGTGTTCGCATTATAATGTGTTTCTCGGACAGAGTAATGTACAGCAAGTGTGGTTTGGTTCAGCCGTTCCTATTTCGTATAGAGTTATACCAGGTAAGAGTGTCAGTGTACATGTTCGAACCCGCTTACCCCTAGGCCGACACTAACATTAAGCTTCGGTGTTAGTCTACTCCGCTCTCGCAGTTCACCAGCAAGCCTCGCTGTGGTCGGTTATAAAAGTTACACACAATGGATTTTCGTGCTGTCTCGTTCCTTCCAAGCTCTAGCATCGGACGCTTATGTGACGACTTGAATAATATTGTAGGACAAGGTTTTTGGTACGGCACATTTCAAGTTCAGAACACAAAGTGGTTATGGCTCGTGAATGATATTTTTACGACCATGAACAGTGATAAAGTGTTGTGTGGTTCATTTGGTCTGTACCCGAGTTATGCGGCCGGTATCCTAAACTCTGTGAATGAAATTAATTTCTACTTGTTGTGCAGTGAAAAATTAAATCACGCAGATTATATTGATAAATGTATTGCTGGTAAAGAATACAGTGCTACTTATAAACCACACAGACAAGATGAATTCCGGTTATCATCTAGTAGTGAGACAATTGCATTATCGTTTCAAGCAAGACAATTTCCAAAACTACCGTCCGAATTAATATTTGCGCAAATCGTATTGATGAAAATATGCTTATCATCGCTAGCCTTCGTTATTGTGTGCATCAACAAGCGTGTGACCTATATCACTAATGAAGTACGGACGTCAAGGCATGACTGTGTGTTTGAACGTTACAGTTGTGATTTGGAATGACTAAAAAGCTGGCTGGCTGCACATTTTATACGCGGTACTGTAACATGTATCGTAAAAAAACAAACCTGTCCCTTCTACATATTACACTGCACAAGGAAATCTCATCGTTTGTTTCGAGAAGTTCAGTGTTATTGTAAATTATGTGTGAAAGGCGGACCTGCAAGTTTAAAATCACTATGTGTTAATATGTTACAAAGTTTACTCACCACCTAATCAAACTGTAGGTGTAAAAAAAATTGCGTATTTCAATATTTACGCGTTTTTAATCACACCGCAAGCAAACTTTCGTCGGCTACCGAACCACACTCTGCTGATTAATTAATGTAAGTGTACAAACAATAATAAAATCCTACATTGTATATATGTTTGTAAATTGAAAATTGTGTATTTATTTTCCTTATACCAATATACCATGGATAGGATTCTTTAAAATAGATATGGTTAAAGCAGTAGGATTCGAACCTACAATCTTTCAATTTTGAGTCCGGAATCTTACCGCTTCAGCCAACTCTTTTGAGAAACACAAAATCGTATAAAGTTTAATTTAAAGTTAGCGCTCTGGTCGCCATATTGTAAAATGGCAAAATTTAAAGTTAGGTTTCATTTAAAAGTGCCGCTCATTCAAAACGGCGGAAAGCGCCAATTCAAACTTAAATTTAGTTAGCACAAATATTAAAAGTACCGCGCTAGTAGCCATATTGGAAAATGGCCGAATTTAAAGTTAAGTTAGAACAAATTTGAGAATGGCGCTCATTCAAAATGGCGGATTTGAAACTTGGGTTAGCGCTCATTCAAAATAATAGCAGGCGCCAAACCGTCTGGCATAATTAGGTCATCGGCCATATTTATTTGCGTACTATGTCATTTGTTTACATCACGTGACCATCGATATATTTGTTTACATATCAGAGGTTAAAGTTACGTTAGGCGCCCCACTGTCTACCATAAGTAGGTCATCTGCCATCTTTGTTTACATACCACGTCATTTGTTTACATATCAGAGGTTTAAGTTAGGTTAGGCCCTATACTGTCTGGGATAATTAGGTAACCCTCCATATTTGTTTACATACTGCGTCATTTGTTTACATATCAGAGGTTAACGTTAGGTTAGGCGCCACACTCTCTGCCGAAATTAGGTTATCCGCCATTTTTGTTTACATATGAAAGGCTAACGTTAGGTTAGGCGCCACACTCTCTGGCATAAGTAGGTCATCCGCCATCTTTGTTTACATCACGTGACCGCCTGGGGCAAGTTCGTCCGCTATCTTTTTTTACATACTACATCATTTATTTACATATCAGAGGTTAAAATTAGGTTAGGCGCCACACCGTCTGGGATAAGTAGATCATCCGCCATCTTTATTTACATCACGTGACCGCCGGAGGCAAGATCGTCCGCCATCTTTGTTTGCATGTGATGTCACGAGGTCATTGACCCCGCCACCATGATTTATTTGCATCACGTGACTGTGACGTCACTTCCTTCCCAAAGTGCAAGCCTCTCTACTGGCACTTCGCTTTTTAATACGTGTTCTCAAAAAAGGAAATAAGAATGCAAAATATTTAGCCTACACGTCATTGGTACATCCTGTTCTTGAATATGGGGCTGCGTGCTGGGATCCATGCAGAGAAGGACAGCAAAATTCACATTATTTCATATTCTTTTGTTTCCATTATTATTATTATACAGGGTGGGCCAGAAGTAGATATACAGTAATTATCTATATACTGTATAACTACTTTTGGCCCAACCTGTATATATGGATGTATATTTTGTATGCCTCGGTTTAATTTAGTAAATTATGTACTCTTTTTGTTATGTTTATGTATTCTTATTTTTATGTATGTTCTGTTCTGTTGTGTTTCGTGTATTCTGTTTCATAGTGTTATTTAACAAATACGTCATACCACATCATATGGTCGGCAAGAAATGGAAGGCCCAAATTGTCTTCAAAACACCTGTGACTAATGTGCCAGGCTTTCTTCCCCTGCTCCAATTTCTTCTGCTGTACCATAAAAGAAGCCTGGTCGCTTTGTTCCATTCCCTGAACTAGAGGCTCTCAAGTATAGGTTTTTATTGGCTATTAAAGCTAAATGTATTAATTAATTAAAGCCCGTGTTTTGTATTTTCTCCCATCTGCAGCCACTGAAGTCTACAGAACGACAATTAGACGCCACTATTTAGTATACAGACGTATTTTTCGTCGTCATTCAATGAATACATCGTCACTAGTATTCCAGCCGGCTCGAAGCATGTCACTATGATTGGCTACGTCATGGTGTGCTTTAAAACAGCATAGGCACCTCAGATTCCTCTCCCTCCTGATACATCAAAACTTAAATATTTAAATCTCTGTATAAATATAACGTTATGTGCTGTTTTATACGACCGTGAAGCCTGGTCTAACACACTAAAGGAAAAAGAAAAAACAGACAAAGGTTGATGAGAGGAATGTGTCGGACTAAGAGGAAGAAGGTGATAAGTAGGTGCAGAAAACTGCATAACGAGAAGCTTCTTTATTTTTATTGCTCATAGAATGTTATTAGGTCGATGAGATCAAAGAGAATGAGAAGGATATGTAACGCACAAGGGGCGGAAAGAAAACCTCTAAAGAATTTTGTTCTCACGTTTCGTAGAATGAGAGCATAAGGATTTTAACTGGATTATTTGGTTCGGGAAAGTGTCTAAAGATGGGATATTGTGAAAAATGCGATGAAATTATTGGGGTTCTATAAATGGAGGGAATTTATTTACTACAGTCTCATGAACAAGGACTCAGTTTCACTGTATAATTTATACGATCACCACAGACCTATATCTCAGTGATAGACACACACAGACAGCCACCGCCCAACTGCTGGTGCCTCTCCTTGCGTCGTGATCGGGAGGTTTTGGGTTTAAGTCTCAGCCTGCAGACCGACTGTCCTGAGATTTTCTCATGAGTTTCGCCATTCTTCCAGAAAACTTTCGGAGCAGTATCACATACGCTTTAGACCACGACCCTTTCCTTCAACCATTCGCACGGCGTGCTGTAAACAGTCGGTCCCCTAGTCAAACATTTTTATGACATACAAAAATTAAAAATTTTTATGCAGAAAAAGTCTTCTTTTTCTCCATCTGCTGACACGTGTTTTACTGACAGGCGTTATATATCGCGCTGATGCACTGCGCTTCAAGCCGTAATGTCACGGCTTCGATTCCGGATGGGGTCATTCCGTCCTAACTATGGCCCAGGGGTCGACTCAGACTGTGACATGAGTAAGTACCAGAGATATTTTCTGGGCGTAAAGACGCTCGGTGCGTAGGGCTGAAAACCTTGCCACCTTCTTGTGCTGATTGTCTAGAAACTCTGGGAACCTCAAACTCCTGAAACCCTAAGAGCCTCTCCACGCCTGTATAGGGTTAGCTTTACCTAGTTTTATGTAAAGAGCTGAGCATAATAGTTATAGTGAACTGCGCTGGATTAGGTTTATGATTATAATTTTCACCCTGAACGTGGATCTTCAGAAACCGTGCTATCGACCTGGTAGGTCGATAGCACGGTTTCATATACCATATACCAAATGACTACAATATAGATCTTTACCACCGTACAGCCTGGACTGCAATAAAACAGTTAATCTGACTCTCGCCGCCTCACAGCCTGTGCAATTTCAGCCTCCAAATATAGAACTTCCTGCACGCAATAAAATTGTGTTTGATTAAGCCTCGGATCGGAAGTACGCAGGATACAGTGATCGATCTGATGTAGTCCCAGAGGTGATTTGAATAATGTCTACATGCACGTGCGTGAACATAGAAAAGGAAGGTGGTCGGATTTTGTTGATCGCTCGACGCTGTGTTCAGGTGTAAATTTGCACAAGTGTGATACAATGGAGGAGAGGCAAAACGCGCACAAAAGTGTAGGCGCCAGAGCAGAACTGAAAACTCCACTTGGGATAGGCTTGTGCATGCGCGAGTATTCATGGGACTTCCAGCAACACGGTTTGAGGATGCTGGCTGGATTCAAGTGACGTAGAGTGTGGAGCAATTGGGGGCTCGGGGGTTAGTCGTAAATGTGGTATAGAAGCTTCTATTTCCATAAAACGCTGTGAATTTCTTTACTTTCTGAGTAATTGTTAGCTTCTGAAGGACTCTATTTCTTGCAGTGTGCTTCACTCTAGAACAGGCCACGAAGGTCCAGAGAGCTAGTAGATGTATAGGTCTACTCTTTCCTTAACCCCGGCACTAGATGGGGGTTGGTGGTCAACGCCACGTCCCGGCCGCTTTACCCTCGGGAATGACACGGTACCCATTGCTAAAAGGTTGGGTGAGCCCCAGGGCGGGTTTGGATGGGTGCAAAAATTCTCGCCCCCACCGGTATTCGATCCCCGGACCGTCCAGCCTGTAGCGAGTCGCTTGCATTGTGATTACTGACCACATTTACTTGCCTGGGCTGTAATCGTTACAAGTTTGTTTAGTTTTTGAAGGGAGTATTTTAACGTAGAACTCAGTACTGCAGAGCGTAAAAAGTGTCTTTTCACCATGCAACAATTTTTGTCGTTCGCTGTTAGGCGCGCAGTCCAGCAGTGGCCCTAGAATAAGTACTGCCGAATGGGGAGCCTTACGGTCTGCCAATTGGCAGTGCAGCTTTGAGCAGGGTTCGTAGATATTATTTGGAGTTCCCTATTTGTTATATAAGGCGTAATAAGAAAATTTTGACTTTGCAAGGTGTGTATGTGTGTGTGTGTGTGTGTGTGCGTGCGTGTTTGTTTGTGTGTGTGTTTGTTTGTGTGTGTGTGTGTGTTTGTTTGTTTGTGTGTGTGTGTGTGTGTGCATGAGTGTGTCAACTCCTGAACAAAGCAGGTTCACAGGAAGATATTATGGGTAACTGAACAGACGTTAAATCGTCCACTAATAATACGAGTATATGTTGCGGTAATCGCACCAGAACACATCCTCTTAGTGTTCGTATGATTAAAGGTGATGAATGATTCAGGAGGAAAAAAAAGTTTACACCATATATATATATATATATATATATATATATACTTCTCTTCACACCATGGCTGTTAGAAAGACACAGCAGAACACGTGAATTCCTGATTACAAAAGTGCGTTTACAATCTTCGATTTTGTATAGAAGGAATCTTTTCCGTTTTCTGAAATCAATTATTTCATAAAAAAAAGACTACTCCCTGTAAATAACCGGGAAACATATAAAACTACTAAGAATATATAAAAATATAATACTGGGCATTTTCCTTGTTTTGTCCACTCTGCAAGATGGATTCAACAGACCAGCTGTCTCAATGTCACGTGGTAACGGATGCTGAGGCAGATTTCGAACCGTCGGGAAACTTCAAACATTTGTGTCAGCTTAATATGGAAATTTCTTTAGACAATTTTACAAACACTGCGATAAACTGGGAAACGTTTTCTGGTAAATTCACATCAATTTATAGTAACATTGGTGTACGGAGGGGGTGGGGTGGGTGGGTGTGTTTGTGGTGTTTAATCCCCCCTCCCGAAATTCCGAAGGCCCTCCAAAATCGTGCCAAACTCAACCCGATTGTGAAAACTGTTAAAAATTGCTGAATTTAGGACGCCAACACCCCAAGATGTTCGG
>Ga0123353_10001641_pt1 | contig 27542 bp, 25 predicted proteins | sample TergutLab28metaG_3_FD_92763 | JGI IMG/M metagenome (GOLD analysis project Ga0123353, IMG submission 92763) | Labiotermes labralis P3 segment gut microbial communities from Petit-Saut dam, French Guiana - Lab288 P3 | ecosystem: Host-associated > Arthropoda: Insects > Digestive system > Gut ...
GCTCAGTGAAAGATAATTTTTAGTAATGTACCATAAAGATTGAGTATTTATGTGCTGAAAAAAACACAACCATCATTGAGCATTGAGCATTGCGCATTAAAAAGGAGAACTCATGTTAAAAAACAAAAAACAATTCTTAGTCATCGGGCTTGGCAACTTTGGCGCGAGCCTCTCAAAAACCCTGTACGAAAGGGGCGCGGACGTAATGGCGGTCGACAAAAACTACGACATAATCAACGCCTTCGAGCCCTTTTGCTCTCAAGCGGTATGCCTTGACGCGACCGAGGAGCAGCAGCTTAACAAAATCGGCCCCGCCGGCTTTGACGAGGCCTTTGTCTGCATAACCGACATAAAAGCGAGCATTTTTATTTGCCTTTCGCTCTTGCAAGCGGGCGTAAAAAGGGTGACGAGTAAGGCGGCGGACGAAAAGCATAAATTGGTGCTGCAAAAATTGGGCGTCCACCGCGTCATTATTCCCGAGCAGGAAATCGGGCACAAGCTTGCGCTCAATGTCATACGCCCCAACATGATAGAGGTTTTGTCGCTGTCCGAAAACTTTACGCTTGTCGAGATTAAAACCCCCGAAAAATGGCAGGGCAAGACCGTAATTGAATTAGATTTGCGCCGGAACGAGCGGGTTTATGTTTTAGCGGTCAAGCGCGGCGAGGATATTATGACCGAGGGACTAAGAGACATTCGCTTGGAAACCGACGATTTGTTGCTTGTTTACGGCACGAAACGCCAAACGGACAGACTTGCCGACAAAGCCACTAAAAACGTGGTTGATGAAAATTCGTGAATAAAGGCAGCTATAAATTAGCGAGCGGGGAATATTAGTATTCTTCTACTCCCAATAATTGTCCGACGGTTACGTCAAAAATTTTCGCTATTTCGCATAATATTTCAAAGCTTGGCCGTATGCTTCTGTTTTCCCAGTCCCTTATAGAGGTGTCTGTTACATTTAATTTTTTTGCCAACTGCATTTGCGTTAATTCCCTCTCTTTTCTCATCTCTTTTAATGTTTTTCCAAATTTCATAATAATTCCTCACAAGTGTATAAAATAATTTGCTATAATTTATAATTCTTCGTTTAAAAGATAATCTAACGAAGCATCCAATATTTTTGCTATTTTGACGAGCAAATCTTGGCTCGGTTCTCTATGATTTTTACCGACAGCCTCATAATTTTGATACGCCCTCAGCGGAATGTTTAATAGTTCCGCTATCTTTTTTTGAGTGAAATTATTATAAATTCTTTCCTCTTTTAGCTTTATTGCAAAACTTTTCATCCAAAGCAGCCTCCTTGTGTTTGACATTATAACTCAATATGAGTTATAATGTCCATGTATCGCTCAAATAAAGCGATAAAAAAGGAGGAGTTGCATTATGAGAGTACAACAATGCAAAAACTGTACACATTATACCGCTTACCATAAAAAACTGCCCGCAAGCTACTGCCGATTGACCAACGGCTTTTGTTCTAAGCACGACAAACCGCAATCGCAGCACCAAGCCTGCGAGAATTTTGTAAGCAACGAGCAAAAAGAAAAACGGGACGAATTCATACTGTTTCACTCTTTGGAGTGCGCTTTAAAATCCATAGATCAAATCGCCCAAATCCTGAAAGAAAAGGAAGAAGATAATCAGCCCTGACAAACCTGCTTTCTGTCCTGCTCTCGGAGTAAAATTTACTCCGAGTTTTTTATTCCGAAATATTGTAGATTTCGTTTGACTAAAACCCCCGTTAAGTAGTATAATTACGTAGAAAAACTACACAATCAGGAGTAAAACATGAAACCCACATATTACCCGGAACCCTTTCGAATCAAAAGCGTAGAGCCTATCAAAATGCTGACAAAAATGCAGCGCAAACAAAAAATCAAGGACGCCGACTACAACGTCTTTAACCTTGTCAGCGAGGACGTATACATAGACCTTCTGACCGACAGCGGTACGGGTGCCATGAGCACCGCGCAGTGGGCGGGTATAATGGAGGGCGACGAGTCGTACGCGGGCGCAAGGTGTACCCGCCATGTGGTGGCAAACGCGCGCGAAATTTTTGGTTTTCCGAATATTCAGCCCGTGCACCAGGGGCGGGCGGCGGAAAAGGTGTTGCTCCCCATACTTCTCAACAACAAAAAATACGCGATTTCTAATATGCACTTCGACACCACCCGCGCCCATGTCGAACTTGCGGGTGCCCGCGCCGTCGATTGTGTCGTGCCCGAAGCGCTTGATACATCCATTATTGCGGACTTTAAGGGCAACATGGACAACGTCCGACTTGACGAATTAATCCGCAAAATAGATCCCCAAAACATCGGCGTGGTAATAATCACCGTCACAAATAATTCGGCGGGCGGTCAGCCCGTTTCCGTCGCCAACATGCGCGAGACGCGAAAGGTGGCGGATAAGTACGGTATTCCCGTGATGATTGACGCGGCGCGGTGCTTTGAGAACGCCTTTTTTGTCAAGCGGCGCGAGACGGAGTTTAAGAATAAAAGTTTAGCCGCCATAGTCAAAGAAATGTTTGTGTGCGCGGATTACTTCACCATGAGCTGCAAAAAGGACGCCATCGTCAACATGGGCGGTCTTATTGGTTGCCGCGACAAGGCGGCGTTCGAGCTTGTCAAACAACGGTGCATCTCTTACGAGGGCTTTATCACCTACGGCGGCATGAGCGGGCGCGATTTGGAGGCGCTCGCTATCGGCTTAAAAGAGGGAATGGATGAGGATTTTTTGCGCTACCGCATCGGGCAAATGGAGTATTTGGGGGCTTTACTCGATAAGGCCGGGATTGCTTATCAGTCCCCTGCGGGCGGTCACGCGATATTTGTGGACGCGAAAAAGTTGCTGCCGCATATACCTTACTATGAATTCCCCGCGCAGGCGCTTGCCATCGAGTTGTACGTTGAGGCGGGAATAAGGGCGTGCGATATAGGCTCGTATATGTTGGGCAACGACCCCGACACCAAGGAGCAACTAAAAGCGGATTTCGAGTTTACCCGCCTTGCCGTGCCGCGCAGGGTGTACACGCAGGCGCATTTGGACGTGGTTGCCGCGGCGCTTATCAATATTAAAAAGCGCGCATCAAAAATTAAGGGGTATGAAATTGTCGAAGAACCGCCAGTTTTACGGCACTTTACGGCGAAGCTAAGGCCGCTGGGAAAAGAATAGAGAATAAAAAACAGGGGCTAGAGAGATTAGGCGCGAGGATTAAGCGGTCGATTTGACATATATTTTTTTAGGTTTTTTGTTGTAAGACAGCCCTTTTATTTGACAAAAACGCGCCGGTTGTGTACAATATAAAAAGAAAAAAAACGGAGTCCGTCCCCATAAATGCGGATTCTCAAAGGAGTTAAAAATGCGTTCCACAAGACAAGAAATCGCATTAGTCGACGAAGTCAGTGCGGCAAATTATAAGCCGTTGCCCGTCGTTCTTTCCCACGGCGAGGGAATTTGGGTCACAGACCTTGAGGGCAAGCGTTATATAGACATGCTTGCTTCCTACTCATCGCTCAACCATGGTCACCGTCATCCCAAAATCATAAAGGCGCTAAAGGACCAGGCGGACAGAATCACCATCACGTCGCGCGCCTTTCACAACGACCAGATGGGCGAGTGTCTGCAAAAATTGTGCGCGGTATCGGGCTTTAAGAAATCTCTGCCCATGAACACAGGCGCGGAGGCTGTCGAGACGGCGGTCAAGGCGGCGCGCAAATGGGCGTACCTTAAAAAAGGCTTGCTTGACGGCGAGATTATCTGCTGTAGCGACAACTTCCACGGCAGAACGGTGACGATTATCAGCTTTTCGTCCGAGCCGCAGTACCGTGAGGGCTTTGGACCATTTACTCCCGGCTTTAAGTTAGCGAAATACGGTGACATCAAATCAATGGAGGCTTTGGTTACGGATAAGACGATTGCGGTTATGCTTGAGCCCATTCAGGGCGAAGCGGGTGTCATCGTCCCTCCGGCGGGCTACCTTAAAGCGGTGCGCGAGCTGTGCGACAAGTACAAGATTTTGATGATTTTGGACGAGATTCAGACCGGTTTTGGACGCACGGGCAAAATGTTCGCGTTCGAGCACGAGGGAATTCGTCCCGACGTCTTGGTGGTAGGCAAGGCTTTGGGCGGCGGCGTGTACCCCGTGTCCGCGATGCTGTCCGACGAGGACGTCATGGACGTGTTCCGCCCCGGCGATCACGGCTCGACCTTTGGCGGGAATCCCTTGGGCGCGGCAGTCGCCTCCAGGGCGTTGGATGTTTTTGCCGAGGAAAACTTGGTTGAGAAGTCGCGCGAGCTCGGCGAGTATTTTATGGGGCTGTTACGCACCATTAAATCCCCCGCGATTAAGGAAATTCGCGGCAAGGGGCTGATGATTGGCCTTGAAATCAAGCCGGAATACGGCGTGGCGCGCCCGTACTGCGAAAAGCTGATGGAAGCGGGACTGTTGTGCAAAGAAACGCACGCGCAGACGATTAGGTTTACTCCGCCGTTAGTTATCACGAAGGACGAGATTGATTGGGCGTTTGAGAAGATTAGAAAAGTGATTGAAGGATAGTAATAATGCTCAATGCTGAATGAAGGATAGATTAAGTTAAGTTTGGCCACTCAAAAAACAGACGTTTGGTTTCGGACGTCTGTTTGATTTATTATAGGGTTTTTTTCGCTATCCACTGTCCGCCGCAAACTGTTACCCTTTGGAAAACCAAAGCGCAAAACTAATTTTGGTTAGCCCGATCTTCATTGAGCATCGAGCATTAAGCATTAAAACTCGATTCCTTTCCTTGCCCGCACTCCCTTCTCAAACGGGTGTTTTTCGGCGGAAACTTTAGATATATAGTCGGCGGTTTTTAAAATTTGTTCGCTTGCCGAGTGTCCTGTTAAAATTACTTCAACGCCTGATTTATTTTGTAGGAAGCGAATGAGGTCAGTTTCGGGGATTATGCCTAAAGAAACGGCGTCTAAAATTTCGTCAAGGATTATTACGTCCGCGCCGCCGCTTGCGGCAATATTTTCGACCGCGCTAAACAGGCTTTGGGCGTATTTTTTATAATTTTCTTTCTCTTGCTCGTTCATCTGAAAATAAAAGGGAAGTTTTGCGGGAGCGTCGCCCAAAGAAAAGTTTTTAAGCGTTTTTAAGGTTTTTAACTCATTTGACGCGTCGGTTTTTAAAAACTGCGTCAAATGTACGCGCAAACCCGCGCCCAAAGCGCGCACGGCAAGTCCCACCGCCGCCGTCGTTTTGCCTTTCCCGTCGCCGTGATAGACGTGAATTAGTCCGTTTGTCACAGGCCTGCCTCCTTAGAAAATAGAGATTAGAAAATAAATAACGGATATTGAAGATATTATAGCAAGAATTATGTTTTTTGGCAAATAAAAAGTGGGCACGCTAGATTCAGAGGGTGACCTTTTCATAGGGACGACCGGTGGTCGTCCCTACTGATACGACAGCATTTTTCTGTCTTTAATATTCAAAACCATTGACAACGCCGCCCCTAAAAATATATAATAACATTTGTGAAAGCGTTTGTACCCGAAAGGGCTTGGGTGGAAATAAATCTTGATAATATCGCGCATAATTACGCGTCGTTTAAACGGTTGACTAAGACGCGCGTGATGTGTGTAATCAAAGCCGACGGCTATGGTCACGGCTCGGTCGCGCTCGCGCAAAGATTAGAAAAAGAGGGTTGCGACGCTTTTGGCGTGGCCACTTTGGACGAGGGATTAGAACTGCGGCGGGCGGGAATCCATTCCTTTATTTTGCTGTTCAATCATGTGAGCGCGCACAGGTTAGTTGAGGCGATAAACGCAAATCTTACCATGACTATTTATTCCCTCGACATGGCGAAAGAAATTTTTACCGCCGCCCGAATCTGTAATAAAATCGTAAATGTGCACGTTAAAATAGACACCGGAATGACTCGGATAGGTTTTAATCCGGACAGAGCGCTATTAGGTTTACAATACGCCCACAAGTTACCCAACTTAAAAATCGAGGGGGTTTATACGCATTTTTCCTCCGCCGACGAAACGGATTTTGCTTATACCGACGCGCAAATCGCCAAATTCCAAAAGGTCTGCGAACAAGCGGAAGCGGCGGGAATCCATATCCCCATTAAACACGCGGCGGGTAGCGCGGCGGCAATGCAACACCCCAAGGCGCGGTTGGACATGGTGCGGATAGGCATTTCGCTTTACGGTTGCTATCCAAGTCGCGAGGTAATAGTCCCTAAAGGCTTTGAATTAAAGCCCGCGATGCAGTTTAAGACGCAAATTTACCGCATAAACGAAGTGGATGAGGGCGTCGCGGTCAGTTACGGCAGGCGATTTGTGACGGCGCGGAAAACAAAACTCGCAACCATTCCTATAGGCTATGCCGACGGGCTTAGCCGCGTGATGATGGGAAAGCTGACGGTGCTTATTAACGGGCAGGTTGCCCACGTCGTCGGCAGGATATGTATGGACCAATGTATAGTCGATATTACGGATGTTGAGGGCGAGGTAAAGATTTTGGACGAGGTGGTGGTGTTTGGCGGGCAAAACGGCGCGTTTTTGCCCGTTGAAGCGACCGCCGACGCTATGGGGACGATCAACTACGAAATTTTATGTATGGTCGCCCGCCGCATTCCGCGGATTTATTTCGAGGACGGGCAAATTGCAGAGGTAAAGAATTATTTGATTGAAGAGGAGTTGTTCTAATGGGCACGACGGAAATCAAACAAAAAACAATTACGGCGATAAGGGTAACGGCGGCGGAGGCTGTAGAGAGGGCGAAAAGCGGGCATCCCGGCCTGCCCCTCGGCGCGGCGGCGATAGGGTATGAGTTGTACGCCAACCATTTAAACGCCGACCCCCGCGACCCCGCCTATATCAATCGCGACAGGTTTGTGCTGTCCGCGGGGCACGGCACCATGCTGATGTACGGGCTTTTGCACCTTTTTGGCTATGACGTAAGCATGGAGGACATCAAAAACTTCCGCCAATTAGGGAGTAAGACCCCCGGCCACCCCGAACTGGGCGTCACTCCCGGGGTTGATATTTCCACGGGACCGTTGGGGCAGGGGATTGCAAACGCGGTGGGCTTTGCGATGGCTGAAACCATGCTTGCCAACCGCTTCAACCGCGAGAACTTCAAGGTTTTTGATAATTACACCTACGCTTTTTGCGGCGAAGGGTGTCTTATGGAGGGCATACAGTACGAGGCGGCGTCTTTGGCGGGCACGCTTAAACTCGGCAAACTGATAGTCCTTTACGACTGCAACAAAATCACCATCGAGGGGGACAGCGACGTCGCCTTTGACGAGGACGTGGCGGCGCGGCACAGGGCACAGGGCTGGCAGACCTTGTATGTCGAGGACGGCAACGACCCTTTGGCAATCGGTCGCGCGATAAAAAAGGCGAAGGCGGAGAAAAACAAGCCGTCGTTTATCGCAATCCGCACCCGTATTGGCTTTGGGTCGGCAAAGGAGGGGCTGGCGGCTTCCCACGGCGCGCCTCTTGGGGAGGCCAACGTCAAATTATTAAAAGAGAAGCTGGGGTGGGATTATCCCGATTTCACAGTTCCCGACGAGGTGTACGCGCACTGCCGTGAAAAATTTGAAAGGGGAGTAAAGGCGCGGAAAAAATGGGACAAAATGATGAGGGAGTATGCGGTCGCGCACCCCGAATTATACAAGGAATTTAAGGCGGCGGCGGAGGGGCGGCATAACGTCGATTTTGACGCCATGTACGCGCTTTTTGATAGTGGCGCGGTCGCCACACGCAAAGCCAGCCATATAATTTTAAACCGCATAGCCAAAGAATGTCCCGAATTTGTCGGCGGCTCGGCGGACTTAGGCCCCAGTAATCTGACGGTTATGGACGGGGCGGGCGACTACTCCAAAGACGACAGGGCGGGGCACAACCTCCATTTTGGCATACGCGAACACGCTATGGCGGCGATTTGTAACGGATTGGCGGCTTACGGCGGCGTCAAACCCTTCTGCGCCACGTTTTTCTCGTTCAGCGACTACATGAAAAACGCGATTCGCATGAGCGCGATTATGGAGCTGCCCGTGATTTACGTTTTGACGCACGACAGCATAGGCGTGGGCGAGGACGGTCCCACGCACCAGCCCATAGAGCATTTGGCGGGCTTACGCGCCATGCCGCATTTGCGGGTTTTCCGCCCCGCCGACGGCAAGGAAACGGTTGCGGCGTACGAGGCGGTTTTTTCTTCAAGATACCCCACGGCGATTGTGGCGTCGCGCCAAGACCTGCCTTTGTTGAAGAACACGGGGCGGGGGGCGTTAAAGGGCGGGTATGTTGTATATGACGTCCCAAATTTTAAGGCGATAATTTTGGCGGCGGGCAGCGAGGTTTCTATTTCCGTCGCGGCGGCGGAGGCATTGGGACACGAGGGCGTGGCGGTACGGGTGGTGTCCATGCCGTGCTTTTCATTATTCGAGCAGCAAAGCGCGGAATATAAGGAAAGCGTGTTGCCGTGTAAAGTGAGGGCAAGAGTGGCTGTGGAGGCGGGCGCGTCCCAGCCTTGGGGGCGTTATGTGGGTTTGGACGGCGAATATGTTTGTATTGATAGGTTTGGGGAGTCAAGCAAGCCGGAAATGTTGTTTGAGAAGTACGGGATTACGGCGGGGAATGTGATTGAAAAGGTGAAAAAAGTGCTTTATTAACGAAGGTTTTAACCTCTTTTGTCATCCTGAGTGAAGCGAAGGATCTATTCCTTGTTTTGACAAAAGGTTGAGATTCTTCGCTTCGCTCAGAATGACATTTATAAAATTGCGCATTGAGCATTAAAAACCAAGCAACGAAACGAGGAGAAGCCCCCCATGTACTCATTCTACGCCTTCCTGTCCCGCATGAAATATATCAGCCGCTGGGGGCTGATGAAAAGCCTTCAGCCCGAAAACGTCGCCGAGCATAGCTTAGAGGTCGCGCTGATTGCCCACGCCCTCGCCATTATCGAAAACCGCGTGTTCGGTAAGGCTTTAAACGCCGACCGCGTGGGGATGACGGCGGTTTTCCACGACGTGAGCGAGGTTTTGACCGGCGACCTGCCCACCCCCGTCAAGTATTTTTCGTCTGACTTGGCAAAAGCGTACAAGAGCGTGGAGGCGGACGCCGCGGACAGGCTGCTTAAACTCCTGCCCGACGAGATTAAGGGGGACATCGCCTGCGTGCTTGACCCCCCGCGTGACACCTATGAGTTTTTATTGGTCAAATGCGCGGACAAACTCGCCGCGTATGTCAAATGTATCGAGGAGTTAAGGAGTTTTAACAACGAGTTTAAGTCGGCGGAAAAAAGCACCAAAGCCGCGCTTGACGAAATGGCCGCGGAAGTGCCCAGTGTGCGTTATTTTATGGACAATTTTATCGGGATGTATTACAAGAATTTGGACGAGTTGATGTAGTTTAATGCACAGTGCTCAATGCGTAATGCGGGGTGAAGGTCAGATTAATTCAAATTTTCGTAGGGGCGACCACCTGTCGCCCACTTTAATAGACCTGTCCGCTAACCCATACGGCGCAAACGGCGGCGTTTTTTCGGAGTAAAATTGTCACCGAAAAAGCTGCGCTTTTTCTAAAATGCTCACTCGTAGTTCCACTACGAGTTCCGCTTTTTGACAATTTTCTTCACAAAAATCCGCTCGCCGTTTGACCGCATGGGTTAGCGGACAGGTCTAATAAAAAACCGCTTATTTCCCGAAAAACTGCTGTCATTCGCAATTCGGACGACAGGCGGGCGAACACTGTTTGCCCCTACGGATACGCTTTATCGGAGCTTTTTGCAAAGCCTTGCATACGTGTTGACCTTTTTAAAAATATTGCGCGCGCGGCATAATGAAATCAACATTATCTCGTTGACAGACAAGCCGCTTTGCTTCGCCGCCTTCGCCTGCAAGTCCTGAATTTGTGCGATTTGACTTTCCGTAGCGTTGTCTACGTCGATATTGTTCCTTTGCCATTCCGAATACAGAATGCAATATTGGGTTAAATAAGGCATTTTTTTATTCATGCCCATATTATACATCATAAGAGTAAGGTAAGTCAGCAGTTATCTTAAAATCAGATAAAAATTTGTGGTTCTTATTCAATTAGGGTGGATATGTCATCCTGAGCGCAGCGAAGGATCTTAGGAGATTGGTTTTTGAAATGCTTTTTAAGATCCTTCGCTGCGCTCAGGATGACACGCTCTCCTCCTGATTGAATAAGAACCAAATTAATAAGGATACTCGAAAACATTGTAAATACTCATGAACTGATAATGCGGGACTTACGATGAATTTACCGTTTTCACAGGAATTTTATATACTGGATTTTACAGTAAGTCAAGCATTTTACCGTAATTTACGGTAAAATTATAGCATGGAAATCAGAATAAAAGAATTAAGAGAAGAACGAGGACTGTCACAGGCACAGCTTGCGGCGGCGGTTGGCTTAAGTCAAAACACAATCAGTCAATATGAGACGGGAATATTAGAACCAAAAAACAAAACCATAAAAAAGTTATGCGAATATTTTGGCGTAACGGCGGGCTATCTTTTAGGTTTTGAAGAATATTAGAATATGGAAAAAATAAGGTTGCTTTTCTTCATTTTATGCGTGTTATGAACATGAAATATTCAGATACCAATAGAATTTAATAAAAAAGCGTTGACTATAAAGTATAAATTAGTGTATATTGTAAACGCATCGTAATATAATGGTGTGGAGTGACAAAAATGGCAAACGAAGATATTTTAAAAAAAGATTTTGAGTTTTATCTCAATAATTTGCTTGAACTCGAAAATTTATACAGGGGCAAACATATTGTTATTAAAGGTTGTAAGGTTATCGGGGCTTACGATACTTTTGACGCGGCGTATAATGAAACAATCAAAAGTGAAGAAGCCGGGACTTTTTTAATCCAATTAGCATTAACAGACAAGTCGGCGTATACGATGACGTACCCGAATTCGCACATAAGGGTATAGGTTTCATGAATAATTACAGCGGAAAAAAGCAGACCGTAAGTGCTTATACCGAAAATTATAACGGAATTTCTCATTATCCAAGTACAATTATTCATGTTGCCGCTTACGGCAACCAGTTTACTAATCGCCCAATACACGCGATTTGGGACACCGGAGCTTCGGGGACGGTTATCAGCAAAGAAATAGCTAATGAACTTAAACTCCCGATAGTTTCTATGAGAGATGTTAATACGGCAAGCGGACAGGACAAAGTAAGTTTACACTACGTGTCGTTAGCATTGCCGAATAATGTGGTGATACCGCAAATTTTGGTGGGAGCCTGTAGTTTAGTATCACCATTAGAAGCCTTGATTGGAATGGATATTATATCTCTCGGCGATTTTGCTATATCAAACTTTAATAATACAACGAAGGTTAATTTTAGAACCCCATCCTTTGCCGATATTGATTTTATACAATGGGCTAAAAATCTTGATACATCGGTCCAAAGCGATAAAAAAACAGGGCGAAACGATAGCTGTCCATGTGGGAGCGGTAAGAAATATAAAAATTGTTGTGAAAGACATACATAAAAAATATAGCGAAAAGGACGGCTAAAACCCGTCCTTTTTTTAGGGTACAATTTAGGGTGCATTTTTTGGGGTGAATTTTTATTATGCGATTATTTTGGTGTAACGGCGGACTACCTTTTGGGCTTTGAAGAGTATTAGGATATTCTTGCACTCAAATACTTTCCGCCCCGCCCCGCCACCCCGCCCCCTGTCAGAGAAGCGTTCGTGGGGCACCCCTCAAGAGGGGAATTTTAAGCGGTTAATTTTATTATTATTCTTACCTTCATTGCGCATTGCGCATTGAACATTGAGCATTCCTCAATCAAATATTTGTTGACGCGAACAGCTCCGACAACACGGTCGTCGCCTCGTCAATTTCGGATTTTGTAATAATGTACGGCGGGGAAATGCGCAGGACGTTGCCGTCCGTGGCGGAGATAAGATACCCCGCTTTTTCCATTTGGTTTGCGACGCGCGCCGCGGGAATGCGTCCGCTGAGTTCGACCGCCGCCAAAAGCCCCCGCCCGCGTACGTTAAGGACAAAATTGTACTTGGTTAATTTATAAAGGCGGGAGAGAAGGTACTCGCCCATGTTTTCGATTTTTTGCAACAATCCGTCGTCAAGCCTATCCAAAACAATGCTTGCCGCTGCCAAGGATAACGCAGATACGCCGCCCCCCGCCGACGACGGCCCCGCGCCCGACGCGCCGCCGAAGCCAAAGCCGTCGATGTCCAAAACTCCCCGTCCCGCGGCCGCCGCAATCGCGTCGCGGGTAAGCGCCGCCCCGATAGGCAATCCACCCCCGAGTCCTCGTGACAAGGTGACCACGTCGGGCTGGATTCCATAGTGCTCGAAGGCGAATTTTTTGCCCGTGATGCCCGCGCCGATTCGCGTTTCGTCGCAGAAAAACATGACGTTCAGCGATTTGCACAGCGCGTAGGCGTTGACAAGGTAGTCGTAATCCGCGATCGCCACGCCGCCGTCGCTGAAAATCGGCTGTATGATAAAGGCGGCGGCAGAGGGGGTAAGGGCTTTTTTGAGGGCGGCGAAGTCGTTAAGGCGTACATAAGCGCGCCTAAAACCGCCGCTTGTGCTTGCCGCGGTTGTGGTGTTTGTTGTCGCGGTGGTGGTTGTGGTTGTTATGCCGCTTGCTATTGCCCCGCCCGACACGCCTATCGTCCCGCCCGCCGTTTCTTGTTCGCGCAAAGAGGCGATAACCAATTTCTGCCGCGTGTCGCCCTTTTCCTTTAAGTACCCGCGGATAAGCGCCAAAGCGGCAAGGTTCGCCTCCGGCGCGCCGCCCGTAAGCGCCGCCTTGGTAAAGCCCGTGTTATTCAAAAGCTTGCCCAAAAGCGCGCCGTGTCCCTCGCTGTAATATTCGTGAGGGGGGGAGGCCAGCTTTTGCGCTTGCGCCGTAACAGCTGCCGTTAATTTTGTGTCGCCGTAGCCAAGGCAACTTTCGCTACCGCCGATCATGTCAAGGTAGCATTTGTCGGAGGAATCGAACAATTTCGCGCCCGCCCCCCGTACAAAGCAGAGGTTTTGCCGTGCACTGTAGCGGACGGCGTGCTTGTTTTCTAATTCCTTGATTGTCAAAAAGTCCATGTCAATATTATTATATTAGATTTCGGGGGAAAAGGCAAGTGAATTTAGTGGCGGGGGGTTAGGGGTCAGGGGTGAGCAAGCTTTTTTTATGAATGGGCGCCGCGCGGAAAATTCCTTAAGGAGGAAGAATAAAGATGTAAATTTAAAAATCAAATCCGATCTTCCCTAACCTCTGACCCATAACCCTTAATTCCTATCCGCCTAAGGTGGGGTGGCACATCGCCCTTATATATTTATCATCCGTCGCCGCGATATCCGTCATTTCGCCGCCAAAAATAATTTCGCCGCGCCTTATGACAATAAAACGTTCCGTCGCCAAAGACAGGAGTTCGAAGTCGTAGGACGCGACGATAAACATCACGCCGCTTTGCTTTAAAAGCCATGCAAAACACCCAAAATCCTCGATAAAGGCATGAGGCTCGTCTACCAGAATAAGGTCGGGCTTTTTTATCATCGCGCGGAAACACAATAGCGCCGCCACCCCTTGCGGCGACAAGATTTCGGATTTTTTATGCAAGTTTTCCTTTAATTCCTCAGGCAGTACCGCGCTTAACTCCTTCACGGCTCTTTTTTGCCCTTCCCTCTTTACCCCTCGTTTTTTCAGGGGATAAACAAGATTTTGGTAAACGCTTTTTCTTTTCATCAAGGGCGTGCGCGAGGAAACCAGCGAAATGTTTCGTTCCTTTATCGCAAGACTGCCAACCTCGCGCCCGTTTATATAAATCTCGCCCGATTCTATTTCCTCCAGCCCTGCGATGACCTTGATTAAACTGCTTTTGCCCGCGCCGCCGCAACCCAAAACCCCCAAGGGCGTGTCGGCCTTTAGTTCGTCTATCCTCAACGCGGGATTGCCGTAATATTTAAGCGTAATATCTTTTAGGACAAGCCGTTCCATGTTTTTAATGAATAATGTACGATGCCTTAGCGTGCAATTAATGTTTATTTATAATCGGACTTTCCGTGACCCTTGGCCTCCGACCCCTAACCCCTCTTTATCGTTTGACCATCTTTGGTATCGAGTACGGTAAAACCCAACGCCGCTATTTCGCCACGGAGTTTGTCGCTTTGGGCGAAGTCTTTGTTTTTACGCGCCAAACTCCGCTGTTCCAATAAGTCCGAAACCCCTTGAGGGAGGGGATCGCCTGCGCCGCCGTCTATGCAGCCGTCATTCGCTCGCGCTTTTTCCGTCCGCTTCGCCTCTTTTAAAACAACCGCACTTTCAAATCCCAGCCCAAACACACGGTCGAAGTTTAATGCCAAATCGTAAATATCGCGGCTGAAAAGGGATTTGAGCATAGTCCACAAAAGGCCCAAAGCCATTGGGATATTGATGTCGTCGTTTACCGCCGCCAAAAACTCGCTTTTATACGCCGCCTTTTGCCCCTCATCCAACTTATTGCCGCCCGCCTTGTGTTCCAAAAGCAGGTTAATTAGCCGATCATACGCCGTTTTCGCCCCTCCTAACGCCTCAAACGTAAAATTCAGCTTTTTGCGGTAATGTGTGTTAAGGCAAAAATACCGAAAATCCATTGGCGAATACCCCATATCGCCAAGTTGCGAAATAGTGTAGACATTCCCAAGAGACTTGCTCATTTTGCCGCCTTCAACCTGCATAAATTCGCCGTGCATCCAATATTTGACCGCAGTTTTGCCCGTTGCCGCCTCGGATTGGGCGATTTCGTTCTCGTGGTGGATGGGAATGTGGTCGACGCCTCCCGTGTGGATATCGAAGCTTTCGCCCAAAAACTTCATGCCCATTGCCGAGCACTCGATGTGCCAGCCGGGATACCCCTGCCCGAAGCGCGACGGCCACTGCATAATATGTTCTTTCGGCGCGTTTTTCCACAGCGCGAAGTCGGCGGGGTGGCGCTTTTCACTGTTGACGTCCACCCGCGCCCCCGCGATGTTTTCGTCAAGCTTTTGCCGCGACAGCGCGCCGTATGTCGGGAATTTGGCGATGTCAAAGTATATCCCGTCGTTTGTCCGGTAGGCGTACCCCTTGTCCAAAAGGTTATACACAAGGTCGAGCATACTGTCGATGTGGTCGCTCGCCTTTTCGATAATTTCGGGGGAATTAATATTGAGTTTGGCGAGGTCGGCAAAAAAGGCGCCGGTATATTTTTCCGCTATTTGCAAGGGGGTTAAACCCGCTTCCCGCCCCGCCTTCACTAATTTGTCCTCGCCCTCGTCGGCGTCCGACACCAAGTGCCCAACGTCCGTCACATTCATCATGCCTTTGAGTTTGTACCCGTTGTACGACAAAACCCTGCGCACGCTGTCCATAAAGATGTAGGCGCGCATATTGCCTATGTGGGCGTAGTTATAGACCGTAGGCCCGCAGGAATACATGGTTACGTTGTCGCCCAAAGGGGAGAATTCTTCTTTTTTTCGGGAGAGAGTGTTGTATAGTTTCAGCATGGTTTGATTCCTTTTTTAGAGAATAGAAGGGGGTTGGGGGTTAGAGGGTCGGCGGTCAGTGCTTAGGGACGGTTGGGATTGGGGGACAGGGTACAGGGACGGTCGTTCTTCTTCGCTTTAAAAACCTACCTTTACCTGTACCCTAAACCCAACCGTCCCTGACCCCTGACTTTTAATATTGTATCACAAAAATTACAAAAAAGCAACCTTATATTATTTGCAAACCTTTTTATTTTTTCGCCCTCAAAGATTTGACAAAAAATTGGCGATATGATACACTTAACAAATGTGCGACCGTGGCGGAATTGGCAGACGCGCAAGACTAAGGATCTTGTAAGGCAACTTGTGATGGTTCAAGTCCATTCGGTCGCACCATAACAGGCAAGGTTTAGTAGATTAAACCTTGCCTGTTTTTCGGACTTAAACCTTTGCGAGCTTTGCTTAAAAACAGTAGTTAGGACTGCTGGCAGTCTTAGCAAGGCTTATAACTATAATTTGAGGTGGTAATTAACAACATGAATGAAATCTACAAGCTAATCGGTCAAATAGTTGAAGCCTGTCAATACATTGAGGGTATGTTCCAGTCGATTATTGCTTTTCAGCCGATAATCGAAAGCGATTACGATGAGGAAAAAGAAACAGTAAACGGTATGCCTTTGGAAATATATATGCTTGAACATAAAGACGAAATTGCGCGAGATTTCAAAAAAGCCTACGAAATGTGCTTGGGAAACGTGACAAGCAAGGTGTTTTCGATGCACGACTTTCCGCAAAATCTTGTCAATGCGATAATGAAAGTAATAAAAGAACGTAACCGTATTATTCATTATTTCTTCAAGGAAAATGATTTTTATTTGCATTGGAACAATGAGAAATTTATTCGTCAACAAGTGGCATATTTGCAAAAGCGGGTTGATAAGACGAGAAATGTTTGCGACCAGTTACGTCTTGCTTTAGGTGCCGAGCTTTGGGCTGACCGTTGGGACAAGAGCGTTGGAAGCTACAAAAAAAGCAAGAAATAGCATAAGTGAATGCATTCACAAAGCGTTGTGAACTACGCAACGTTCACAAAACATACTTTTGATTGCGTAAATACAAATCAAGTCAAGGTTTAGTAACTCTAAATCTTGGCTTTTTTTCTACCTTTTAGGACTATTTTAAGCCCTTTTACTGTTCTTATAAGTGGCGGCGCGCTCACTATTTATTTTTGCTGGATATTAGCAGATATACAAAAGACTTGAACCTGCCGGCGATTTGGGGTACAAAAGAGCAAATTTCCGCTTTTTTTCCGCTTTTTTTCCGGTTTGCAATTTAAGGCCAAGCAAACGATAAGAAAATCGTCGTTTAGCCCCTAATCTCCCACAGTTTCAGCTTTATGAGTAGAAAAAACTATTATCTATTTTATAGCGTAATCGAAAAAACCTTTACCGCTTTTTTTACCTAATAATCCACCGCGCACCATTTTTCTCAAATACGGGCTTGCGCGGTATTTTGAGTCCTTTGTCTCGTCGAATAATACGTCCATTATGTTAAGTACCGTGTCGTTACCGATTAAATCAGACAATGCGAGCGGTCCAATAGGGTGATTAGCACCCAACATCATAGCCTTATCAATATCCGCGGCAGAAGCGACGCCTTCGGAAAGCACACCGATGGATTCGTTAATCATGGGTACTAAAATCTTATTGACGACAAAGCCGGGGCTGTCTTTGACTTCAACCGGCTCTTTGCCGATTTTAATCGACAATTCCTTAACGGTGTTAAAGGTTTCGTCGCTTGTCGCAAGCCCTCGGATTATTTCTATCAATTTCATAATCCCGGCGGGATTGAAAAAGTGCATACCTATGAATTTGTCGGGACGAGCGGTGGAGTTTCCAATTTCCGTTATAGAAATCGACGAGGTGTTAGACGCAAAAATAGCTTTTTGGGAGCATAGCGCGTCCAACCGTTTGAAAATATCTTTTTTTATTTGTGCGTTTTCAATAACGGCTTCGATTATTAGTTCTGCCGCCGCGCAATCGTTTATATTCGCGGTATATTTAAGCCTTGCTTTTGCGCTATCGGCCTCACTCGCGTCCAACTTACCCTTTTCGACCAATTTAGCATAGGATTTCTCAATTTTAGCTTTTCCGTTAAGCAACGCGGCTTCGCTGAAATCATATAATATTATTTCAAAACCATTAGTAGCGAAAAGTTGCGCGACGTCGGTACCCATTGTTCCGGCACCTATTATACAGATTTTTTTCATTTTTCACTCCTTTTCCTTTGGTTTATTGTTGACAAATCATTTTTCCCCATGCTACAATATAGCAATGAATGAAAAAGTAATTCGTTCATTGCTTTTAATATATCATAGAGAAACAAAAAAAGCAAACAAAATTAACATAAAAATCAAATAATCTGCGAGGATTTTTCATGGCACGGCATTTTACAGATCCTGAAAAAGACAATATAAAACAAGAAATTCAGACGGCGGGCTTAAAACTTTTTGAAAAATATTCCGTAGACCGCGTTACAATTTCCGACATCGCGAAAGAGGTGGGGATTTCAGCAGGCTCGTTTTATTCTTTCTATAAGTCGAAAGGCGACCTTTTGCTGGATGTTTACGGTATCGAAAGAGGAAAGGCACAAAAGGAACTTGCGGAGCAATGTCTTGCAAAAAATGGGGATATTGAAAATATGCTCCGAAATTATTTTAAGTTAAGCACCGAGGCGTTCGGCAGTCGGCCGATATTGAATACGATTTACGACAGCGAATCATTCAAACTTATATCTGACAGAGCAGTCCGGGACGCGCTTTTACTTTATAACGAAAAAATCAATGAAGAAATAACAAATATGGTTCAAACTTGGATGGATAAATACGGTAAGTTTTCTATTGAAGCGCGTATTATAACCGAACTAATCAGATCGACAAATTTCTTAAAGTTTCATAAATATGCCATCGGCGCGGAAATCTTCGACGATGTACATAACACCATGATAGAGGCTATTATTCATTACATAAAAAACTCTCAAATGACACGGTATCAAACCCCGGAGCAAGCCCCGGGTCCGTGTCGCCTGACGGCGACACTTCCGCCCCAAGGGGCGGGGTATGATACCTCTACGGTCGGAATCAAACAATAAGAGGGCGGCTATATGAAAAAGATAAAATGCGGTATTATGGGTTTCGGGTTTTCCTTTCCGAAAACGACAAGGAGTTATAAGGAAATAGCCGCGCTTTCGGGTGTTCCGGAAGAGGTGGTAAGGGATAAATTTGGCATCAATAAGGTTTACTACCCCGGCAATAATGAACAGCCGAGCGGCCTTGCGGTGGAAGCCGCTAAACAATGCTTAAAGAACACCGGCGTCGGCGCGGAAGAAATCGACCTTATTATCTATTTCGGCGAAAACTATTCAGACCACTTAGTTTATTCCATAGGCCCCAAGGTGCAAAAGGAAATCGGTGCCGTGAATGCGTGGTGTTATGAAGTAGAAAGCAAGTGCGGTTCCGCCATACTCGCTATGCAACAAGCTAAGATGTATATGACGCTCGAACCGGACATCAAAACCGTACTCTTGGTAGCGGGCTACCGCAATGTTGACCTTGTAGATTATACCGACCGGTCGTTATCGTTTTTATTTGACGTTTCCTGCGGCGGAGCGGCGTGTATATTAAGAAAAGGTTATGCGAAACATAATTTTCTAAGCGCGGCGGCGGTGGCTGACGGGTCGTTCGCGGACGCGATAGTCGTACCCGGCGGCGGCACAGCGCTTCCACTTAATGCGGAAAACGTAGACGATAAATACATAAGGCATTTTAGGCTGCAAGACCCGCAGATTTTCCGTGAAAAATTGGGCGCGGTCACATTGCACAACCTAAAACTGGTGACGGAAAGGGCACTCGCAAAAGACGGATACACGCTCAAAGACGTAGATTTCGTCGCGTGCCTGCACATGAATAAGTCCAGCCATCGTAAACTTTTCGAGCTTATCGAGATACCGCAGGAAAAGAGTTTTTATTTAGCGGACTACGGCCATACAGGCCAAATCGACCCGATTTTGGCGTTGGCGCTCGCCGCCAAAAAGAGGTTAATAAAAAAAGGCGACTTGGTTGCAATTATTGGAATGGGCTTTGGTTATATATGGAACGGCGGCGCGATACGCTGGTAGTTACCGTAGGGGCGGCCCTACGAAGCAAGACCGCGAATGCTTCTCGCCAAGGTCTTATCGGTCGTCCGCAACCGCATATTTATACCGCATATTTATAAGGACAACATTCATGAGCATTCAATCCGAATACAATAAAAAACTTCGTACTTGCGAGCAGATTTTTGACATTGTCAAAGACGGCTGGTATATTTGCGGCGGACAGCTTGCGGGCAACCCAAAAATGCTATTTTCAAACCTGCACAAATTAAAGGGCAGAGTAAAAGGTATAGAAATGCAGGCGTCGCTGCTACTTAGCGACTATCCGTTTTTACAAGACCCGGAAATGGTCGAAACATTGAGATTTGAGGGTTTCTTTTTCGGTGCTTACGAACGGAAAGCGCATACATACAAAATGGCGGGGTATACGCCTGCAAACCTTTCGCAATGCGCGGTCAGAAAGCTCTCGTACAAAAAACCAAATATATTTTGGGGCGTTTCAGCGCCGCCGGACGAACACGGAAATTTTTGTATATCGTTCAGCATTGCTTATGAGATGGAAATGTTAGAAAAAGCCGACATCATAGTCATTGAGGTAAACCCCGACGCTCCGCGAACCTTCGGTGATAATGTTGTAAACATCAAGGACGTGGATTATATAATCGAAAGCGACCTGCCCGTTGACACGCTTGTATCAAAAGACGGGGTGGCGGGTGTAGACGACATGATAGGTAAAAACGTCGCTTCCTTAATCGAGGACGGCTCTACAATTCAGCTTGGGATAGGCGCGATACCGAATGCCGTCGCGCTTCATTTTAATGACAAAAAGCATCTCGGCGTACACACGGAAATGATAACGGATTCTATGGCGGAATTATTTAACGCAGGGATAATAGATAATTCCAAAAAGACATTACATAAAGACAAAATGATAGGTACGTTTGTCTATGGCTCCAAAGGACTTTACGATTTTGTTCACAACAACGCTTCGGTTTATCTTTTAAGAGGCTGTGTTGCAAACGACCCGTTTGTGATTATGCAAAACTATAAAATGTGCAGCATAAATACGGGGCTTCAAATAGATTTGACCGGGCAGGTCTGTTCAGAGAGCATAGGACACAAGCAATACAGCGGCACGGGTGGCCAAGCCGAAACCGCATACGGCGCACAGCGTTCGCAAGGTGGGAAATCCATAATAGCGCTGCGTTCTACAGCCAAAAACGAAACTATTTCGACAATAACGCCCCTGTTGACTGTCGGCTCGATGGTGTCGCTCAGCCGGAACGACACCGATTACGTCGTTACCGAGTACGGCGTGGCTTGCTTGCGCGGAAGAAATATAAGCGAGCGCGTCAGCCGGCTTATTTCTATCGCGCACCCCAAATTTCGCGATATGCTTTCGCGACAGGCAGACGAGTTAATGATTTGGTAGTATTACTGCGGCGGCAAATATTCAATCGTTTGGTGGCGTCTGTTTTGCGCAAAAGCCGCGAAAAGAACCGTTTTTGATAGCGCTGCTATCAAAAAGAACCATTTTCGCGACTTTTACATCAAAAATCCGCTCGCCAAGCCGATAGACTATTTACTTCCGTAGTAATAATTAAAGGAGGACGAAATGCTTAAAGGAATAAACGAAAAAAAGAAATTCCCGAGACTTCTTGTCATTGCCTTGTGCCTTATTCTGTGCGGCAGTGTATTCGCTTCGATAGCCAATACAAGCGGTGGCGGCGTTAAGGTTACAAAGGTCAGCCTTACCACGGAATTCGGCGTTTTGAGCGCGCTTATGTATAAGCCCAAGACGGCGGCACCCGAAACCCCCGCGCCCGCTATCGCGCTGACGCACGGCTATATAAGCCACAAAGAAAGGCAGAGTACAGCCGCTATTGAAATGTCAAAGCGCGGATACGTCGTGTTTTTGTTCGACCTTTACGGCCACGGACACAGCACGCTTAATAAAACCTACTTCGGCGCGTGGGACGTTATTATGGGCAGAGGAGGAGTTGTGTCGGGACAGGGGGACAATCCCGTCGGATACGGTGCGAACGCGGGCGGTATGTACGACGCGGTAAATTACCTTTACGCCCAATCCTATGTCAGAAAAGACAGGATTTCCGTAATGGGTCATTCAATGGGCGGGATAGCCTGCACGGTTGCCATCCGCTGCGACAACAAGTGGGCGGACGATACTCACAATGCGCCCAAAATCGCCGGAGCCGTATTTGTCGGCAGCCAGCCCGGCGATTTACAAATGCCTAACTTGTATCGCTCCCGTTCGATAGGCGTGATTGTGGGAAAATACGACGAGTTTTTTTATCAAGAAAAAGACCCGGAAACCGGAAAAATGACATCTATATATATGCTTGAATCGAATACTATGCGCGACATAGTAAATGTCTACGGCGCTCCGGTCGTATCTAAGAACGAATCCGTCAAAAACGGAATGGATAATCTTAAAGACGCGGTGTATATCGGCACCGTGGGCGGTGTGCAAAACGTAACCCGCGGGATTTATATGACTAACGAAATCCACAACATGAGTTATGTTTCATTTGCTTCGACAAAAGGAATCGTCAATTTTTTCGGCAGTTCGCCCAATCTTAGGGCTTCGGAATTCTTGACCGATAAAGGCCGCGGCGAGGGCGCGCAAACTTGGTGGCTCAAGGAATTATTCACGGGTACCGCGCTTGTCGGCTTCTTTTTGCTTATCGTGGCGGTTGCGCTTCTGCTTTTGAAGCTGCCGTTTTTCGCCTCCGTGGGCGTCAGCGGCAAGGCGATGTCGGGGGCAAAGCCCAAGGGCTGGGCAGATAAACTTATTTATTGGGGCAGTTTTGCTTTGGCAATAATTGTTGCCGCAGTGTCGTATATTGGGATTCAGAGCGCGGTCGGTAAGGGCGCGGCATATTCGACGATGCCCAAGGGAATTTTCGCCCAGCCCAACACCAACGAGTTCGTCACTTGGGCGGTATTTATGGGCGCGGTTTTCCTTATTGTCATATTTGTGCCCGCGATAATTAAGAATTTGATTGCAAAGCGCAAAAGCAAAGGGAATATTGCCAAAATTAACGCGCTCGCAGACGACGGTTCGGCAAAAGCGGCGAAACCCCCGTCGGGCGTTAAAAAAATGCTTGCCGGCTTTGGGGTAATCGAAAAGCCGTCGAATGTGCTAAAATCGCTTTTAATAGCCGCGCTGTCGGTCGCCGCGGGGTATATGTCGGTATTTTTGATGTACGGGCTGTTTAACGTGGACTTCCATTTTTGGACGGTGGGGGTCAAAACCTTTCAGCCGTATATATTACTGATGTTTTTGGTTTACCTGCCCGCCTTTTTCGTGCTGTACGCCGTCACCACTATGGCGGTCAATAAGGGCGTATGTACGGAAGGCAGGCGGGAGGTATGGAATTACGCCCTTTCAATATTGATTACTACCGGCGGAGCATTATTGATTTTCCTTATACAGTACGGTGGAATGATAATGCTTGGCTACCGTCCCTTCCAAGGGCAAAACCTGCGCCCCATGCTTACGCTTACGCTTATCCCCATAACCGTGGTCATTACCGTCATAAACAGGGTGATTTTTAAGAAAACGGATAAAATGTGGCTGAGCGCGTTTTTATGCGCGATTTTGGTAACGATTATGACCGTATCGACAACCTGCACACTGTTTGGAATTTAGTGATAATCGTAAAGGTTCTTTTCAGGTATTAAGCCTGTGGAATAAATAAATTTAGGAGGTCAACAACAATGAAAAGGAAATTAACCGTCCTGTCATTACTTTTGGTCGCGATACTTGCCATAGGCGCGCTTGCCGCCTGCGAGGGTAAATTCGATCAGGATACGCCCGAAGGGGTAACCAAGAACTACCTTGACGCCGTTCAAAAAATGGACGTCGAACGCACCGAGGGCTTAATGTTTTTCGTAAACGACGCCCAGAAGGAGGCCTTTTTAAACGGGGCTTTGGGTATAGCCGTATACTGGCCGCAATGGAAGGAAGCCGGCGTCAAAATGACTATCAAGTTCAAAAGCTATGAAAAGCTTTGGGGCGACGAGACAAGGGAGCAGGGTAAGGCGGTTTATTCTGTAGTGTACGTCGGCACCTTCGGCGGTACGGATATGTCGATGCTCAACAACGACAACGAGGTCAAAATACTCGATTATCGCAAGATTGACGGCAAATGGTATTTGGGGACGGAGTTTTTTATCGTAACCTTTAATACCGACGGCGGCGGTACGGTCGCGCCGCAATTTTTGGCAAGCGGCGGCAAGGTGACCGAGCCTTTGGCGGAACCCACGAAAGACGGCTTTTTGTTCGACGGCTGGTACGCCGATTCAGCTAAAACGGCAGAGTTCAATTTTGAAACGACTTTAATACGCGACAATACGACGATTTTTGCTAAGTGGAAGGTCGACGACAGAGAGTTTGCCGAGGTTACCTTCAATACCAAGGGCGGTACCGCGATAGCGCCAGTAAGCGTCGAAAAGGGCGAAAAGGTGGCAAAGCCAGCGGCCGACCCGACAAAAACGGGGTTCGATTTCAAGGGCTGGTATACGTCCGCAGCGCTTACGACTGTATTCGATTTTGAAACCACCGAAATTAACGCCGATACAATCGTATACGCTAAGTGGGAAGCAAAATTAGATACGATAGAGAACACACTCAGGGCTTATTTAGACGCGTTAGCCGATTTGGATGCCGTAGCCGGGCTTAATACCTTCCATTTTGCGAGCGAGGACGACAGGGCCGCCTATCTTGGCAGCGCGATGACAAGCATAGCCACGCTGTGGCCCACCTGGGCGCTTTACGATGTGACGGCGGTGACGGTATTCAAGAGTTACGCAAAAATATCCGGCACGGATACGACCGAAACAGGCACATTGACCTATGACGCGACTTATACCGGCATTATGGCGGCGTATTCGGGCACCGATATACAAGCCGTAATGAATTTTGTCAAAGTCGAAGGCAAGTGGTATATTTCCCCCGCTATTCCGCAGGCATAACCGGAGGATTAAATGAAAAAAGTGTTTTTAATCGACGCCCAAAGAACGGCTGTGGGCAACTTTTTGGGTGCGCTCAAATCCCTAAATGCGGCTAAGTTAGGCTCTGCCGTCGTAAGAAAAATCCTTGAACGCAACAACCTTAACGGTGAAGTAATCGACGAGGTAATCGCGGGGAACATTCTTAGCGCGGGACAAGGGCAGGGCGTGGCTCGGCAAATTTCCGTGGGTGCGGGCATCCCGGTTGAGGTTCCGGCATACTCCGTCAATATGCTGTGCGGCAGCGGGCTGAAAGCCGTCGCGCTTGCCGCCGGTGCTATCCAAAACGGCGAAGCCGAGCTGATAATCGCGGGCGGTGCGGAAAGTATGAGCAACGCCCCCTACCTGCTCCCCGCCAAAGTTAGGCAAGGAATTAAAATGGGCGATTTTAAAACCGTAGACCACTTGGTTTTCGACGCCTTGACCGACGCATTTTCGGGTGTACATATGGGCGTTACCGCCGAAAATATCGCGGAAAAGTTAAACATATCACGCGCTGCTCAGGACGAATTTGCGTGGAAAAGCCAACAAAAAGCAATAACGGCGGTTGACGGAGGCGAGTTTAAGGACGAGATTGTTCCGTTGGAAGTTGCGGACGGCAAAAATGTTTTCATGTTCGACAAGGATGAATACCCCAACCGCACTACCTCGCCGGAGAAATTAGCGTTGCTGAAACCCTCGTTCAAGAAAGACGGCACCGTGACACCGGGCAACGCTTCGGGCATCAACGACGGCGCGGCTTTTGTGCTGGTTGCAAGCGAAGCGGCGGCCAAAAAACACAACTTAAAACCCATGGCGGAAATCGTATCATTCGGACAAGCGGGCACAGACCCGCAAACCATGGGCTTAGGCCCCGTCCCCGCAATCGCGAATGCGCTGAAAAAGACCGGAATGAAATTTGGCGATATGGAGTATTTAGAACTCAACGAAGCGTTTGCCGCCCAATCATTAGGCGTAACAAAGGAGCTTTCAAAAGCCCACGGCATGACCGAGGAAGCGATACTTTCGCGTTGCAATATTAACGGCGGAGCAATCGCACTCGGTCATCCCGTAGGCGCAAGCGGAGCGCGAATCTTGGTTACTTTGGCGCACATATTAAAACGCAAGAATGTGATTTATGGGCTTGCCGGCTCATGTGTCGGCGGAGGTATGGGGATTGCCGCGATAATCAAAAATTTGTAAAGCAAAATACTGCATAGATTAAAAACTCGTAGCCTTTACGGTTATATTGTCAATCTCGCCTGCTTTTCAAAAACAGGGTAACCCCCTTTTCACGAAAAAATATTATGAAATTTTTGTGGGCAACATTTCGCAAAAATCGTTCAAATCACGAAGTAATGCTACAAATCATCTAAAAACCACCGAATTTGCCCAACTTAACTGGAAATAGTATGATTAACGGTTGTCGTGAGCTTTCTTTTGTTTTAAAATACAGGGGTGAAATTTACTTCTGAGTGAGGGGATTTTTATGCCCGCAAAAAAATTTGATTTCAACCGCAAGTTTTCGTATAATCAAAACCGCGTCGTTTTTCTTTGTACAAAATTTGCCATAAAGCAGCGGTACAATCTTTTTTTGTAGCCTTACTTTTGCCTTGCCGCTGCGGTGCACTTTTGTTTTGCCGATAAATAAGCGACAAAAAGCGCGGCTTTTTTTAAATGCGGGTTGTGTATTTTAATTATTGTTGCATAAAATACCTATGGGGAAGCGGTTTTTTCCATAGGTGTTTTTTCAAAATACAAATCAAAATACAAATCAAAATACAAAATACAAATTACAAATAAGGCTGATTGTCCGCGTGGCAATTCGTAATTGGATATTTTCGATTTACAAGTTACAATTTATAATTTAAAGTTGTTGACTTGCGCAGCTCACAATATTTGTAATTTATAAATTATAAAAGGACGTTTATGTATCAGGTCACATTCAGTATCGGGGCGGGGTATGTCAACTGGTTTTACGCCGCGGAGCGCAAACTTAAAAAGGCATTGGAAGGGCGCGCCGTTATGGTTACACGGGGAGAGCCCAAGCGGCTTTTTGTCGCCGTCGCCTGTGAAAACAACCTTAAACGTGAGATTTCCGAGGCGCTTTGCGAGACGCTACTGGACATATTTTCTGTGGAGGCGAAACGGGATTATTTTGTCGAAAACCTGAAAATGCCCCTTTTGAGCGAGGAAAAATACAATATCCTTTTGACGGCATTAGTGGAATTCGACGCCAGTAGCGACCGTGAGCTGATAAAACAGTCGTTAAACCTTGAAAGCGGGCTTAATATTGACGGCGTGTACAACTTCGCTTTTTCCGAAATCAAGGCGAGGTGGAAGGACATCGGCAATTTGACAAAGGAAAACGCGCTGTATTTGACGGACAACGAGATATTTTTTGAGCTTATCAAGTATATGTTTTCGGCGATTACGCCTAAGGCGGAGACAGCGAAGCTACATTTTGACGGACAAAAATACACTATTTCAGACATTAAGCGGGGAGAGCTGATAGGGGAGGCGTTTTCAGACGAGGAACTTTTGTGCGCGCTTATCCGCGTGGCGCCCATTTCCTTGGAGTTTTCGGGCGAGCGGTTGGAGGAAGGCTTAAAGCAAAAGCTTAACGCGATTTTCGGCACGCCTATGGAGAGTAGGGCGGGGTTTTTGAGCTAAGTGATAGGGGTCAAGGGTCAGGTAAGTGTGGAGGGTCAACCCCGACCCTAACTCCACTCTCCATTCTTCATACTATAATCCTTCCCGCAATTATTTTTTCATACCCTCCTAAAAAGACTTGCTTATCCGACCAAAATATGGTATAGTTAAAAAAAATAAAAAAGGGGACAAGCA
>Ga0123353_10001643_pt1 | contig 27522 bp, 19 predicted proteins | sample TergutLab28metaG_3_FD_92763 | JGI IMG/M metagenome (GOLD analysis project Ga0123353, IMG submission 92763) | Labiotermes labralis P3 segment gut microbial communities from Petit-Saut dam, French Guiana - Lab288 P3 | ecosystem: Host-associated > Arthropoda: Insects > Digestive system > Gut ...
CAGGCTCAGGGTTTGATCCTCAGCGGTCAGGTTGCAACAGATGGACAATCTGTCCTTAAAGCGGGGCAACTCCTTTCCTGCGATGCCAATCTTAGTCTGAAAGCAGTCAATCATCCCTTTGTAAGCCGCGGAGGCGTCAAGCTCGCTAAGGCATTGCAGCAATTTACCATAGAACCTATGGGTAAGGTATGCCTGGATGTCGGAGCGTCAACAGGCGGGTTTACAGATTGCTTGCTGCAAAATGGAGCTGACCTCGTTTATGCGGTGGATGTAGGCTATGGACAGTTAGCCTGGAAGCTACGCCAGGATAGTAGAGTCATTTGCCTCGAACGTAAAAACTTCCGTCATTTATCTAAAGATGAGATTCAGCATCCCATTGAGCTCGCAGTAGTCGATGTATCATTTATCTCGCTGGCTATGATCTTTCCGCGCCTCTCGGATTTTCTCTCTCCTGAAGGAGCAACAATCACTCTGGTCAAACCGCAATTTGAAGTCGGCCGGGGGAAAGTCGGTAAGGGAGGAGTGGTACGAGATGCAACTCTGCATATAGAGGTATTGCTTAGATTAAAAAACACCGCTGCCAACCTGGGTTTCACTTTGACAGCACTCGACTGGTCTCCCATTAGAGGACCCCAGGGCAATATAGAATATCTTGCGCTCTGGCAACAGAGCCTTGAATCCTTAGTAGTTCATGAGACTGACATTGCTTCCACAGTAGCTCTCGCTCACAATTTCTTTATTATGGAGTCACATTAGTAGAAGGGGAGGTCTCTACTGGTGAAAAACCGCCGTATACCATTAATCAGACAGTTGATTAAAGAAAGCATCATCACAACCCAGTCGCAACTGCAACAGAAGCTGATGGAGCAGGGGGTGCAGGTTACTCAGGCTACGCTAAGTCGAGATATCAAGATGATGGGTATCCAAAAGCGTTTTGATGAGTTTGGTGAACATCGATATTTCCTCTCCGAGGAGCCTGTTGCCTCGAGTCTTTCCAGTAGTAAATTGAGCCGGCTCTTAAGAGACTCCCTGGTTAATCTGCAGGCAGCGCAGAATCTGGTAGTCTTAAAGACGATACCAGGACATGCTCATGCGGTAGCTTCTCAATTCGATGCCCTGGAGTGGAAGGATCTGGTGGGATCGATTGCCGGTGATGACACTTTGCTTTTAATCACGAAGACAGCAGAGGATGCAATGGACATTCTCGGTCGTGTAGAGTCCATTATGGAGTAAGGTATGCTTCAGCGAATAGAAATCAGAAACTTTGCTCTGATCGAGAGTATGGACCTGGAACTGGGTGCAAAGGTCAATGTTTTTAGCGGTGAGACTGGTGCAGGTAAGTCTATCCTTCTTGATGCGCTGGCTTTTCTTCTGGGAGCGCGATCTAATCCCGGCTGGATTCGCAACGGGAAGGACCGCATGAATGTAGCAGGTTCCTTTAAAGTGTCTCTTGGTAAACGAATAAAAAAGATAATTCATGATCAGGAGTTTGAGGGATATGATCCGGATGCCTCCAGCTGTACTTTACATATCTGGAGGGAGTTACATCTCAACGGACGCAGTCAGGTTCGTGTCAACGGTCTGCCGGTTACGGTAACCTTTCTACGTTCTTTGGGCAATGAACTCATGGAGTTGCAAGGTCAGCAAGAAACACTGATGCTGTTACAAAACAGACACCATCTGGCGATTTTGGATCAATATGGTGATTCCGCTCACCAGGAAACCCTGTTACACTACACTGATAGCTACGACTCATGGCTCAATGCTTCCCGCAAGCTTTCTCTGCTGGCTGAAGAAGCACGCGAAGGCAATCGTTTGGAGGATCTCTGGCGCTTCCAGGTAGAGGAAATTGAACAAGCGACTCTGAGACCTCAGGAAGAAGAGCCTTTGATCCAACGTTTGCAGGTTCTACGTAACCTTGAACGTGTCGTGGTTTCGCTAAACGAAATCATTGGCCTGCTTTCTGGTCGGGACGAAGAGAAGGCGGCTTCTTCTTTGATCTACCTGGCAAAACGCGAACTGGAGAACATCAGTCGCCTCGATGATACTCTTAAGCCCTGGACGGAGATGCTTGACACAATATACTGGCAAATCGATGAATTGGATCGGGATCTGGAAAGCTACCTTGACACGTTGGATGCAGACCCAGGAGAATTGGAACGCCTGGAAGAACGACTCAGAGTAATCCGAAAATTGAAAAGTAAGTACGGAGACAACATTTCTGATGTTCTTGCTTACTGTGAAGATATACAGTTTAAGCTGGATACACTTGAGCGCCACGAGGAACATTTGCATGCATTGGAGGAAGAATGCCGCCTTCTGGAAGTGCAGTTGCTTAACAAGGGCCAACTACTCTCCCGTTCCAGGGCTGCCATGGCTGAAAGATTGCAGGAAGCTGTCATGAACAACCTGAGTGAGCTAATGATGTCCCTTTGCCGTTTTGCAATATCCTTTAAGAAGACTCGCGATGAATCGGTATGGCAAAGATCCGGTCTGGAGAGCTGTGAATTCCTGATCGCACCAAACCCCGGGGAACCGTTGAAACCAATGGTGCAGATTGCCTCTGGTGGAGAACTCGCCAGAATCCTCCTGGCTCTTAAGAGCGCTCTGGTAGCCATAGAGATGCCCGATATTATGATATTCGATGAACCGGACAGCGGATTAAGCGGTACTGCTGTCAGAGCGATGGCTTCAGCGCTTAAACGTCTCGGTGAAAGCTGCCAGGTGCTGTTAGTCACACACCAGGCACCGGTAGCTGCTATCGCTGAGAGTCATTATCTACTCAGCAAAGAGACTCACGATGATCAGACTTATACTCATGTGGAGCTTCTTAATCGCGAAGGTCGCCTACAGGAAATGGTTCGCCTTCTCGCATCTGATGAATCATCTCTGGCCGCACGTCGTCATGCAGAAGAGATGCTCGAGGTAAAGGAAGCAGAGTTATTCTGACTTCATCCGTTTTTTCTCTTTAGTTTTTACCCTGAAAGACTTTTCCGGGAACAACCAAGAGATTCCCTTGACATTGCTGAGGTCACTGTCTATAATAGGATTGGACATGCATGCAGATGACTGCATGATTCCTATCTATTCATGGTTAACGTAGTTGGCGGAGGGAGGGAAGTCTATGTCTGAAGTAAAAATCGGCAAGACGGAGACGCTGGAGAGCGCCCTCCGCAGGTTCAAGCGTCAATGCCAGCGCTCTGGCGTGCTCGCTGAGGTTCGTAAGCGTGAGCACTACGAGAAACCAAGTGTGAAAAAGAAGAAGAAGGCCGAAGCTGCCAGGAAACGTAAGTTCAAGTAGGGTATTGTTGATCTTTTCTCCCTTGCAGGAGCGAAAACCTGGCAACTGGATAGTTAGTCTGCACCATGGAGAGAAACAGCGAGCAAGAGCGCGCATGGTTCTCTCCATTTTAAAAGGAGTGATTAAGAAGCTTAGTGAGTGAAATTACAAAGAAAAAGCTGGTACTCCAGGATGCTCAGGAAGCTCTCAAGCTCTTTGGCCATCATGAAGAACACCTTCGCTATATAAGAGAGATTCTGGAGATTGAGGCATACGCCCGGGGTACCGAACTCCTTTTGTCCGGACCTCCAGAGAAAGTCGATCTTGCGGAGCGACTCATGCAGAATCTCCTGGTTTATATTCGACAGGGTAGTCACCTTGGATCCCGTGAAATTGTCTACGCTCTGCGCATGGCAGTCGCAGGCGAACTAGAGGGTTTGGCGGCTCTTTTTGGCGAAGTAGTTTATGCAACTTATCGTGGCAAGCAAATCCGACCAAAGACTCTGGGGCAAAAACAGTACCTCGATGCCCTGAAGTCAGATGATATCGTCTTTGGTATTGGCCCGGCTGGTACGGGGAAAACCTACCTGGCTATGGCGATGGCTCTGGCTGCATTCAAGGAGAAACGCGTACAAAGGCTGATTTTGTGTCGTCCCGCAGTGGAAGCAGGGGAGCGTTTGGGATTTCTTCCCGGTGATCTTCAGGAGAAAGTGGACCCCTACCTACGGCCGCTCTATGATGCTCTGTATGATATGATTGGTATAGAGCTGTTCCAGCGTTACCTGGAGAAAAGAGTGATCGAAGTAGCGCCTCTGGCATATATGCGTGGTCGAACTCTGGATGATGCATTCATCATCCTCGACGAAGCTCAAAATACTACAAGTGAACAGATGAAGATGTTTCTGACCCGCATGGGTTTCGGTTCTAAGGTTGTCGTCACCGGTGATATAACCCAGATCGATCTGCCTCACGGGACCCCTTCAGGCTTGCTCGAAGCGCGAAAAATCCTGCAGGATGTCCCTGGGATTGGTATTGTCTACTTAACAGACCGGGATGTGGTGAGGCATCAACTGGTGCAAAAAGTGATTCTTGCCTATGAAAAATTCGACTCCTCCAGACAATCCTCCTGACATGTAAATAACAGTGAGGAAAACTATCAAAGCTTTCGTTTACAAAAAATCAGTTGCTTATCACACATGCATTCATACCATCAAATGTTAGTAATCCAAGCAGCCGCTGAGGAAGGAGAACCCCTGATGGATAGAGCGCCAATAGAGCTTCCCAAACTGGAGGAAGAGTTGTCTCTTATTGATGAGCCAGCTCTTCCCTGGCTTAGTGGGCGATGCTTCCTGCTCCTGCTACTGTTTTGGTTTCTATCTGTAGTCCTGATAATCCCAACGGTACTACCACACTATATCAACGCCGAGATAGGTCAACCTATTACACAGGATGTCATCGCTCCTCGTTCGGTGATCGATCGTTACGAGACTGAGCAAAGGCAAAAGAGGGCTCGTGATGGCGTTGCTGCGGTCTTTCACCATGATCAGAGTGTTGGTCTGCGGGTTGAAGAACGTCTGAACTCTTTTCTACAAGGTGTCTCTAATGCTCACTCCCTTTATGCGGACTCTGCGATGCGTATCATTCAAATAGAGCGTATCATTCCTGCAGAATGGACCTTAAGTAAACTGGCTATCGAGTTACTTGCCGATACTGATGCCACCGGATTAGAAGTTCTGCAATCCAACCTTCTGGAGGTTCTGCGGGAGAGGTATGCTGATGATATCGAACAAAGTAACTATAACACGCATCGTTTCCTGGCTCAGGATCGTCTGGTCAGCCTGATTACCGGAGATGATGAACTGTTTTTCATCGCCAGAGAACTCCTCGACCAGTTAATAGAAATTAACTTCTTAGTGGATGAGAAAGCAACCGAAGATGCCAAAAGTGAGGCCGCAGCTGCAGTGCGCGAGGTTATGGTCCAGCATGGTGAGAGTATCCTACGTAATGGAGACATTGTTAACGAGCGAACCTTTATGATCTTGCAGGATCTGGGCATGCTCGACACAGGAGCAGACTGGGAACTCATTGGTGCAATCTGCGGTGCTCTCTTTTGCCTGTATGTGTTGCTGGTAGCTATCCTGCGGCTCTTTGCTCCGGAAATCCTTACTGCAGCTAATAAATTAGCAGTCATTGGCTTGTTAATTGTCTTTACCCTCGCTGTGGGAAGGACCGTAATGCTAATTACTCCCGAGGCACTCGTTCTGATTCCAGTCCCGGCAGCTGTCCTTATTATCGCAGTTCTTTTCGATATCCCTCTTGCTCTCTCAGTAGGCGTGATCATCAGCCTTATATCCTGCTTCCTAATGTTAAGCGATATCATCTGCCTGCATCTCTTCCTGGTCGGAAGTATAGCTGCTCTGTTCGGGAGCCGAAATCTCCACCAACGCACCGATCTGTTAGTCATCGGATTACGTATAGGATTGGCTCAAGCCATTGTGATTTTTACCCAGGGCGCTCTCGCCTCCCAAATATCCGTGGAGATGCTGCCTTTGGCAGGAATGGGCCTGCTTAGCGGTCTGATTGCCGGGTTTCTGGCTCTGGGATTACTGCCATTCTTCGAAGGAGTTTTCCAGCTTATCTCCGGATTAAAGTTGCTGGAACTTGGTAACCCTAATCATCCTTTATTGCGTAAATTGATGATGGAAGCTCCAGGCAGTTACCAACACAGCATCATGGTGTCTAATCTGGCTGAAATGGCCTGTGACGAAATCAAGGCTAACTCCTTGTTGGCGAGAGTAGGAGCCTTCTTTCATGATATAGGTAAGACTAAACGTCCGGTATATTTTGTAGAAAACCAACTGCAAAGAGAAAACCCCCATGATCAGCTGAGACCCCTGGTTTCTGCAGCCATTTTATTTGCGCATGTAAAAGATGGCGTCGAACTCGGCATGGAGCATAAGCTACCGGAGCAGATATTACAGTTTATCCGCTCTCATCATGGGACTTCTGAGGCTGGGTATTTTTACCGTCGAGCTGTTGCAGAAGCTAAAGATGGCGATGTGATTCTCAACGAAGACTTTCGCTACCCGGGACCTAAACCTCCCAACCGTGAAGTAGCTGTGGTTATGTTAGCAGATGCCTGCGAGGCGACCGTGCGAACCCTGGATGATCCCTCCGAGGAGAATATAACCCGAACAGTGCAACGCATCTGTCGCGAAAGGCTTAATAACGGCCAGCTGGATGATTCGGATCTTACCATTCGGGACTTAAACCGGGTGATGGTTACTCTAGCCAAAGCTTTACTCAGTGTATATCATCGACGAATCCAGTATCCGCAGGCAGTACAACCTACTAATGAGGATCCTGGAGTCGTGTCAGAGAAGAAGCCAACTTGATAACCAGGCAAGCCGGAGAAGGGGAGGATATATTGTCGGAGGTGGCAGGGGAGAGAAGAACAGGAATGAGGCATCGCATCACAATTATAGATGAACAGGATACTTTACCTATTACTTTACAAAACAGGAATCTGATCCGCAAGGCTATTCGTCTGGTGCTTAAGGATGCTGCCATCATAAACAGTGTCGAATTGACAGTTCTCTTCGTGAATACTGCAGAGATGAGACGCTTTTGCCTGACTTATACCGGTCAGGATAAGGTAACCGATGTATTATCCTTTCCGGTGGAGGACGCTTCTGCTCAGCTGATTTTACCTCAGAATCTGGTTTTCAGACCACTGGGAGATATAGTGATCTCTCCTGAAGTAGCCGCCATTAATGCTACAGAACAGGAACATACTATTATAAGAGAAGTTGTATGGCTGGCTGTCCACGGCTTACTTCATCTTCTCGGCTACAATCATGGCGATAATGAAAATGATGAAGCCCTGGCAGAAATGATATGTATTCAGGATACTGTTGTCCAGCGTACCCTTAAGGATGTAAAATGAAAACCAGTGAACTCTTTCACTCAGGCATGGTGACGCTAATCGGGAGAACCAATGTAGGAAAATCGACACTTATTAACTGCTTGGTTGGAGATAAAGTGTCGATTATCTCTGATAAACCGCAAACTACGCGGAATCGTATTCATTGTATACTTACCAGGCAGAATGGACAGGCCATCTTCCTGGATACTCCCGGATTACATACCCCCAAGTCGCGTTTAGGCGAGCGAATGAATCAGTATGCTCTGGAAAGTCTGCGTGAGGTCGACCTAATCCTTTTTATCACGACTGCAGAGTTTCTCAAACCTGGTAAGGGTGACCTGCGCATCATCCAGCAACTGAAACCAATACCTGTCACAAAGTTCCTGGTAATTAATAAATCCGACCTGGTTAGTAGAGAAGCGTTGGCGGAATGCAGTGAGAGGTTTTTTAATCTCGCTGATTGGGGGAGAGTGTTTTTTACCTCTGCACTGAACTGTAGTGGCCTGGAGGCTTTGAGCGACAGCATTTTTGAAACACTGCCAGAGGGACCACTCTATTATCCTGCAGATATGATGATCGATCAACCCGAACGTTTTCTGATCAGCGAGATTATCCGGGAAAAAGTGTTGCAACTAACCAGACAGGAAGTTCCTCATGGTGTAGCTGTTATCGTGGAAGGCATGCAGGATATCACACGTGAGGGTTCGCTCCTAAACTATACTCGTATTGAAGCAACGATCTACGTTGAGCGAGAGAGTCCAAAAGGTATAATTATCGGATCCGGAGGAAGTATGCTTAAAGCCATCGGGAGTCAAGCCCGCAGTGATTTGGAAAAACTCCTTGGTCAACAGGTCCATCTCGATTTGAGGGTTAAGGTGCGTAAAGACTGGCGTGATTCAGAGTTTTCTTTACGAGAGTTTGGTTATCGCCGTAATCTCTGACCCAAAATGTCTTTACTGAATGGTTATTGCAGGTAACGAGCTACATTTCTAACTTCTCAAAATATTGATTTTGAGAAGTTAGCTTGCTTTAATATACTTGGGAGAATCCAAGATGCTTCCCTGCTTAGACATGAACAAGGAAGCATCCGGAGTAAACGTTCAACCCTTTCCACTAAGGCTATCTTAATGACCAAACCCTGGCACAGTTTTCATTAAGCGCTAACTCTCCTGCAATAAGGCGGCTATCCGTTCCAGACCCTCCTGGATGTTAACCATGCTTGTGGCATATGAGAAGCGTAGGAATTCATCCCGCTCGAAAGCAATACCCGGGACCACTGCAACGTTAACCTCTTTGAGGATAAGATCAGCCAGATCCGTTGATCCAGCGATCGTTACTCCCCTGATATTCTTTCCCAGAACACCGCTGATGTTGGCAAAGACATAGAAAGCACCCCCGGGAATGCCGGCAGAAAAACCAGGAATATTGTTGATCATCTCTACCATCTTGTTACGTCTTTGCTCAAACTCTACACGCATGGCTTCGATGGATTCCTGAGGACCATTGAGGGCTTCGATCGCTGCTTTCTGAGCTATGGAGTTAGGATTGGATGTTACATGACTCTGCAGGTCCCCCATCGCTTTAGCCAATGTTGGATGCGATGCAGAATACCCTATACGCCAGCCAGTCATTGCATAACTCTTGGAGACGCCGTTAATAACTATGGTCAGATCCTTGATCTCCGGGCCGAAACTGGAGATCGATGTATACTCACGCCCGTCGTAAAGCAGCTGAGCATAAATCTCGTCGGCCACAACATAAATCTGGTGTGCTACACAGATTCTGGCGATCTCTCTGAGATTCTCTGCGCAATAGACTCCACCGGTTGGATTGGATGGTGAATTAAGGACTAGTACTCTGGTTTTGGGCGTAATAGCCTCTTCAAATTCCTGGGGAGTCATTAGGAATTCATTATCTTCACTAGCATGGACCAGTACAGGTATTCCACCAGCCAGTTTAATCAGTTCTGTATAACTAACCCAACAAGGTGTGGGTAAAATAGCTTCGTCTCCCTCATCGAGGAGTACTGTGAAAGCATTATACAGTGAGTGCTTTGCTCCATTAGAGACAACAATCTGATTAGGCTGGTACTCTTCGTCAAAATTAGCTTTCAACCTTGCACAAACGGCTTTACGTAAGTCATCGATTCCAGCCGCGGCCGTATAACGGGTAAAACCCGCATCGACAGCCTGGATAGCTGCTGACCTGATGTTAGCTGGGGTGTCGAAATCAGGCTCTCCCACTCCAAAAGAGATGACCGCTATGCCTTCAGCCGCCATGGCTTTGGCTTTGGCATCCAGAGCCAGTGTTGGCGAAGGGCTGATCAGCTTTGCACGTTGCGATAGATGCATTCTTTGTCCACTCCTTTAAACTTCTTATTAAAAGTCCTGCATTGAAAGATTACGCGTTTTATAGGTTGCGAAGGCTTTGAATCCTGCTTGAATGGCAAGCTCTCTGGCATCATCCAGAGAACTGCCCAACCGACTGGGATGATGACTGTCTGAACCTATAGTGATTATCTCTCCGCCCAACTCCTTATACCATTGCAGAACCTGCAAGGCTGGATATGGTTCCGCAGCTGCCTGGCGATAGCCGGAGGTATTTATCTCCAAACCCTTACCCCTTCTTACCAGGGTTGTTAGTATCTCATAGAGAATATCTCGATAGCGATACGCATCGAAGCGACCATAGAAGGCTGTCCCGCAACGTTTTACCACATCGAGATGAGCTAAAACATCCAGGTCGCAGATTTGTACCAGATGCAGAACCTGCTGAAAGTATTCGTCATAGGCGATTTTCTCCGTCGAAGGCACCCTCGTCCAGGGTATGCTCAGATCGAAGCCGAACAATTGGTGAACAGAAGCCACAACCAGATCATAATCGCTTGCCTCCAGCAAATGCTTGGCAATGTCCGGAAACCGATGGGCCTCTCCGATTTCGACCCCCTTAAGCAGGTTTATTCTGTTTTGGAAGCTATACCTGGTTGTCATAATCTGGTCGTTATAGTACTTTGAATCGAGAAAGCCGTCTCTGGGTTCGCCAGGACGCGCCTGTCGCAGACTATAGTCGTCCGGATCGCAGTCAAGATGCTCGGTGAAACATATCTCAGCCAGGCCTAACTCTACTCCCCTCTCGACCTGATCGTGCATGGAAACAATACAATCAGAAGATACGTCTGAATGAACATGGTAATCGTAACGGTGCCTGATACGTTTCACCTACCAATCTTTTTCATTCTTCAGGGTGAACGTAGTTCATGTGCGTCTATCCTGGAGATATGCTAATTCCGGAGGCATGTTGAGCCACTCCCAGAGATAATCATCGCAACAAGCACGCAGGCGAACCTGAGAGTACTCCTCAGCCTTAAGCCAGGGGTTCTTCTCCATACCTGCTGTCTCTGTCTGCGTTGCAGGAAGTAATCCAGCATCGATCATCCGGAGCTTTAGCGCCATCTCCGCAAGTAATAGAACCGAACCCTTCAGTTTCTCCAAACGATCACTACTTGCCACGCAAAGGAAAAAGCGACAAAAAGCCGGACGGATTGCATATACTGAACAGAGATTCCCTTGCAAAAAAGGGCAATGTCGGCCGTTAAATTCGATGAAATCATCTTTATCCCCCAGAACAAGATATGTACGACCGAACGAAGCGAGATCGAGTCCCAGGAGATGCAAAGCTTTGGACAGGAATATATGGTCAGGCAGAATGCGGTAGCGACGACAGCAATTATTGATGCATCCTGCGCAAGACGCCAGACGTCGCGGATGGTCACGCTTAGGCAATAACCTGTCTTCTGCAGCGACTTGGATAGGCTTGAAGAGATCTTCTACTGTCGCTTCTTCATCAATCTTTGCCAGATCAAACTCAGGCAGTCCCTCTCTCTCCCTGATGACGATGCTTAACACTGTTATCTAGCTCGGGGAGTATTCATCGGTCGTCAAAAGCTCCCGGGGAAGGTCGAAATTATTCCACAGACGAAAACACTCAGCATATTGCCAGAGTAATAGGCTTTGGGCCGTCAGGATGCGTAATTCATCTCTTTCCTCCCAGAAGGGTTGGCGAGAGGCGAAGAGATCGATTATGGTTATCTCTTCCCCTAGACGCAGTCTAGCCGGCAATATGGCCCGAACTACAGGATCATCGATATCGATGGCCAGGATCATCAGGTCGATTCGTTCCATGATATCTTGCAAATTTTCGCTTTGCAGATTGCCGATCATCACCGAGAGATCCGGATTGTCTCTCTTCATCCCACTGGCCAACACCCTGATTCTGTCCACTGAGCTGTGTAGAATCAGGAGCTGACTTATACCTGTCAAGGCTAAAGAGCGCACAATACTCTGAGCTTCGAGACTCGACCCCAGCAATAAAACTCGTGCGCCTTCTGGTTGGAAACCAGAACGTTGCAGTGCTCGCAACGAGCCGCTGTGTAAGGTGTCCTCCCCTACCAGTAGCTGCTGATCTTTATATATGATATTAACTCGACCGCTGCTTTGGCTTCCGGAACCAAAATTATCCAACCAGGGACACTGGTTTACCTGCAGAGGCTCCGTGAAGTGACATCCCATGACATTAGCTGAGTGTAAAACACCGATGCATTTATCGAGATAGAATCCTTCTATATTTATGGGTTGGTAGTTATATAAGGCTTTCACCCCGTGAAATATCGCCCTCTGGTGCAGAGAGATCAGCATTTGAGATGGTGGGTTACCAAAGCCAAACACGACGCGATGAGACATAGAATCACTCACTAACCGAAGTAGGATACTTCTAATTTAGGCACAACCAGTGTGAATCCTTCTCCTTGTTCTCAGATTTCCCAGAAAACCTTGGATAATAGTTTAGGGTATGCTATAATGCTACCCGATATAGACGCACACGCTTTCCACGCTTTATAGTGAATATATTTCCTGCGCGTATAGCCTGTTCCAGAGAGGATGACCTTTGAGATGTCCACACCCCCGCGTCCTACGAGAAGTCGTACCTCCCGACGGCCACCTTCCCGTGAGAAAGGAAAGAGATCCGGCGGGATGATCTTCCTCATCTTGTTCTTACTGATCATCATCATAGGATGTATCGCCGTGGGCGCAGCCTTCGGTTGGGCTTCTGCTACCTTACAGGATCTCCCGGAGTTAAATCCTGATATGCTACGAAATCCGCCTCAGGCGTCCATTATTTATGATCGCAGTGAACTTGAGTTGGTTAAGCTATCCACGGATCAGAATTTTCGCACTACTGTGCCTTTCGTGGAGTTTCCCAAACATCTGATTGAAGCTCTGATTGCCTCTGAAGACCACAACTACCGCGAACATTTTGGCGTGGACATCTTCGGCGTTATTCGTGGTATCATATATGGCGGAGCTATGGGTGGAGGCAGCACCATCACCCAGCAATTGGTACGCAATGTCTTCCTGACCCCTGATCCGACTTTTGACAGAAAACTAAAAGAGATGATTATGGCCATTCGTCTGGAGCAAATATATTCTAAGGATGAAGTCCTCTACTTCTATCTCAACCAGGTTTTCTTCGGTCATTGGGCTAAAGGGGCACAGTCAGCGGCTCGTCTTTACTTTGGCAAGGATGTCAAGGACCTTAATCTGGCAGAATCCGCCATGATCATAGGCTTGCTGCCTGCTCCCAACGAGTACTCTCCCTACGAGGATTATCCTCTGGCTAAGCGTATGCAAGCGCAGGTCCTGGATTTGATGGTCGAGTACGATAAGATAACAGAAGCGGAAGCTAAGGCAGCCAAGGATACCGAAATACTCCTTATAGGACTGGAGACGGTGCAAAAGGAGAACTTCAAATCCAGCTTCTGGACTGACTATGTAATCCAGGTTTTTCCCCGGATCATGTATAATGCAGGGGTCTATAGCAGCGAAGATCTGGCAAGAGAACAGTTGTACAACGGTGGCCTGCAGATAATCACAACTCTGGATTATGCCATGCAAGTACAGACCGAAAAGTGCATTGAAGAAGTCATTCAGACTAATCAGGTGGACGCGGGTAACCTACGCTGGACTGAGCTACGCGAAGATGGGTCTCATGAACGCCAAGTCGCAGCCGTCATTGTCGAAACCTCTACTGGTGAGATTGTCACCATGGTCGGCGGCAGGGAGTATCCTGAGGGAGAATCCCTGGCTTGGAATCGAGCCGTTGATTCCCTGCGACAACCAGGATCATGTATTAAACCTTTGATTGACTATGCGCCTGCTCTGTTGCGTAAGGTCATCACCTTGGGTACAGTCTTCGATGATGTCCCCACCAGCTGGGGAGACTGGCAACCCAAGAACTACGACAATTATTATTTTGGTCTGATTGGAATTCGCGAGGCTTTCGCTCGTTCGCAGAACATTCCCGCGATAAAGACTCAGTCTGTCCTGGGCATCGAAAACGGCATCGACTTTATGAAACGTCTCGGCTTTACCTCCCTGACCGATGATGACCTCTTCCTCCCTTCAGCCATTGGAGGGCTATCCCAGGGAGTGTCGGTCCTGGAGATGACCATGGCTTATGCTACCTTTATGAACGAAGGAGTTTACACCGAACCTTTGTGCATCAAGGAAGTAAGGGATCGCAACGGCAGAACCATCTACCGATCAGAACCTAAGCAACGCATAGTTTTAGATAAGCAGACGAATTACCTTATGTTGGATATCATGAAAACAGCCGTGACTCTGCCCTATGGTACGAGTCGCGTAGGGAATCTTGGCAGACCTACGGCTGCCAAGACAGGAACCACAGACGATTTTTACGATCTCTGGTTCTGTGGCGGCACTCCAGATTATACATCCGCAATTTGGATCGGGCATGACGAAAACACAGCCATGACGGATCTTTACAGCTCTGGCATCCACCCACGGATCTGGCGGGAGTATATGAGTGCCGCTCACGGCGAGCTTCCAGCCCGGGATTGGCAGGAGCCGGCAAATCTCGTGCGTATGCCGATCTGCACAGTGTCTGGAATGTCTCCCTCTCCCATCTGTCCCTCCTGGAAGATTGTCAACGAGCTATTTCTGCCAGGCACGGCTCCTATCTCCGCTGTGAAATGCAATGTTCATGTGGAAGCAGATATCGATGTGACTAACAATCTTCTGGCTACGCCTCAGACTCCCTCCTACCTGGTCGCACGTAAGGTCTTTATCCGTCGTCCCATACCTTTACCCTACCCACTGCCCTATGGCGGATACCCTGCAGATGCTGCCGAGGAGATTCCAACCCAGTACTCTCCAAGCACCGGACAGGGAACTGTAACTACACCAGCAACTCCTGGTGGATCAGGAACTCCACAGCTTCCGGGTGGAACCCCCATAAACCCCGGTGGTTTCACCGATCCCCCTCAGATAACAGATCCGGAGCAGACGGCTCCACCGATATCAGGAGAGACGACTGATCCTTTCCCTGACATCACTGATGGTGAGGATGGTCAGGATCCTGAAGAGAGTATCACAGTTATCATAACCGAAGATCCGCCAGTGTCTACGGATCCGGAAGAAGAAATAATCGAACTAATCGAAAACGAAGGCGGTTAACGAGCAAAAGCTACCTGCTGGTGCTGTTTATTCCTACAGCGATGCCGGTAGCTTTTACCTGTACTCCAGGGAAAACACGACCCGGGATACACGCAATCCTTATTATGTCAGATTAACTGCGCTATGATTTACTGCTCTACTGGCTCCGTAACTCTGCGCCCAGGTGTTTCGCCAACTCGCGTGTTACACTGTTGCTAAATGCTTCTATCTCTCCGGAAGTAAGAGTCTTATGGAATGACCCAATGACCAACCTGAGGGTGATAGATTTCTTACCGGCACCTACCTGCGGCCCCTGATACTCTTCGATGAAAATAACGTCGCGCAGAAGCCCTGCTTGATCTCTTACACTGTAGATGACATCTGTTATCTCCCGCCATTTTACAACCCGATCGACGATCAGGGACAGGTCAGATGAGGATTGCGGAAATTCCGAAATCATCGTGTAAGGATTGCTGCGGGAAGGAAGTGGCTTTAGTGAATCAAGCTTTAGCTCCATGATGACTACCGCAGCATTTTTAATGCCACAAGCCAGGGCGACTCTGCGAGTCAGAAGCCCCACGTTTCCGACTGACTCATCACCGGAGAAAACGTTGAGCCACAAAAAATCATCAGCCCAGGGTGGCTTCTGTAATTGGTTCATCGTCAGAGATTCGACATGCAGATAGCGCGGCAAGGCCTCGACTACACCTTTACCTTCGCGAAAAAGTAACCCTGCTTGATCCAGCGATCCGACCAATGATGCCACCACATGGTTCTCCTGATGTGGCAGAAATTCTCTGGAATCGAAAACCGATTGATAGTCCCGATCAAAAAAGACTTTAGCGGACTCGAAGAGTCTGAAAGAATCACTATGGTGAAGGTTTTGGGCCACGGCTTTGCATAGACTCGGTATAAGGGATGAGCGCAGCAGACGCTCTTCCGGTGATGGAGGAGCGATCAACGAAAACATGCCTTCTGTGGTTCCTATTACAGTGTTAATTAAAGAGTCGCTGACCCAGGGATAGGTATAGATCTCATTCATCCCACACCTGAACGCAAGATACTCTCTGATCTCGCGGTCGAGATCCATCTTGCGTTGATTCACAGGCTTCTCGAAGATGATGGAAATTGGCTGGGGAGTAAAATTATCGAAACCATGGATACGGGCAATCTCCTCGATAATGTCCTCTGGTATGGACACATCCCCTGTCCCCCGCCAGGAAGGGATCACCAGGTTGACAGTGTCTTCATCGTAAGAGACTTTAAAACCCAGACGATCAAGTATAGCGGCAATCGTTTCACGAGGTATCTCCTTACCCAACCGTCTGGTAAGCCATGAAAAGGACAGAGTTAGGCACTTATCCTGCTGAGATAATGGATAGTTATCGGTAAAGCCTGCCAGGGTCAGATCGGGATATGACCCGTAAAAAAGTTCAACCGCCAGAGTCAATGCCAGATCGCATCGCTCTGGGTCGATTCCCTTCTCATATCTGGTCGCCGCTTCGGTACGCAGACCAACACGGGAAGAGGTTCGTCGTACCCCTTTAGCCTCAAAACAAGCAATCTCCAGGAAAATCCTCTCAGTTTGGGGCAGGATAGAATCTCGTTTACCGCCCATAACCCCTGCCAGAGCGATCGGACCTTCGTCATCAGCAATAACCAGGTCTGTAGAAGTAAGATCTATATCAGTCCCATTGAGAAGCAGGAGCCGCTCTCCCTCAGAAGCAAAACGAACCTGAGTATTGCCCTTGAGGTAATCAGCATCGAAGGCATGAGTAGGTTGCCCCGTAGCTAACATAACATAATTTGTAATATCAACGATACCATTAAGAGGACGTAATCCCAGACGCCAGATGCGACTGCGAATGTGATAAGGTGCCTGAGCTGTCGACAACCCATCCAATCTGAGACCTATGTAACGCGGAGAAACGGAAGGATCATGTAAGGTGACCTGCAGATTAGGAGCCACAGGCTTACATGCCGATAACTCCAATAGCTTCAAGGAATAAATCGCCGCGATTTCTCGGGCAACCCCATAATGTCCCCAGAGATCCGGACGGTTGGTCAGAGATTTATTATCTATCTCCAGGATAATATCCTCGAGGTCCAGGGTTTTGGCCAGGGAAGTGCCCGCAGTACAATCGAAATCTGAAAGGTCCATGATCGTGGCTTCACTGGTAAAAGGAAAAAGATCGAAGAGACCTATCTCAGAGGAAGAACAGATCATGCCGTTGCTGACAATGCCCCTAACCTTCGCCCTGGTTAACTCTATAAGCTCCCCCTCACCATGCCAGCGCAGTTTAGCGCCAGGTAAAGCGACAGCTACTTTCATGCCTTTTCGCAGATTGGTCCCACCACAGACGATTTCAATGACCTCCGACCCGATATCTGTCAGACAGAGCCAGAGTCGATCTGCATTTGGATGGGCTTGTATCTCCTGGACGACTCCTAAGACCATATGCTCAAACTGTGATGAAAGATGGGTCATACCCTCAACTTCCACTGTAGAAATGGTCAGATCTCTGGCGAGTTGATGGAGAGGTAAATCATCAGGAAGGCTAATATAGTCCTTAATCCAGCTTAATGATAGCTTCATGCTCTCACTCCTAACAGAACTGCTTGAGAAACCGCAGATCAGGATTGCGGAACAATCTGACGTCATCCAGTTCGTAGCGCATCATTACTAATCGATCCAAACCGATGTTTACATAAAAACCAGTGTACTGATTAGGATCCAACCCTGCGGCTCTGAGGACATTAGGATGAGGTGTCCCTCCAGGCATGATCTCTATCCATCCCACCTGCTTGCATACAGAGCAGCCTTTACCGCCACAGATCAGGCAACCCATATCGATCTCGAAACCTGGTTCTACGAAAGGAAAAAAACCAACCCTCATGCGGACAGGCACATCTCGCCCGAATACTTTGTCCAGAATGCTCTTGATCATGATCTTTCCGGAAGCAAAGGTGAACTCTTCCGAGACGATCAACGCCTCATACTGAAAGAATGCTCTCTCATGACGGGCATCCGTGGCTTCATTTCGGAAAGCTCTGCCTGGGTAAACGAAACGAAATGGAGGCTTGTGCGTCTGTAAATACCGCACTGAAGCTCCGGTAAGATGCGGTCTCAGACAGAGACGCTCTCCACCTGTACCGCTGTCATGCCCCGCTATCCAGTAGGTATCCATACTCTCTCTGGCAGGGTGTTCAAAGGCAAAGTTAAGGTTGTCGAATGCGTAGAGCTCACTGGTAATTTCAGGTTCAGCATAGAGTTCGAAACCCATAGAACGAAAGATGTCGTTTAAATCATAACACATCTGGGTAATGGGGTGCAAACTTCCGTCCTCAGGCCAGATACCGGGTAAAGTGACATCGAACTCCTCAAAGCTCTCCGCTGCTTTCATTCTTACTTCTTCCTGACGGGTTTCAACCAGGGAGTTCAAATGGTTCTTTAAAGCGTTTATCTCCCTGCCTGCTGCCGGGCGTTGCTCAGAGTTCATCTGGGGTAAGAGGCTCATCAGCGCGGTCAGTGATCCCTGCTTACCAAACAGAGATGCTTTGACATCCTGGAGTGCGGCTTCAGTAGCCGCAGAAGCTATTTGGTGTTCTGCCTGAGCTTGAATCTCTTGTAATCTGTCCTGCATTACCTCTCCACCTTTACTTGATCTCCACGATAGTGACGCCATCTCCACCCTCATAGTAGGGAGCATATTCATATGACTTGATATGAGGATGCTTGCGCAGGTAATCTCGTATACCCCTGCGCAGTGTTCCGCTACCGCGTCCGTGGATGATACGCACTTTAGGATAATTACCCAGAAATGAGTCATCGATAAACTTAGCTACAGCTTCCAGAGCCTCATCAAGGGTTTGGCCCCGCAGATCCAGTTCCAGCTTTATGACCTCTCCCTTAGACTGGATCAGAGTGCGGACCCCTGTCTCTTCCCCGGTCGGCTCAGGGATGCTTCCTCGTCGCGATCGCCTGGCTTGGCGGTTAATTTGCCCAACCTCATCCAGAGGAACAGTCATCTTGAGAGCTCCGGCTTGTACTGGTAATTCTCCCCTTTCGTTTACCGATCCCAGTACTGTTGCTTCGACTTCGTAACGCCTTAACCACACCAGGCTTCCAATCTCCAGGTGTAACAACTCCGCCGCTTCTCCACTCAGTAGATCATTCTCAAGATCGTGATGACCACCAACACGGTTGCTCAGGCTGCGAAAGCCACTGCGTGCTTTCTGCATGCTTTGAGCTAACTCCCTATCACTTTGAGAAGCCTGAAGAGAGCGCAGCTCTGCCAGTAGCTCATCGGCTTCAGCTTTGGCTCTGTTAACTAATGTGGCAGCCTCTCCCTGAGCTCTGCGCAAAAGCTCCCGACTCTTCTGGCGTGTTTCCTCACGGTTCTTATCCATTTCTTCCTTAACTCTGATTATTTCCAAGCGCATGCGATCTGCTTCCCAACGTGCTTCCTCACTTAGACGACGGTTCTCTTCCAAACTGCTGATCAAATCTTCCACCGCAAGTTGCTCATTGCCAACCAAGCCCTTGGCTGCATCGATGAGATGCACAGGCAGTCCTAAACGGGCGGAAATTTCAAATGCATTACTATGGCCAGGTATTCCTATCAACAAGCGGAAGGTTGGTCGCAGAGTCTCCACATCGAACTCTACACAACCATTTTCTACTCCTTCGCGATTATAAGCGAATGCTTTAAGCTCGCTATAATGGGTTGTCGCAACTGACCTTACTCCTAAGCTTAGGAGATGGTCAAGGAGCGACATAGCCAAAGCAGCGCCCTCTGCCGGATCCGTTCCGGCACCGAGTTCGTCCAGCAGGACCAATGAATTGGGCGTCAGATCGGCGATGATCCGCACTATGTTCGTCATATGTGAAGAAAAGGTCGAAAGGCTCTGTTCTATACTCTGTTCGTCACCCACATCAGCATAAATGTTATCGAAAAGGGCTACCCGGCTACCATGAGCTGCAGGAATATGCAGACCAGTTTGCGCCATGAGCTGCAGTAAACCCAGAGTTTTCAAACTGACTGTTTTGCCGCCTGTATTAGGCCCGGTGATGAGTAATATGGAAAAATGTGTTCCAAGTTCGATATCGATTGGAACTACTTCGCCCTTCAGCAATGGATGGCGTGCTTTATATAAGTTAATGGAAAGATCAGCAGATATTTCGGGTTCCACTGCACTCATCGCCAAACTCAAGTGTCCTCGGGATATGATCATGTCCAACTCACCTAAAGCCCCTAAAGACTTGTTGATACTGGAAGATACAACGGCTACTTTAGCGGAAAGATCTCTGAGGATTCGAGCTACTTCCTCACGCTCTTCGCCGGCCAGACGACGCAGGTCGTTGTTCATCTCCACCACAGCCATTGGTTCGATAAAGAGAGTCGCTCCGCTCCCGGAAGTGTCATGGATCAAACCCGGAACTGCGGCACGGGATTCCAATCTCACAGGTAACACAAAGCGATCACCGCGAATGGTGACAATGGGATCCTGAAGATGCTTTTGCAATGATGGGTTTCGTACCATGTTTTCCAGACGGTCACGTATGCGCTGCTGGAAGCTGATTATCTCCCGTCGAATTCGCTTGAGGTCTGGGCTGGCATGATCATATATGCCTCCCTTATCATCGATGGTTGCTACCACAGCATCTTCGATATCGCGATGTACACTGAGATTAAGCACCACCTCATGCAATGCGGTGTAATCCTCCTGATGCTCAGCAAACCACCTCTTTGCGCGACGAGATACCTGCAGGGTACTCGCAACCGTTATCAGATCTGCTGGCTCCAGAATACCTCCCAGGTCAGCACGCTTGACCTCTTCTCTGATGTCGTGAAGTCCGCCAAGTAAGGATGCGCCACTGCGTAACAGCCTGACGGCTTCAGTGGTTTCCAACTGGCGACGCTGGACAGTTTCCCGATCTGAAGATGGAAGCAGATCGTCTATGCTGCTAAGTCCAAGCCGTGAAGCTGTATAATCTCTGAGCAGATTTATGATTTTTACAAACTCCAGCACCTGGAGGGCTTTACTATCCAAAAGCAGTATCCCCCTTAGATAAGCTCTACATTACTGCGAGGAATCCGTAACTCGTCACCACTCTCATTCAGGACTATATATGTCAGGGTCCTTATGCCACTGGGCAGCATATCGTTTTCAGCAAATCCGGTGACTCTTCCGCGAACCCCAAAATATGGCTCCCTGATGATGCGTACTACGCTTCCTATCGTGATTGAATCATTTCCCTGTCTGGAGGGTTCATCCCTGATTGGTAAGGAAGGATCTGCCAGAAGATAGACGCATGGTCTGATTACTCCTGAACGTATCTGTGTCAGCCCAGTGAGAGAGACCATGCTTCCTTCAGACTTTCTCAACAGATCGAATATATGCTCTTCGATTGGAATCTCCCCCATGCCACCCATTAGCATCAAAGATAATCCAAGAGTCTCCTTCGTATCCATACCCGGTGTTATCTCCTCACCAAGTAGATCTACCAAATGTTTATTATGTGCTCCACCTGCAATTACCCCGGCGACACCAAAATGGCGACACCTGGTCAGCAGGTCGGAAGATGCCAGCGCTCCTACCACCAGAACTCCACCCTTGTGATCGGCTGTGACCAGGAGAGGATCCGCTTGCTCAGCCGGGTGTTTGGTTAGGATATGCAGAACACCGAAGCACTCTCCTCCCAGACCAAATAACCCTGATACAGGAACCATTTCACTCTCAACTTCAGCTCCCCATCCTGGAATCAGAGTAGTAATTCTCCCTGAGACAAATGCTGAAACCTGGGTACGGATAAAGGGGCGGGTAATAGTGATCAAAGAGCCATTGATTGCAGTGATCTCTCCTTGCATGGGAGCCAGGGAACGGGCTTCCTTATCGGAATCACTGGCCATTTCTTGACCCATGTAGACAAAATCACCAACTCTGACCTGAATATATTGAGCAGCGAGCAGGGGTATCATCTCCAGATCCTTAGCCACATCAACGATTCTATCGCGATCGTTAGGGTCACCTTCCAGGCGGAGAGAAACCGTTCCAAGCAACATGGACACTTGTTCAATGATACCGGAAACAGGGGATCTAAGCTCGACCCCTTGTCCGGAGATGATCCCTGTTGCCAGAACCTGCCCCTGGCTGATAATATCACCTTCCTGAACTCTCAGGACAGTTTTTATATCATAAGGAGGAATCCCAAAAGCCTCAGTTACCGTGAAATGAATAGGCTCCTCAGGTTGCAACGTTGTTTCAGCAATAATAGTCGCGGGGCTCACATCCTCGCCCAAAGAGACCAGGAGTCTTCCCGGATAAGGCAGTGTCCGTCTCAGACGCATATTCTGATCTCCTCTCAGTCTTCTTCCCCTGACAGATCCTGATACCATGTACTGCTCAATCTTTGGCTTTCGGTAACAGCTCTGGACCAGGGTAATGGTCTCCCTCGCAAATCGACGAATAACCCCGCAGTCCCCCTGACTGTGTCCCTGTGCAGATTGCGCCAGAAGCCCCTTCCGAAATCCAGAGACCAGACTCCTTCCACTGTGATCGCTGCACCATCGGCAGGAAGTGGAATTCGTGAAACACATTTTCCGGGGATCCAGTAACTCTTAGAAGCTCCCTTTATCGGTTCAACTGTTACTCTGGTTATCCTGTCGCCACTGCCGGAGACACCCCGAGGAGCGATACTCGCTCCCAGCGGAACTAGGCTTTGATTTAACAACAATTTGAGAGCATGCTCGGGATGAACTTGTGAGAGCACGCCGATATGAGGTAAGGAAAAATGCCGATCTAACAACAGTTCGGTATATCCTGCAGGAAGGAAAGCATCGATAAGCATCAAAGCAGACTGAACATCCTTAGGAGCATGGGAGATTACCCCACCGCTACCGATGATAAGGTCTACATCCGAGATACCAAATCGTTGTCTGTTGCCAAAGAATGTATCTGCTCCGCGCCTCCAATCACCAATCGGTTTGTTACCTCTCAATTCTGCTGCCAGCACCAAATGCTGTTGGAATGCCAGCCGCAACGCTTCTCGCGCCAATGCCTGCTCAACTTTAAGAGCTGAGACAGTATGAGGAAGTGTCGTAGGTCTCAGCATCTTATTATGCAGCCAGTCACGTAGTGCAAGTTCATCTATCTCCGAAGGAAGCCAACGCATGATGTTGGCGACTCCAGCCTCTTTGAGTACATTAAGAGCACTATAACTCATGCCAAGGTTGGCAGAAACAGACCGGTGCATATCATCACGAACTATCGAAAAAATATCTGTTGTCGCTCCGCCGATATCTACTGCGAGGATGTTTTCACCCCGGTTATCAGCAAGGAGACGAAGACTGCGTGTAACAGCCATGGGAGTAGGCATGATCGGCGCATCAACGCGATCTTTTAAGGCGGCATATCCCGGAGCATGTGCCATGACATGCTCCATGAACTGTTCCTGAATGACCCTTCGTACTGGTCCGAAGTTCTCCTGACTTAGGGAGGGTCTGAGGTTTTCGGCTAAGCAAAGCTCGAAACCCTCTGCTCTCTCCTTAAGAAACGGATGAAGGTCAGAGTTACCGGCATAAATCAGAGGCAGCTTGCGCATGCTGTCGAATCTGCTTTGAGGAGCTGCATGAAAAAGCATTTCAGCCAGCACAGCTACATCGAGTACGGCGCCTCCTTCAACTCCTCCTGCCAGGAGGATCATATCGGGTTTGAGATGACGAATTCGTTCTATTCTCTCGAAGGGTTGTCTATGATCATCCTGAGCCAGGATGTCCAAGATGACACCTCCGGCGCCCAGAGCAGCTCGCTCAGCCGACTCCCCAGTCATGGACCTTACCAGTCCGATGACCAACATCTGTAGTCCACCGCCAGCCGAACTGGTGATAAAGAGGCCGTCGAGATCACTGGTCTTAAACTCCCTGACGAGACTCATCCCAGGTGTGTCGTTTACGTCTACCCTGTTACTCAGCTGTTCACCGATTCGTCGTAAAGCATTTTCCAGGCCAATCTGAACATCCTCAAATGGAGCTTCCACCGTCGTTGGTGCATCGGCAAGAGCTATAAACTGAGCGGTCTCCTCCCCAACCTCACAGAGAATCGCCTTGGTTGTGGTACTGCCTACATCGACTAACAGATATTTCATGATCTGTTTTCCTCTCGCGACAGATTTATCAGATCTCGCAGGATAGCTGCTGCGGCACCAGTTGGACTGGAGTTTCCCCCCGAGACAAAGAGGGATCCCATTAGGTCTGTACTAAAAACAACACCTTTAGCCGTTCCCGTCACATTAGCCAGAGGATCGGAACTGGGCACAGGTTCCGGAGCTACTTTGATGGTTACTCCGGAAACCCGCGGACCTTCGAAGGATGGGATAGCAGATCCGATCAACTTGTAGGGAGTACCTTTGACAAATGCATCAGCTACTTCCGCTGCAGAGAGATGGCGAATCCCTGTTATTTCTGCATCCCTGAGGGTAAGATCAACATTGTAGAGAGCATTAGCAAGGATGGTAAGTTTGATGGCTGTATCTATACCTTCGATGTCCAAAGATGGGTCTTGCTCTGCAATACCCATAATCTGTGCCTGTTCCAGAGCAGAGGCGAACTCCAGCCTTTCTTCAACCATCGTAGTCAGAATATAGTTTGATGTGCCGTTTAAGATTCCTCTGATCCCCAGTATCTGGCACCCAGTAAGATCGTAGTATGCTACATTAGTGGTTGGTAGAGCGGCAGCAGTGGCGCAGCCGAACTTCAGCATTTTCCCTGCTCTCTCAGAAGCTCTGAGCAGAGTCCTGAAGGAAGTCACCAATGGACCCTTATTGGCTGTGACAACATGCATCCCCTTTTGAAAAGCCAGCAGCATATGATCGAGAGCTGGTTGACCATCCTGTGGCTTGGTGGGGGTTAACTCGATCAGTATATCGGCGTCAGTTAATTCGATCGCATCTCTGGAGGTTAGCCCTGGACTGAACTCAGCCAGTTCGGTGATAGAACCTCGCTTATCGACAATCTCCGCCAGTTTCGTTTCATCCAGAGATGCACCCCTGGCTGCCACCGCAGATCCCTCGAGGTCACTAATGCTGGTGATGGTAAAGCCTAGGTTGTACTGTTCACGAAGGAAATCCTTCCTATTGCGCAGCAACTCGCTGAGATGACGAGCGATGTTTCCGTAGCCAACAAGGCAAATTCTGTATTCCTTCACCAGGATTACTCCCCTCCAAGGATATTGACCTCTGTGTCTGTCACATTATTTCTTCTGGATTGATACTTCCAGTTAACTATGAAGAGCTCGTGTGGTGATCTCTTCAGTAATTTTACTGATGAAATCATCCACGGTCATCTGGCCCAGGTCACCCAGGCGTCCTCGCACAGATACGAGTCCCTCGGCTACTTCTCGATCACCCAGGATTAGCATATAAGGTACTTTAGACACTTGGGCTTCACGAATCTTATAGCCTATTTTCTCATTTCGCAAATCGGTCTCAGCACGGATCTCCAGGTCAAGTAATTTGGCAAGAATCTCTTTTGCTCGGTTATCAGCGCGGTTAGTTATAGTCAGGATAGACGCCTGCACCGGAGCCAACCAGGTAGGGAATGCCCCAGCATACTGCTCAATTAATACTCCGACAAAACGCTCCATGGCGCCGAGTAAGGTACGATGCAACATGATCGGGGTATGCTCCTGCCCATCGCTACCTGTATAGGTCATACCGAAACGCAGAGGTTCATTCATGTCCAGCTGGATGGTGGTGCCCTGCCATTCCCGGCCCATGGCATCTACGGCTTTTAAGTCTATGGCTGGTCCGTAAAACTTAGCGCCTCCCACATCGCGAATCACGGCGATTCCTCTGGCTATCAGAAGACGTTCCAGAGTTTCCTCTGCCCTGTCCCAGATATGGGACTCGCCAACATATTTATCCTCACGATTATTTAAGTCTCTGACGGAAAGATAGACTTTTAACTGATCGAAGCCAAAATCGCGGTTTAGGTCGAAAGCAAAGTCGAGGACACGGTTTATTTCATCTTCGAACTGTTCCTCGGTACAGATGATATGTGCATCATCCTGAGTGAAACCTCGGACCCTGAGCATACCATGCAGGGTTCCCGAACGTTCGTAGCGGTATACCCCTCCTAACTCGCACCATCTAAGTGGCAGATCACGATAAGAACGTTGGCGCGATTTATAGATCTGGATATGAAAGGGACAGTTCATTGGCTTAATATAATAGGCGCTGGTCTCCCCGGCATCTTTTACTGACATCTGCATTGGAGGGAACATACCATCCGCAAAGGTCTGCAGATGTCCACTGGTTTCCCAGAGATTGGACATTCCGATGTGGGGAGTATAAACATATTCATATCCTCTGCGACGGTGTTCGCGCCGCCAGTAGAGCTCTATTTGCTCCCTGACGGTCGAAAGCTTGGGATGCCAGAGAATCAGCCCCGGGCCTACTTCTTCGTCGATAGAGAACAGGTCAAGCTCCCTGCCCAGCTTACGATGATCTCTCTTCCTGGCTTCATCAAGGGCTGTTAGATATGCGGTTAACTCTTCCTCGCTATCGAAGGCGGTACCATAAATTCTTTGTAACATTGGATTCTTTTCGTTTCCACGCCAGTAAGCGCCAGCCACATGAGTCAGCTTAAAAGCTCCGATCCTACCAGTACTCATGAGATGAGGACCAGCGCAGAGGTCGGTATACTCCCCCTGGCGATAAAAGGAAAGATTTGTATCAGCCGGGAGATCGTTGATTAAATCAACTTTATAATTCTCACCAGCCTGCGCCATGAGTAAAACTGCTTCATCCCTGGGTAACTCGAATCTCTGCAGTGGAAGGTCCAGGGCGATGATCCCTCTCATTTCTTCCTCCAGGGAGATCAGGTCTTCAGTAGTAAATGACTCAGGAACATCGAAATCGTAGTAGAAACCAGTATCGATAGCAGGACCGATTGCTAACCTGGCTTCGGGATAGAGCCTCTTGACGGCTTGAGCTAATACATGGGAGCAAGTATGACGATAGGCTTCCCGCGCTATGGGTGAATCCCAGGTCAACTGCTCCTGACTTGTACCACTCTGGACTTGGATCATCATTGCTACCTTCTCCTTTCTCGGCTCCTGGAATGAGTTACAGTAAGACCGTTCTCATCCCTAACGCCTGCACAGCCTCAGAGACGAAAACGGTCATATTCGATGAGCCAGTTTCCGCGGTTCCACTCTGTTTGGTATGGTCATGCTTCTATTTGACATACCCACTTTGACTCACTATCGGGTGAGATCCGTCCCGACTTATCTCTGCATTTACACATTGGATTCCTCGCCAGGAATGCATGTGTACTGAGCATAGCTTCGCCGGGCAGCTCCCGAGGGGTTTTTAGTGCCATGATATCGAAAGCTCTCAGCTATAGCTTTCTTCTCTGTGGATAGAGCAGAGCACTTACTCGTCTCGATCATCGCTTTGACATAGCATAACTCAAGGAGATTCCTTTGTCAAGTTAAAATCCCAGGGACTCGCCCACCAGGATCACGGAGATCCGGTCTCCTGGTTTCTGAGGTCCCAGAGCAACATAACTGCGGCAAATCCGATCTTCGGACTGACAATCCTGACATACTCCCTGCGCTACGCAAGGGGTTTGCAGATTAAGTCTCATGGCGTTAGCCGGACCAGCCAGGCGTTCGACACGTACTGCAGCCTCGTCAAGATTCTCCACCATTTTGTTAATGCCAGCGATTATGAACACTTTATCAGGCCCATAAATCATCGCTGCAATTCTGTTTCCTCCCCCGTCCACCGCATATAACCAACC
>Ga0123353_10001644_pt1 | contig 27521 bp, 51 predicted proteins | sample TergutLab28metaG_3_FD_92763 | JGI IMG/M metagenome (GOLD analysis project Ga0123353, IMG submission 92763) | Labiotermes labralis P3 segment gut microbial communities from Petit-Saut dam, French Guiana - Lab288 P3 | ecosystem: Host-associated > Arthropoda: Insects > Digestive system > Gut ...
AAACATGCACGAACCTAAACATGCACGAACCTAAACATGCACGAACCTAAACATGCACGAACCTAAACATGCGTAAATCGAAACCAGTGATGCTCGCCCCGGAAGGGGCGAGTAGTTCACTTTGTGGGTTTATTTTTGGTTTGGGATTAGTTGGCGTAGGTTTTGGAGTGATTGTAGTTTTTCTTTTTCGCCGATTTTGGCTTCTTGGATGGCTTTTTTGAGGATTTCTATGGATTCGTCCATGGCTTTGCGTTCCACTGGGAAGGGTACGCCGTCTTTGCCGCCATAGGCGAAACTAAATTTCACGGGGTCTTCCCAGCTGGGTTTTTCACCATATATTAATTCAGCTACCAGGGCTAGTCCGCGCACGGTGGCAGGGCCGACGCCTTTGACGCTTAACAATTCTTCGTAGTTTTGGGGTTGGAACTCATAGAGACGGCTTAGGGTGTCCCAGTTAATGTTTCGGGGCATGTTAAGACTCGGTTGCGTCTGTAGCCATGGATCATTGGTTTTGGGTAGCCACATATGTAGGGATGATTGGTTTGGGGTTTTGTTTGTTGCTTGAAGGAGTTTTATGAGTTTTTTGGGTGGTTCTTTGGCTATGTCTGTGGAGGCTTTGCGGGTGGCGTGGCTTTCTTTGGCGGTCATGTTTAGGGTTTGGTTGTGTTTTATGTTGCAGGTTATGTTGTTTTGTGGTTCGTCTGTGAAGGTTTGGGTGGTTTGGCTGTGCCAGTGGTAGCGGCGTGCGGTGCTGGTTTGGGTGTTCATGCCTTGTTGGATAACGGCCCAGTCGCCTTGTTTGGTTATTAGAAATGCGTGGTGGTAGAGTTGGTAACCGGCTTGAATCGCGTTGTTGTCGACTTTGGCTATGAGGCGGCTTGTGTAGAGCAACTCGTTGATGGTTTGTTGGGGGAAGTTCCATTTGGTTGTGATGGTTTGGATATCAGTTGGGGTTTTGCGGCTGGTTTTGCCTTTCCCGCCGCATAGGGCTACTTCGTGTTGTTCTGGGTTTAGGGCGGTTTTGAGTACGCCTGTTACTACGGTGGTTACGCCGCTGCTGTGCCAGTCATAGGCTAAAACGCATCCTAGGGCTTGGAACCAGTAGGGGTCGCTTAGGCGTGCTAAAAAGTTGGCGGGGCCGTATTCTTCGATGATGATGTTGGTGATTTCGCGGGCGAGGTTTTGCATGCGGCCTGTGAGCCAAAGTGGTGCTTTGCCGCCATGGAGAGGCAAATTGGCCATTCCAGATCGATTCATAACTGCCAGTTTAGTTGTAGCGATGATATATGAATTATTGCAACCAATTTGTCAAAACAACCCTATGCATAATTTTAATTGGTTAGGGGTGTGTTGTGGTGAAAACAATACAGTCACATAGCTTTTTGTTCTGCAAAATTTCTATTTAACTGAACTAGAGCAGAGCCCCTTTTAGGAGGTGAAAGTTTGTCGTCGATTTTAGATAAAGCAAAACGAAAAACAGAGGAAGAAACAAGAAAAGCCGGCAACACAGCCAAAAATATAGGTCAAAGAGCCGAGGATGAAGCCAAAAGAGGCGCCCGCAAAGTCTCAGGCAAATAATTCGCTTATTATTTGTTATTAAAATCAGGCAAACTACCAGGGAAATCCCTGCTAAAAACATACCATAGCTGATTTAGGAGGTGAAATATATGGCAGATTTAGCAGATTTAATCATGGGCGATGTTTATAACTTAAACACGTTCTCAAGAGCCCTACGCGAAGCTGGATTAGTTGATTTTCTCAAAGGAACAGGTCAGTTTACTGTTTTTGCACCCACCGATGACGCCTTCGCAAAACTATCCAAAAGCAACCTTGACGAGTTATTTGCCAATAAAGCACGCCTAAAAGCAGTTGTAAATTACCACATCATCTCTGAGAGCCTCACAATAGAGGACATAAGACATCTAAAAAACGACACCCTAACCACCCAGCAAGGCCAGATAGCCAAAGTTGACCCGCACCGATGGCACCTGCACCTAAACCCCAAAATCAACGGAATACATATCACCGACCGAAAAGACGTCACCGCCGACAACGGAGTACTCCACGAAATAGACGCCGTCATGATGCCAAACCTAGACCTCACCTGCCCCGCCTGCGGACAAGGCTTCCTAAACAAAAACGACCTAGAAACCCACACAAACACAGCACACAAACAACCCCAACAACCACCACTCCATTCCATACCTGTTGCCCCCAAACCAACAACCACAACCACCACAACAACCACAGTAGAACACAAAGTTGCACCCGCCGCTGTAGCCGCAGTTGCTACTGCCCCTGCAGTTGCCGCGCCGCTTATAAAAAAGACCCAAACCAAAACAACAACCCCAAAACCAACAACAACGACCACCACAACAAAAACTACCTCATCAGCATCATCAACTGAGGGATCTAAAGATACTCTGATTTATGCGGTTCTCTATGATGAGGATAACCAAACTTATCTCTACCACCTCAAAGACTCAAGCGGTGAAATAATCGCCGAAAGCTCCGACTCAAAAACCCTCGAGGCACTCAACACCGACATAAAACAAGTTAAAGCTGATGCTCCAATAGCTAAAACCATAAGCGCCGAACCAACCACAACCACTCATCTAAAAGAAGAAACCGACCCCATACACGGACCAGTATTTGAACAATTCAAAGACGACGAAAGCAACTGGCGATTTAACCTAAAAGACACACCCGAAAGCCCCACTATTCTAACAAGCCGCAAAAGCTACGAATCCCTATATGCCGCAAACAACGCCATAGACAAAATACGCAAAATCGCACCAAACGCCAAAATCATCTACCCCCCAGAAACAAAAACACAAAAATACACCACAAAAACAACAACCCAAAAAGAAGAAATACTAACCCACTAACCACAAAACATATTCAGCTAACCATCAACCACATTTTTTTAAACTCATCAACTTTTCAAACACCCACCTGAATTCACATAAAACATAAATCGCATCATAACAACCCATTAAATTGACTTTGTGAGCTAGATGACACCTTTTATCCACTGCAAAAAAACATCCACAACTTCACCATATAGATACACTTACGCTGGATTACATTTCTCTAACCAATATTCTGCTGAAGAGAACCAAAAAAACAACACACAACCCGAAATCCCCATTATCAGAAAAACCTCAAATCCCAACAAACACAAACGCTTACTTGTACTTTTAACCACCATATTTTTGCTCACAATCACCCTCCTTACCATAGCCTATGTCGTTAGTTCCACGCCCAATATGCCGCCCGAGGCGTATCATGATGACTTAGTACTATATGCTCTTGAACTCATCAACCAAGACCGCACCGAACACGGACTATCAAATATAACTCTGAGCACCATCAACTCGGGTCAACTACATGCCGAAGATATGCTAAACAACAACTATTTTAGTCACTGGAATAAAGACGGCCACACGCCTGATATGAGATACACCCTCTCAGGCGGCCAAGGCGCAGTCACAGAAAACATTGCATACAGCACCGGAATAACCAATAGAGACTTTTACAACAAAGCCAAAACAGCCCTTGAAAGATTACAATATCTCATGATGTATGACGATGCCGAGTGGGACTGGGGCCACAGAGACAACATACTAAACCCCATACATAACAAAGTAAGCATTGGCATCGCATACAAAGACCAATGCATCTATATAGTCCAAGATTTCGAGGACACCTACATCACATGGGACACATTAGATGTTAGTGACCCAAATCAGATAACTCTAAGCGGCACCACATCCAAATTAGACCTTATCCTCACAAGTCTTTTTGTTTTTTATTCCAACCCTGGCCCGCTAACAGTTGAGCAACTAGAAAACTCGCCCTACAACGGATCCTATAACCCCGGAGTCCTCATTGCCTCAGTGGTACCCCCCGCACGCACAGGCTATTATTATAATTGGAACAACTACCCCCTTGACGGTATAGAAGCAAACATCTGGAACCAAAATAACACCAATTTCCAAATCAGCTTCAGCTTAACCAAAACCATAAACAACCACCAAAAAGGCATCTATACCCTCTATCTGCTAACCGACTCAAATACAACTGACACACTTTTCACGTACTCAATCTGGATAACCTGATCAGATTTGGTTTCATACAAGCGGAAGGCAAAAATGCTGCGCTAGCTTCTCTATCAGTGTGAGGGCGCAAGCGATTGAAATCTTTTGTCCAAACAAATTTCAAGCGGGCCATTAAATTTGGCAGTCTCTACCTGATTATTGGCATCGTAATGTCTCTTGTAATTAGTACAATTTTTAGCTGGACAGCGTCTATAGCTGATGAGGAGATACTGTTTATCTCTCAGCTAGGTACCCTTATGCTTCCCTTGTTTGCTGTCATGGGTAGTGTAGGCGGTTTAATGGTTTTTGTCAGCGACCGAACCAAAGGTGTCTACGAATACTTGATTGCCTATGGTGTCAATGTCTATGAAATTTTCTGGTCAACATTACTGGTTAGTTTTGGGTTGATTACGATAGTTTTAGGAATTTCCATAACAGGTAATGTGGTCTTATCCTTGCTATTTAGCGGCTCAATACCCTTTAGTATGATAGAAACACTGCTGATCTATACAATACCGCTTAGTTATGCTTCTTCGGCCTTTATGTGCATGGCCGGGATGATTTGGTCTTCCCTTACTGTTGGAATCCCCGGAGTCAACAGCCCCGTTGGTATATCCATGATTCTAGGAATTGGTCCCAGTTTGGTGGTTATGCTTCTTGGTGGTTTCTTTATTGGTTCAAGCTATTTCCTGATGCTTGTGGGCGGTGTGACTTTAATCTTGATAGTTCTAGTTGTTGCTATGCTGGTCGCGGCAAATAAAATGATGAATAGAGAGAGGTTATTATCAGATGCATAAACCTAGTAGTAGGAGCGAAACGCAAATGGTCGAAAAATATTCATATCCCTCTGGATCATCACCGTTAGTGTTGCTTGATTCTGTTAGCTCAGGTTACTTTGGGCGCAAGATCTTGGAGGGTATTTCTTTTCGAATCGATGAACCAGCCATATATGTTGTTTTGGGACCCAACGGTGCTGGAAAAACAACCCTATTTCGAACACTTGCAGGTATATTAAAACCCTACTCCGGCAGAGTGGAAATAGGCGGATACCCAAGTGAATCCCAAGAAGCTAGATCCCAGCTTGATTACCTCACACATATAGAGGGCATACCTGAGGGTATGAACGTAACTAATGCTTTGCAGTTTTACGCAAACATAGCCGGCGCAACAGAAGCTGATGTAACACGAGTGATTGATTTACTTAACCTCAAAGACCTGCGTAACAAACGCTTTGGGCAACTCAGCCAAGGACAAAAAAAGCGAGTATCGGTCGCTAGGATTTTTCTTAAGGAAAAACAAGTGTACTTGCTCGATGAACCCACCAGTAATATGGATCCAAAAATGGCCAGTGAAATCCGAGAACTGGTGCTTGGATTAAGTAAAAACAAGGTCATTTTGTATTCGTCGCATAACCTCTTTGAAGCTCGCGAAATCGGCTCTAAGGTAATTGTAATTAAACAAGGCAAACTAGCTCTGTTTGGTAACATATCTGAGATTAAAACTGAGAAATACACCATTGGTATACGCACCTTAGGTACCGATGATGTGCCCTATTCAAGTGGAAAAGAGGGTGATTATTACCTCTTTGAGCTCCAAGGCCCTGAAGAAGTCCCTGATATTATTTCTAAACTCTCTGAAAAAGGCATAAAAATTCGAGAAGTTAAAGAAATGCAAAACCCCCTAGAAGAGTTATTCAAATAACTCTACTCAGGGTGTTTCAATTTTTATTATTCTTTTTATTGCTGTTCAGGTTTATTGTAGTCCCGCCGTGAACGGTTTTTGCCACATTTAGGACATTTTATTCTTCCTGCGTATGGAAAAGTCCAACCTAGTCCACTTATCTTTTCTTCCATTATAGGCGCATTAAACACGTGCTCACAATCTGGGCATTTGAGTTGTTTGCCGCGATTCAATACTGCAGCTAGAACAATAATTAGCACAAGTACAACTATTATTACGGTAACGATAATTAATACAGGATTCATTTTTGTCCCTTCCTGATAAGTATTGTTTAATCGGATTTTATTTCTTTTTTGGGTTAGTTGCTTGTTATGGTTGAGGTGTGGCGGTGAGGTGCAGTTGGATTTTGGGTGTACGGGCTGAGGGGTTGCGAGAGGAAAAAACTGCCATAACCCAACTGCACCTGATGGCTCACGGCATATTGTCTTTGTAGGTGTTTTGGCTTATTTTTCCATCTTTACACGCGCATACACTACTATAGGCTCACTTGATTTAATGCTAAGCATACGAACAATGTGTTCAATAATTAGACACACAAAATTGAGTTGCCAACCCGTTTGTTATTGTTGGCTGGACAAAAAATAGTGCTAAAATTTAGAGAAGGAGAGTTTAGTCTTCTTCTGAGATTTTGCGTTCTTTGATTTTGAGTGTTTCTTCGTCTCCGATGACTTTGAAGGTTTCAGTTAGTTCATGTTTATGTAGGAATTTTTTAACGGTTATGCGTACGTATTTTTTGCTTAGTGCTTCGCCTTCGCCTGTAACGATTACATTTTTGCCCTCAGTTCTGACATCACCGCCAGTTTTTTCTTTGAGGAAATCGGATAGTTTATCGATAATTTTACCTTCGCCTTTGAGTTCGGAAGCGTTGACTTTCATTTCAACCATTTCATGTTTCACCTCGATTAACCGTCTAAGTGGTTTGTGTTGCTTTCTTGACGTCTGTTACCTTGATAAGTTTTCCGCTTCAATAGTTTGCCAAACTGAGTATTACTGAGTCTTTTTTCGTTAATACCCTTTGTTATTTGACAGCCCCTAAAGCTTCTTGTCAGTTCGCCCGAACTTATCGATAAAAATACCTGTCGAGTAATACTAAGCAAGGTTTTTTCACACCCCAATAAACAAAACACCAACATAAAAACTTTAAGACTTATAGTTTTGTTGATGAACTGTGGCCTGATTTTTATGTCTTATTGTTCACTTTCAGTGACCTCTCCACTCTTGCTATAGGTAGGTTGGTCTTTGGTATTAAATATCGTCGGGTATAATAGTGGTGTGAGGAGATTGTCATATGACTGACCAAACATATGTTAGGGGTTGGGATGACTGTTTAGAGGCCGTCTCAGCTATACTTGAAAAAGCCAAAACAGTTGAAGAGGCCAAGGAAAGAATTAACAAGTTGAGAAAATTGATACAGCAGGATAAGTTTGAGCAAATTCGTTGTGATCTGGGTGTGTTTGGATTATTCTAGATAGCCTATTTTTCTTAATTTTTCTCTAATGGCTTCTAGTATAAAGTCAGATCGGTTTTGGTATCCGTATTTTTCGCTAGCTACTACAGCATCAACTCTAGCCATTAAGTGATTTGGTATTGTTGTAGTTGTATAGTTTCTTGGTTTATCATTCGGCATATTACATTACCGGTAATGCAGATTTATTTATACACAAGATATAAATATTATTGTTTGATAATGTTTATTCATGTAATTAAATGAGAATGCATGAAGGGAAGACGTAGTGTCAGAAGATACAGAAAGAGATTACACAACAGTAAGTATATCCATAAAAATAGCTTCAAAAATCGATAAAATAATAATAAACAGCTGTTATCTAAATCGTGCTGATTTTATCCGTGATGCAGTTCGTGAACATCTGAAAAAGTTTGAGGGTGTTTAGTTTTGCAGTCCACTAAGAAACAGGTACGGAAAAAAGAGGTAGAGTTCACATTGCCTCCAACATTTTTGCATGAGTTGGCTGTGGCGCTTCGTGAAGCCGGATATGATCCTAACACAGAAGAAAACCAAATTATGGAAATACAAGCATAAGAAGGCTTTAGCTCAATGAGTAAAAAATGTCGAACCTCCAAGTGTGCGGAACCTGTAGAATACCAGGCAATTTGGACTGATGGCAAAACATTGAGTCCAAGCTTATTTTGTTATGCGTGTGCTAAAAAAATAGATGCTAATATGCTTGATGGCTCTGTTTGGTGGACTAGACCTCAACATATCAGAACAAGGCGGCTCATACAATGACTTCGATTCTTTTTGTGTGTCTTGATTGTGATGAGTCTTTTACTGCCGATAAAGCAAGCTACAAGACCATCATATATTATGATGCAGAAGGTACCAAATTGGCCTCAGATGACCGTGTACTTGTCTGTCCCCACTGCCTCCAGCAGCCCGGCAAAATTTACCTAACAGAAACCAAACTCTTGGAGTCGGCGGTGCCATGAGTGACACAGCTACCTATCTTGAGGTGCCTAGTTGCTATGGCCAAAATGGTCCGTTTGCTGAGTGTATTCAGTTTTGTGTGTGGCGGCAGGTCTGCAAAGATAAAATCGGCACCCTTCTGCGGTTCAAAAAAGAAGACGTGAAAAGTCTGTTGGGGGCTCAGCCATGACTGATTCATTTGAGTATACCTGCAGGGAGTGCGAGCATGTTTTCAAGGTAAAAGAAGCATACCTCAGCATAGTTAGTCTTTATGACTCTGACGGCCAAAAGATTGGTGAAAAATTTCCTGTGACTGTTTGTCCCAAATGTCATGTGCCCTATCTTGACTTTAACATAGTGAAATCTGAGGGAGCACCACACAATGCTTGAAACACCCCCCGTGCTCTTAAATCGCGTCGATATCGATCTCTATATCTCTCAGCAGATTCAGCAGACCGAAGCCCTAGCCAGCATAGCTAAAAGTTTTGAAGTCATAGCCAAAAGCCTCCAGCGCCTAGCATACATTGTAGAAACTAACAGTTACGGTCAAACCGCCCTAAACATTCGGGAGATCAACCCCCCATGACTGATGCAACTTTTTATAGCGGTAACAATGGCGGTTCAATCTGTGAAAATTCCAAGCTGGACGCCTGGCAAAAAATCTGCACCGACTACTGTGATGACTGTGAAGCCCCGCACTACACAACTGATGAGGGAGAATGTATAGCTGAGGATGAAGTTGAAATCGGTCCCTGTATGGTCCACGAAGTTAAAAATGTGTTAAACGGCAAAACAACTGTACCTGATAAAGCAGAAGCAATCATGCAAATGGTTGTCCAAGCCTGTGAGACCTGCAGGGCTGGTACAGAGCGGGGCTATCGGGACTGTGAAAACATGGATTCCTGCTTTGTAGAAGACCTCAAAGTGGTTGGAGAGGGCAAACAATGAGTTGTGTTATGGATCCGCGCCGCATAGAAGACGCCTACACCGATTATGAAGCTAAACAGCGCAGCCAGATTTTGGAAGATGAAGAAATTCAAAAACAATACACGTCCTTTCAGAACAAAATAGCTCGGTGGCTTGAGAGCAGAAAACAGCTTCACACAGCCCGAGTACCTCATATCTGTGCAGACTGCAAAGGTATCATAGAAAAAGGCACCCAATACACCAAATATGGGGGTTATTTAGTTAATGATTTTGGCCAAATATACCCTATCCACCAGTATCGCCATTATCCCATTTGCTCCCCGGAGGGCACCCCATGACAGAACAGTGCCCCTTAAGCAGCAAATGCCAAATCATCAGCAACATCGACTGCACAGACCGAAACTATGCTGACTGCGGGTTCTTCCAAAATGAAGTGTTAAACTACTGTCAGCAGTTGCAAACCCAATCGGTCAAGACGCCCTGCAAATACCGCAGTGTATGCCGCCGCCGATGCTGGAAACCAACCCACAAAATCCCCCAGGTGATCCCGCCATGAGCCAATCGATAATATGTCCGCTTCGCGACTGCCTAAGCTGTACAAAAATCGAAACCTGCCCCAGTGTTAGGATTGTTAAAGAGCTTCAAGAGATCAAAGAAATCCTCTTAGCGTTTGCTAAATCGGAGGGGCTGAATTTATGACCCCTAGTTCGAAGAAAACGTGTTATACCTGCGATTTTTGTCACATAGACAATGACATGTATACATATTATTGTTCCAAAATGAGCAATGCTACTCGTTTAGTGATATAAAAACAGAAAATTTTTGTGAAAGCTATGAGGAGCAAGAAGTCTAATGCAAGAACCCAAACTAACCGAAGAAACAAACAATTATGAATGTGTGGATTGCGGCAAAATCTTCCCCGAAACAGAAGCCTATTACGCAGAACAAACAATACGCACCGAAAAAGAGGGAAAGATGGTCTATAAGGAAGCGTTTGCGGCCTGCCCCTCATGCTACTCAGTCGAGTTAATCGATACTGATGAGCCGATTCGAGACGGAGACCAAGAATAATGCCAACCCCGCAAGACCCAACCAATCAAGCATCACCGCTATATGCACTAACTAAACTCAACCATACAATAGCCCATGACCAACAAATGATACACTCATTAGTAGCATTACTAGCCGACCCAGACATACATCAAATCCAAGATTTTAGATTACGGGGCTGGATAAGCCAAACAGAAGAGTACAACTGGACGCAAAAAATAGTAGAAAAATACTTTACAGTAAGCAAAACAGGCAAATGCATAAAATATGAATGCGTCTGTCATGGGGAAAGTTTTGTATGCACAAAACATGACAAATCAACACCCGACTACCGCTCAAAAACCCAGCCAAATAAACTATGTGTGTGCTATCAACCATGAGCACAGAGTTAGCTAAAATCCGGCAGTGTGAACTTAGCGACAAAAAAGACGAGCAGCAGATCATAGCCGACATGCAAGGAATGCGCCACATGCTAGAAACCTGGGTCTACCAATTCGAGCAGGGCGGACGCACAGTCACTGCCCTATCATATGCAGGCATAAAAGAAGCCATACGACGCCGCGGAAACTTCAAAATCATAGAGCGCCAAATCGAAGAAACACCCCTCACCTATCGCGCCATAATCGTAATCGAAGACCTGCAAACCAACACCCAATTCATGGGTTGCAACGAGGTCGACAAGAAAAAACCCTTCGCATATGTTCTAGCGCTAAACAAAGCCGAACGCAACGCATACGCAAAAGCTGTACCCACCGAACTAATAACCACATTAGTAAAAATGCGCCTGGATGCAGGGGACGGGATTGAAACCATAGAACCCGACCCCCTACCCGCCCCGCCCAAAACCAAAACTGTAGCTGACTACAAGCTACCGCCCAAAAAAGTCGAAGCCACACCTATACCTAAAGTTGGGGATGTCACAAGCCAAGGCACCGTCACCAACATCGAATCAACCACTTACCACGACGGATCCACAATCACACGTGTTGACTGCGAAATACCCCCTGAACAACAACCAACCACAACCAGCCCACAAAAAATAGTGCCGCCGCTCCAAGTCATGATTAACAAAGAAAAAGCGCAGCAAGCCAAAAAAGCCGACGAACTCAGAAAAGACAACAAAGTGTCTAACACCAGCTTCACACACACCATTCCCGACAGCACCGGCAAACTCGTACCCGTCACAGAGGAAGAATATCTCGCTTATTGTCAGATGAATCAAACCGGTCCTATCTCTGACAGCATAATCTGGACTGCTACCAGCGGCGGTAACTATGAGAAAGCCTATGAGAAACAAAACAAAGGCAACCACGAATACGAATATCTCAAAGACTCATTGATGGAGGCTAAAGAGAGGGGACAAAAAAGCCTCACAGTTGACGGGTTAACATATTTTATTGACACATTTACAGGTGATGGTATTTTGCGCAGTATACCCAAGAAGGGCATCCAATAATGCCGCCAATTTATTATCGTTGCCTCCGATGCCACAAAGAATTTGACAGCACTACAGCGTGGTATGAGCAGAAAACAATTGTCAATAATCGTTTGGAAGAAGTTACAGGTGGACAGATACCTACTAAGGCTGTTTGTCCTTGGTGCCAATCTAAGCGGGTTCGCCAGTTATGGTCGATTGCCATGGTGGAGGTCTTTGTGTAGTATGCCTCAGTTTGAATGGAAGGTTACGACGGCTGAGGATATGGCTCGAGCTGATGCGGCTCAGCAATTACCGTCGGGGTGCTGTCCCTATGTGGGTGCGCCCCAATTTAATGGGGCTGCTATTCGCCGATGTAGAGTCTGTACCACTACGGCTTGTACTCCAGCAGAATTTACCAACCCAATCATGTTCAACCAGTGCATAGCCAAACGTCAACATGATGCTTATCTTTTACATACCGGTGATCAGGGCGAAATAAAAGCAGAGGAGGTTAATTCGAATCGAATGGTTAAAAAATTCGAATAAGGCCGCCGTTCGAATATAGCGATTTTTCGCTATATGTTATTAATTTCTTATTTTATTACTGTAAAGTATGATAAATTAAAGTATAATATTCGAAAAAACTCGCCATTCGAATCGAATGAAGTGGAGAAATAAATGTATGTCAACCCAAAATCAATCCCAATCAAATCCAACATCCCCCATCAAAAAATTAACCTTCACCCCTCAGACTGAGGAAGAAAATCACTTAACTCAAACCATCAAACAATATGCCAGTATAGAAGGCATCCAAATCCATGATATTTTATTAGAAGCACTATTGCATCTGGCTTCTGAGAAAGACATCTTTAAGCCCTCAACGCTTAGCGGTATCAAAAAACAAAAGTGTGCTATGCATAATTGTAGAGAACCTGTAAAATTTGAAGCCTTATACAAACTGGATAATACTGTTAAGCGTCTGTGTTTTTGTCATGGAAATAGCGTTGCGTCTGGTCTGCAAAGGGGAAACTATACCAATTTGTGGGTCTATAGCAGACCCTTAACAGTTGAGGCGGCCCCCGCCTGCAAGCAAATGGCCGCCTCAACCCAAGCAGTCCCCACGGTGGAGGAAAGCTCATGAGCAAAACAGAATTTACGGTAGATAAAGCTACCTCCACTAACTCAATTATAGACGAGGTTAAAGTTGACAGCATTGTTGTTGGCACAAATCGACGCCAACTTGATTTTGCTAAGGTTTCTGAGTTGGCTGAGAGTATTGAGCAATTAGGTTTGCTTAATCCTCTTACGGTAACTGTTGATCATAAGTTAGTTGCGGGTCGCCATAGGTTAGAGGCTGTTAAACAGTTAAGCTGGGAATATGTGCCATGTAATATAGTGCCTCTTGATGGTTTGTCTGCTGAGTTGGCTGAGATCGATGAGAATCTTGTACGAAACGATTTACATCCTATTCAGCAAGGTGAATTAACACTTCGCCGTGATGAAATCCTAATAGAATTAGGGTTAAGAGCACCTAGTCATAGGCCAAATAAGGCAACGGATTCCGTTGGCTTTAAGACCACAGCAGATTTAGCAAAAGAAATGGGGATATCGGCAACAGTTCTAAGAGAGAATAAGCAGTTGGCTCGTGATCTAATTCCTGAGGCTAAAACTGTTGTTATTGAGCGTGATCTATCTAAGTCTGATGCGTTGTTGTTGGCGCGTAAATCTGCTGATGAGCAGGCAGTTATTGTTGAGAAACTTGTGTCTTTACCTGTCACAGCTAAGGTTGTTGATGCTTTTCGTGAGGTTAATCGTGAGCGCATTGTGGCTGACCTTGAGGATATTAAGCGTAAGGAGGTGCAGGCTGTAGCCGGCTTGTATGATGTTGTGGTTTTGGATCCGCCTTGGCCTATGAAAAAGATAGAGTTAGATGAGCGGCCCTGTCAGACTGTGGAGCTTGATTATCCAACTATGTCTCTTGAGGAGATAGCCGCGCTTAAGTTGCCTTTGGCTGAGGATTGTCATGTTTTTTTGTGGACCACACAGAAGTATCTGCCCTATGCGTTTGAGTTGTTGGAGAAGTGGGGGTTGAAGTATGTTTATGCTCATGTGTGGCATAAATCGGCAGGTATGCGGCCTTTTAATCTGCCTTGGTATAACTGTGAATTCGCACTATATGCTCGAAGGGGAACCCCTCAATTTACTAACAACAAGAATTTTCAAACCTGTTTTGATGCTAAAAATGGGGTGCATAGTGAAAAACCTGCAGAATTCTATGATATGATTCGGGGTGTTACGGCTGGCCGACGATTAGATATGTTTTCTCGCAGGTCGATTGAAGGTTTTGATGCTTGGGGGAATGAAGTAGATGGTTGTTGATTGGCAAACTGATTATGATCGTTCGGAGCGGTTTATGCCTGAAATTAAGTATATTTTGGGCAATTATTTGCTTCGTTCTCCTTCGGTTATTGAGGATCAAATGTATTGTATGGATTTGCATCTTGAGCAGTTAAAACGGGGTAGTATTTGTTGTCGTGTTCGGCGAAGTGATGCTTGGCAGTATAGGCATCAGTTTACGCTTATTTCTAGGCGTGTGTCTGGTGCTGAAACTGAGTTATCTAAAATAATGCGGGGTTATGGTGACTTATATTTTTACGGTATAGCTGACTCAGCTGATGTGTCTATTGCGCATTGGATTATAGGGGATATTGATGCATTCCGAAACTGGTATAGTCAATTTCCTGCAGAATTAATAAACCTGTATTTTCGTGATATACTAAATAAATATGATAGGAAATCATGGTTTAAAGCATTTCCATGGGTGAAGATTCCGGGTTTTTTACGGGCATGTAGTGAATATAGTGATGAAATTGTCGAGGTGTCTGATTAATGCCTCAGAAAGGTGTTAAAGCAGACAATGTTTCCCCCTGCCAATATCCACGATGTTCCAAAGATGGTGAATATTCGGTTATTGTTGCTGAGCGGGCCGTCAAATATTATTGTCGACTGCATGCGAAGCAGATGGTGGCGGCAGGGGGCATAGTGTTGTATTTTCCAGCTAAAGGAGAGGTGTGATATGGCGATAACAGAGGTTTGCCAATGCCCATACTGCAGTAGTGAGGGTACGTGTGCTTTGCAAGTGTGGATATTTATTGATCCGATGTTTTGCCGTTGTATCTTCACAGGATTCAGCTATGTGGTTGAGTGTCCGTATTTTGCGGTGGTTGCTAAGGAGTTGGGTGGGGTTTGAATTTTTTTGTGTGTACTAGGCGGGTTTATGGTGTGCGGTTGGGGCGGGGTGCGCTTATGGTTTGTGAGCGGTGCGGCAGAGAGATTGTTGTGGGTGATGAATGCGTCAGCAAAGCTGGGTCCTGTAAGGGTGGGTTGTTGCATTCTAAGATTTATCACAAAATTTGTTATGAGGATACTTTGATTGGAGATGACAGCGATGTATAATCCGCGTAAGGTTTTTCGGGTCTGCTGTGAGTGCGGCAATGAGTTTGTGGATGATTATGGTTCGCGGCCTAAGAAGATGTGTCGTTTTTGTCTGCAGACCCGTATGGAGCTCAACAAAGCACGTTATGTTGTAGCACAAAGACAGCGTCGTCAACGGAAACGCCAGGAGAGATACGGCTATTGAGAACATCAAAGATTGAGTGGACTGAGCGCACCTGGAACCCCGTAACAGGCTGCACAAAGCTGTCAGAGGGATGCAGAAATTGTTATGCGGAAGTTATGGCTCACCGACTTGAGGCGATGGGTAAAAAGAAGTATGCTAACGGATTCAATGTAACTTGTCATGTGTATGCGTTAGCAGAGCCGTTGTATAATCCTAAACCCAGTCTGTATTTTGTGTGTAGTATGGCTGATTTATTCCATGAATTAGTTCCCGACTATTTTATTGACGAGGTTATGAGAACTATTGAAAATTCACCTAAACATACTTTTCAGATCTTAACCAAGCGGGCAAGACGGATGCATAAGTATTTTGAGTATAATTCGATTCCGAAAAATGTTTGGTTGGGGGTTACAGTTGAAAAGCGTAGTGAGCTGTTTCGGGTTGAGTTTCTTTCGGAGTTGAAAGCTCCCATTCGTTTTTTGAGTTGTGAGCCTTTGCTTGGCAGATTGGATTTGGATTTGGAAAATATTGATTGGGTGATTGTTGGCGGCGAAAGTGGACCGCATGCGCGTCCTATGAAGCCTGAGTGGGTAAAGTCCATATGGGAGCAAGCATATGCGCAGCGGATTCCATTCTTTTTTAAGCAGTGGGGAACCTACGGTCCAGACGGCGTAAAACGTAGCAAGCAGGCTAATGGCAAAGAGCTAGACGGCAGAATCGTACAGCAGATGCCAAATTGGGATGATGCACCATGAGTGCTGATGTTTGTTTGCGTTTATTTTACAACCTTGGCCGTATCCCAATTATGAAGTATACGATGGGTAGTAGTCGGGTGATGCTTGTTAAGGGGGATTGTGACCGGACGCCTCTGCGCATTAGCAAGGGAAGATATGTATGCAAGTGGTGCGGCTTAGAAATTTTAGATAAGTCAAGCAGACTGTTTTGTTCTCATAGATGCAGGCGAGACTTTGAAACTCGTTTGGGGACTAAGAGCTGGGTTGGATTCCGAGAAATTATTTACGCACGCGATGATGGCCGTTGCAAACTATGCGGCGAAGCTATTTTGCGCGAAGTGCCATATAAATGGCGTCCAGGACTATTTTTAGAGACCCGTGATTTTGTTTGTGACCACATTATTCCCCTTTGCTATGGGGGACGGGATTGGTATGAAGACCCTGAGGGCACCAATTTTCAGACCTTGTGTGTAGTCTGTAATAAAATTAAAACTAAAGAGGATATGTCGGGTCCAAAATGGATCCATTACAACAGTAAAATAACAAAATTTCTAGAACTGGAGGAGACACCGTGAGAGTTAGTTTAATCGGTGACACCTCTTACCCATATATTCCCTTTCAGAAAATCAGCAGCTACCACAAACACATGGGTGACACTGTAGGATTAGATTTGCCTAATCCCGATTTGGTGTATATGTCGGTGATGTTTACCTGGAATAAACCGATGATGATGGGCAAAAAGAAACTATTGGAAGCTCAGGGGGTCCCAGTGGTTATTGGCGGCTCGGGTTATGATGTTAAGTCGGATTTACTTGTAAAATTTGCTTATCAACATCCAGACCCCGAATTATATGGCCACTTGGATTATTGTTTTGGCTTCATAACGCGGGGATGTGTTCGCAGATGTAGTTTCTGTATTGTTCCGCAAAAAGAAGGCATAATACGCTTCATGGGGTATGATTGGATCAATAAACCAAAAGTTGTTTTGTATGATAATAATCTTTTAGCTTACAAGAACCATAAGCAGGTTTTACGGTATTTAGCTCAGGAGAATTTGAAGGTATGTTTCAATCAAGGATTAGATATCCGGTTGATTACTGAGAGCAATGCCAAGTTATTGGCAGATTTGGATTATCGATCCTTAAACTTTAAGGTACCTCGGCTCTATTTTGCCTTTGACCAATATAGCCCCCAGATGACTATGCTGGTGAAGCAAAAAATCCAGATCCTAAATAAGGCAGGGATCCCCAGCCGGCATCTTATGTTTTACATGATTTATGGGGTAGAAGAAAACCCCTTAGATTCGTTTAATTCGCTTTGGCTGCGTTACAATGTAATTAAACGATTAGGTGCTAAACCTTACCCAATGAATTATCGTCGAGGTGACCGGCGATACCGGTTATGTCATGATTTAGCGCGGTGGACTATTCGTCGTTACGATCAGTTCTTGTCATTCAGTCAGTATTGTGAGGGTTTAAAATGAAGTGTGAGCGATGCAAAAAAGAGGTTGGGTATACTATGGCTGCTTTTGGGCATTGTGACTTATGCACCACGTGTTATGATGATTTAATATCTTGCGGGTGTAAACCATGAATTGTACACAAATTCTAGATGCCACCGCAAGCTTTCGCAGTCAATGGTTCACCAAAACAAATCCCAACACAATATACATGGACATACGAACCCAGACCCAAATAAACAAAGATGCAAAAGCCACCAATCTAACTAGACCCCTGCCAAAACTTACCTTAACCTGCGACTTCACAAAACTACCCTTCAAAAATGAAACCTTCCACCACATATGTTTTGACCCCCCACACCTATTGCACCTTCTGCCCACCAGCATTTTTTATAAAAAATATGGTGTACTGCGCCCTGAAACATGGCAGTATATACTAAAGTCGGCAGTACAAGAACTCTGGCGTGTTCTAGCCGTTAATGGCACTTTAACTTTTAAGTGGAGTGATTATAATCTGCCACATAAACAAGTTTTAGCTGTATTACCCGTGAAACCTTTGTATGGCCAAGTATCAGCTGGCACCCGCACCAAACGATTAACAAAATGGTACGTATTTGTAAAAACAACTGGAGAGAAAAACTAATGGATAAACAAGATTTCTTTATTTGTTTACTACTTGTGTCTATTTTTGTTTCTTGTATTAATATGGTGGTAGTAGTGAATAAGAATAATAACACAACTGAACCTACACCAACACCATATTGGACACCTGAACAGAAAGAAATAAGAGACAAAATCGCTGGTGAAATGGCTCAAATAGCTATATTCATGGTAATTGGTATTCCAGTTATACTTGTATTATCTATTATAGCTGGTTATTATCATGGTTGGAGAGGTTCTATATAGTATAGTTTATAATTTTATGCGGGTTTTGATTTCTGCAACCGCAGAATCAATCCACTTGAAATCCATGATTTTGTTTAGGTCTTTTATGTCGCTGTCATCTGTGAAGCGGATGTAGGGTGCGCTTGACATGGGGTTTACTTTACCCATGAATTTGCTGTGGATCATAAAATCTTTGAATATGTAGAAGCCATAGAAGCGTTCGGCTTGAACGCGGAACCAGTTGGGAAATTTGTCGGTGTAGTCGTTGATGATCTTCCAGGCACGAGTATCTTGGAACGGAAAAAGTTTTACATCAGCGGAGGTTTTTTTCTGGTCCTCAAGCTGGTACAAGTATTCCATTACTAACCAGCTAAAGGGCACAAGCTGATCGCGGAATTTGTTTTTGTAGAGTTTACGTTTTAGGGGAAATCTTAGTTGACTTCGCTGTGCTATATGTGCCCCGTAGCGCTGGATTATTTGTGGACTTCGTTTAACGATGGCCATGCTGTTGATGGTTAGGAAGTCCTCGCTTATTTCCAAGTTTGCTATGGTTAAGCCAGGGTGGCGGCCTATGGGTTTGGTTTCGACTTTGCCGTCTTGATGAAAGCGGTGGTATTGTTTACCTCCAACAATCTCAGTTATGCGTCCACCGGTTAGAAAGCATAGAGCCATTAAGGCCCGATCCCGAACAGTATTGGCTCGCCTGTTTTCAAGCGTATAGTCCCCCTCTTTTTGGTGGATTAGTTCAAAGATTTCGTTGGGTTTCAAAGTTTCCGCTACGGTTTTGACGGTTCGCCGACTCAATTGTTTGGTTTGTTGGGGATTTGGCTTCATTGTCTACACTTTCTTCTTGTTTAACTATACCTTAATTTACAGTTAAATAAGGGGGTATTTTGAGTGAAAGCGGCGTGATTCTGGCTTCTTTTCACTATAATTAATAAATATATATGCACAAAAAGCAAAAAAATGGAAATTTTAGCTTTCATCATCAACACGATGCTTAGCTCCCCGCAACTGTTGCTTTAAATCGCGCGTTGAAGTGCTCGCCATGTTAATCGTATCAAGCACCGTTTGCCCTAGCTCAGTTAACTCATAGTAATAGCTGGTTTTGCCTGTTTTACGAACTGTCACAATTAACCCCCGTGCCTTGTTGCGATTAATCCGCTCATGCAGACGCTGGTTCTCTGCTAACAAAAACCAGCCCCTTGGCACAGCCCCCTTAAGACTTATAGTCTCTAACAGCTCAATATCTGACTCATCTGAACGCCTGATGACCTTCTCTGTTTCTGTGTTTGCTATGGCATCTTGGATAAGTTGATAGGTCTCATCGCATAGTGCCATGCGTGACTCATCATATTCTTTATAGACATCTTCGGGGACTTTGCCAAATTTGAATTCTTCAATCCAAGTTTTTGATTGCCGGGTGTCCCAGCCGTAATAGTTGGGTTGCCAATGGATTTGATCGTATTTAGCAACTCCACGAATAGGTACATAGATCTCATGTGTGTATTTTTCTGTGAGTTGGCGTGTTAATTCATCGGGGCGATTCATGTTAACCATTATCACCGCTAGTTTGGTGCCGTAGGTGTCCCATGCGCCTTTGAGCAGATCATAGGCCTGCTCATGCTGGGTGCGGGCTTTGTTAAAATTCGCTCCCCAGTCATCCCCTATAATGTAGGGGACTCGGTCGTGTTTGCCATTTTTTGTTAGTATTCTTTGCGGCAGTCCCTCGTGCATGTTGTGCAGTAATCCCGCGAGGTTGAATACCACGCAACCTAGGACTTTGTCCCAGTCTTGGTATACTTCGTATCCGAATTTTAGGCTGAGATTGGATTTTCCTGTGCGGGGTTTGCCCCAAATGACGCCAAACACCCATTCGTCTTCTTCTATGGCGTAGTGGATGTCTTTGATGACTTGGGGTTTTTGATCGTAGGTTGCCTTTAAGCTGGGTGGGGGGTTGGGTTGGGGCATTTTAGAATTCCTTTATGCCTTCGTTTTTGGCTTTGATGGTGTGGTCTTGGACGTACCAGTTGTTTTCGGCCATGCTGTCATGTATTTTGTCTATGAAGATGTCGAGGTTGTTTAGGAGGAATTCTCTGCGTTTTCTGATGAGTATGCGTCGGGTTAGGTTTTTGTCTATGGTTTTGCAGTTTTGTTTGAGGTTGTAGAGTCCGTTTATGATGTTTTGGTATTGTTGTTTTACTTCTGGGTCTGTTTTTACTTCGGGGGGTAGGGCGGGGTAGGTTGCTTTTGCTACTTGCCAGGTGGTTTCTACGTCGTTATATGAGTGGGCGGCCATGAGCATTTTGAGTTGGGTGAGTATGATGGATTGGTAGGTGACGGTGACGATTTTGTTCTCAGGTGTAGTTGACATGTTTAGATTTTTCCTGTTTGTTTATACATGTTATAATAAACAATATATATTTATATATGGTGTGGTTTGTTTAGATTTATTGGCGAGATCTAGAGAATGGCTGTTGCAATAAAAAAGATTATCATTGAGGTGGAACCTGAGGATTATGAGTGGATCCGTACCCTGTGTTACCGGAAGAATATGGGGCGTCGTGAGTTAATCTTGGGGGCTCTGGAGATTGCGTTTGGAAAAAGAAAGGGCGGTTAAACTTGAAAAAACTAATGGCTGTATTTTTGGTTGCTTTGTTGGTGTGTTGTGTCGCCGCTTGTGTGTTACCTGTGTTAGCTCATCCGAAGGGCCATTATGTGTCTTATAATGGGTCTAAGACTGAGGAGGGGTATGATGTTGTGGTGATTCAGCGGTTTTGTGCGGATTGTGGTGAACCGTTGCCGCTTAATCATCCTGAGAGGAATTCTTATTGTGATGTATGCGCCGAAAACAGGTTTATGCCCATGGCAGTGATTCTCATTGTTGGGTGTATTGTAGTTGTTTGCGGGCTTGTCTGGGTGATGTATTCATTTAGGAGTTCCTGATTGTTGGCGGTTGAGGCTCATTATTGTGCTCACTGCAAAGCGCCCTTAACCTTTGAGTCCAATGTGTTGATTATACGTTGTACCTATTGCGGCCACATTAACAGCAAAATCCAATCAAGTATAGAACCGCCTTCATTACCTGACCTGGGCGTTGTTTCGTCTGGTGAGGTTGAGGTTTCAGGCAGTAGTTCGAGCTTTGGCGTTTTTGGCGTAATTGTAGCGATTATAATGATTGCGCTTGTTTCTGTTATTGGTCTGATGGTGATCAGTACAACTTCTAAAGTGTTTGGTGTTTCGGGTAATTCAACTCAAGAAGCGGCTCTTAACCAAACTGTAAACAACATCTATGCAGCTTGGCCTGTCATAGGTGTGGTTGTCTTAGGATTCTTGGCCGCTTCGATATTGATGTCAGTGTTTGCTTTTAGGTGATTATTATGGGTAGTATGCGTGGTCGTGTTAAAACTAAACTTAAGATAACAAAGCAGAAGGCTAAGGTTAAGGCTGAATCGTTTAAGCTGGTGATGAAGTATGAGACGTCTTGTTTGGATCTTGGGAATAAGATTTTGAATGGTGTACCGCCGCTAAATGACGGTTTACTTAAGAATAAGCGGTATCTGGCGTTGTCTCCTGCGGGTAAACTGTTGGCGGAGCGGATTGTGTGGGAGGAGTGTGAGCGGCATATGTTGTGGAAGACCCGCGATATGAGAAAGCTTGCTAAGATTATTGAGGACCGGTTAAGACAGGAGTGTACCTAATGAAGCGTAAGTTTGTATTTGGAATCTTCTTTGCAATGTTTATGGTGTGTCTTTGTCTGCCAGCCTTTATTGTACCATTATCGGATGAACAGAAGGCGGATAATGTGGAGGTTAATTCGGACCGCGCCGCCCAGGCTACCTTTACATCAATTTTTGGGAATAACCTGTACATTGCTTTGCTGGCATTGATCCCGTTGGCTGGGGTGGGGTTCATGAGTTTTGCGCTGTTCAACACAGGCGTGATCGCGGCCAGCTATCCCTTGGGAGTATTAAACATAGTGGGGAATCCGTTTGCCTGGATAGAGGTGGCGGTGTATGCGTTTGCCTGCACATGCGCCTATTTCGCGCTGCTATCAATCTGTAAGAAGGATTGGACGTGTATGAGGGCTGAGTTTAAACGGGGAGTCTGCTGGTCTACACTGATCCTGGTGATATCGGCATTTGTGGAATATCTGATAATCGCAGGGGGAGCGGTATAAAATGTCAGCTATGGATCCGTCTGATCGATCTCTTGATCAGCTCATGGATGATGCACACAAGCGAGGCATAAACTCGGATCCCTGTAATTGTGATGATTGCAGATTAGAGCGGGGCGAACTCAAAGAACAAACCGTTGTTCATAATGGTCGATTGTTGTTGGTGTTATCGCCTGTTTTGGTGGTGTGTTTGTGTGTATTGAATGCACATTATCATTTTGTGGATGCAATTTGGGCGATAGTGGGTGGCATGACTATTGCCTCTCTTGGGGTGATTTTGTTTGTAGGTGGTCCTGCGCTATATCATTGGGTAGTTGATGTCAAGTTAGTTGAAACTCCTAAGCATGAATTGAAAAAACGAAAGACAGCGGAGGCGGCGGCATGAAGCTGGATGACGCTACTACTTGTACCTTAGTTATGACAGTGGTGTTTATGGTGTTAGTTTATGCTGGGTTGCCTGTGGCGTTTATGCTGCTGGGAGTACCGCAGGCTGGGTTGGTGTTGCTGCTTTTTTTGCCTATTCAGCTGATAACATTGGGACGGGCGATAGCGAGCTGGCGTAAGTACATACGTCTAAAGAATCAGGAGCGGGGTGAAAAGGTTGAGTAAATATACTAAGAATCAGATCCGTTTGTACTTCTTCTTAGCTTTGTTGTTGTTGGTTGTGCCTGCTATGTTTGCGTTAAACTGGGGGATAATTAATTTGGTGAATTTGCAGGTGCTTGGAAATGCCTGGTTAGGTGTGGCGTGTTGTGCGGGTGCTATTGTTGTGGCTGGGTTGATGCTGGCATACTTTGTCAAGATCGCCTTGAAGTTGCATAAACTGTTGAAGGTGTCCAAGAGTGGCCAATAAAATTATAGAAATTATTGGGAAATGTCCTTGGTTATCTGTGGGTGTCCAATGATGTCCAATAAGCTCTCATGTTTTTTTGCTTCGGTGTTTAGAAGGGTCTCGGTGTTATCGCTGGCGCCAAAAACGTTACACACAAAAATATTAGCGTTATCAATCTGGCGTAAAGTGTTATTGGCCTACCCTATTTGTGTGCTCTGCGGGGGTGTGTGGCAGAATCCCTTCTTTGCGGTCCTTGTGGGTTCGTTGTATTGGGTAGGGTTTGCTGGGTTCGTGTTGTTTCTCACAGCACCCAGACATATAGAGAAGCAGTGGGCCTATGCGGCTCTGGGAGCAACCGGCGTATTAGTTATGATATTGTGGTTAGAAATATTGCGATGGACCTTTCCGTTTTATGTGTAATTTTTAAAATACTCTATTTTTATAGAAAAAGGGAAGGGGTTGGATGTTATCACAAGGGTTCAAAGTAGATATCGACTGTAGTGCCGCCCACATACGTGTATATGTCTACATCCAGATAGCTAACTAGGCTGTGTATGTGTTCAGTTTGGTTGGTGCCATCCCACTTGTAAGATACCATACTTGTACAGATAAAGTACCGGTTAAGATCAATCAGGGTCACGATCCCGTAGTGTTCTGGGCCGCCGCCAAACAGATTTGTGCCTGTACAATACACCGGCCCATCACGCTCCATCCAAGCAACCATATAAGCCGAACAGGTATCAACTAACTCAGGACCGGCACCGTAATAAAAGTCGACATATGTATTGAACGTCACTTCATAGAGATAGGGCTTTGATTGTGCGATGACTGTGTGGTTGGAGTCGGGGAAGCTTATGGAGCCTGCATAGATGGTCCCGTAATCAGTTGGGTCATGCTGGACGTTATCGATGTATATGTTAGTTAGGTAGCAGTAGTTTGTGCCGTTGTCGTCTCCGCAAACCCAAGATATTACTGTGTCTCCATTAGGTGCGAGGCTGGATGTGACTAAGACATCGCCAGATGAAGTAAGCGGGGGTGTACCAGGATTACCTCCTCCGCCTGGATCACCACCGCCTCCGGGATCGTCGCCGCCTGGGGGAGTAGGTGTGTTATATGTAATTGAGACACAGTCTACATAGGCATCATTTACTGCATGAGATGATTCTGAACAAGCAAATATTGATAGGTACTTATATGCGGTTGTGAGGGTGGCAACGTAGGCATCTTGGTCTGAGCTACTAGTGAAGTGGGCATACCCAATACCCATCCAATCCCACATGGGTGTGTTAGGGCTGTTGGCACCGAAAACATATACATACGAAGTTCCTGAGCCCCCATTATGATGTCCTCTGAGGTATATCTTTCCAGATGCAGGTGCATCCACTTTAACAACGCAAATAGCCTCATCAGTATGTACACTCGGATCATTCGGATCATTTCTATAGGTTTGGGTTTGGAAGCGTGTGTATTGTGAATCAGGTGAATTTAGGATGTTGGAGGGGAGGGTAATATGGCCTGTTCCAGGCGGGTTGGGTCCATCTGAAGAGGTTGTTAACTGGTATGGGTAGATAGTTATTGTGCCTCTTGTGTTTTCTAGGTCTTCTAATTTGTCTCCGGGGTCTTTGGTGTCTTCTTCTGCGCGCCACTGGGCTGTGAGTTGCTTAAATTTGTCCGAATTTATTAACTCTTGTAATTGTCTTCCCAATTCAGCATCATCGGAAAATACTGCATCGTTACTTGAACTATCGTTTTGGTTGGGGGATATTTGGGGATTTTCATGTTCTGTGTTAGTGGGATCTGCTTGGGTAATTCCCACAATTGAAGTAAATGTGAGTATGGTTATAATAAATAGAGCAAATATGGTTTGTTTTTTCATTTTTTTACCTCTGTTTTCATTTAGTTTTTTGTCTTTTGAGCGTTAGTTTCTTTCGGCTGTTCTAGTATATTAATTCTTCCAATATTAGATTGGATGATTATGCGTAAACTTCATATAACGCGGACGTAAATTATAAAGTAAATAACTTCAGCATGGTTGGTGTGATGAAATAAAATATTTAAAGAGCATAATTGTGTTGATTGTAGCTGGTGTGATAGTCTGTCTGATTTTGGCTGGAACTTACAGTGCTGTTACCAGCCTCAGTATCCAAGATACCGCAATGGAGCAGACACCTGATGGGCCGCAAGTTCAAATTCTCTCACCCCAAAATGACACCACATACCTAGTAAACGATGATATTGTGCTCAATATTACTGCAAGTGATGCAGTAGCAAAAATCACCTACTTTCTAGAATTAGATGGTGAATACACGTACAAGTTCGAGACTTATGTACAGGGTGGTCCAAAGATGACTTTGTACGAGATCAGCACTCTAAGTGGGGATTCAAATATTACTTACACCGAACCTACTAAATTTTTCCGCTTATATAGCGGCGTTCATGTTTTGTATGTTTATGCTTTTGATGCTAACGGGAACGTTGTGGATTACCAAAGCATCACCTTTACTATTTCTACTGAAATCCCAAAGGGCCATTTGACTTACCAAGAATATCAGGAAATCCTTTGTTATTTTGAGTCTGAGGGGTTGACAATTATGCCGCCTGGACCTAAAGATAAGATTTTTTTGTTTGGTGATCTTTTCTATTTTCAGAGTGCAGAAGAGTTTGCATCTGCTGTGAAGGCAAAGAACATCAGCACAATTAGTAAATGGGACAATTCCCCAGAGATCACATTTCAGGGTTTTGTATATGAAGGGTGTTTACCAACAATTTTTTATCTTAAGGTCATAATTAGCTAATTTTTATTCTCTATTCTTATTCTTTTAAAAACTGGTTAGTTTTTTTGTGAAGGTTCATTGTTATGATTATGTGACTGGAGATACTGTGATCCATCTTGTGGTTTATGTTTAATTGAGTAAACTTCATATGGTGCGGTTTTAAAGGATAAATTGGAAATATCAACATGGTTGGTGTGATAGAATGAAATATTTAAAGAGCTTAATTGTGTTGATTGTAGCTGGTGTGATAGTCTGTCTGATTTTGGCTGGAACTTACAGTGCCGTTACCAGTCTCAATATCGGAGATGTCCCGATAGAGCAAACCTCTGCGGGCCCTCAGGTTCAGATTCTCTCACCCCAAAACGATACCACATACCAAATAAACAAGGTTATGCTCAATATTACAGCAAGTGATGCAGTAGCAAGAGTCACCTATTTTCTAGAATTAGATGGTGAATATACGTACAAGGTCGATAACTCTTTAGAGGTTCCAAAGATGACTTTGTACGAGATCAGCACTCTAAGTGGGGATTCAAATATTACTTACACCGAACCCACTGAATTTTTCCGCTTATATAACGGCGCTCATGTTTTGTATGTTTACGCTTTTGATGTTAATGATAACGTTGTGGATTGCCAAAGCATCATCTTTACTATTTCTGCTGAAATCCCCAAAGGATATCTAACTCATCAAGAACTCCAAACAACTATTAGCTACTTTGAGTCCCAGGGGTTAACAGTTGGATCCCCTGCATCTAAATATTCATACGTGCTAAATGGAGGTGTTGTACATTGTGTGAGTGCAGAGGAGTTTGTGGATACTTTGAAGACACATGGGCTGTCAAGGATTGATAAGCTTGACTATTCACCAGATATTTCGTTTTGCAGTTGTGGACCTGGGTGTTTGCCGGTCGTTTATTGTTTTAGCGTCACAATTGTCTGATTTTTGTTTTTTGTTTCCCCATTTTTTACTCTTTAAAAAACATATTGACCCTTTTTGCAGGTCCACTGTAAGACAAATGTGGCTGGAAATCCTGCAGCTAACCTTCCCATGGTACGTTTGACCTCTGCTTAGTAATAATATTCTCTTACTATTCGTCGCGGTCTTCTTCGCATATACAACCAATAACCAAACTCACCCAAAATAGCATAAGGCACAGCCGCAACCACAGTACCAAATACACCAGCAATCATTGTATGCATAACTGCAACTTCCCCTGAGAACTGAGAAAATATTGCCCAATTCCACACCATCAAAGCGATAAGAAATCCAGTTAAGGATCCACAGAGCAGATAGATGATTATTCGATTTTTACGTTTATGCAAATTTACCATAACTTATCCCAGATCTTACTTTTTCTTCCGTTCAAAAGTCGGTGGGC
>Ga0123353_10001645_pt1 | contig 27507 bp, 26 predicted proteins | sample TergutLab28metaG_3_FD_92763 | JGI IMG/M metagenome (GOLD analysis project Ga0123353, IMG submission 92763) | Labiotermes labralis P3 segment gut microbial communities from Petit-Saut dam, French Guiana - Lab288 P3 | ecosystem: Host-associated > Arthropoda: Insects > Digestive system > Gut ...
CTTCAACCTTAAACCTGATTCTCTTCCGGAATTATCCGAGAGGGAAAATATTACCGATAATTCGCTTTTAAGAAGAACTGAAGAAAGCATTGCCGTCAAAATTGAAAACCTTGTTCATCAATACCTCAGGGATTTTGTGGATACTGATGACGCTGGAAAAATGGAATCTCTGCTTCTCTCGACTTCCCTGCCGGAACTTGACCATAAAATAGCAATGGCATTCCCCGAGATAGAAAACATCTACTGCAGCGTGCAGGTTGTGCGATACCCGGATTTTCTTCTCTACCAATCTGTAAAAGAACTATACCGGGAGTATATTGGCCGGCAAAGGGCTGTTTTATCCCGGGATACCGGCGCAGAGGCAGAACGGCGTATCAATTCCAGGACCCGTATTGATGAGCTAACACTATATGGAGAACTTCTAACCACTTACCCCATATTGCTCCAGTATCTGGCACTCGAAAAAGAATAAGCGCACACTTGCATGCTTTATTGAAAAAAAATCTTCTTTGCGGTATAGTTTTTTCGAAACCTTTTTCCAGGAGGCAGGTTATTCTTACAGGAGTCAATATGCATAAGAAATGGGCTTTATTTATCATACTGTTTTTGCTTGTTTCCGGATTTTATCTGGCTGCCCAGGAAGAAGATACAGATCCTTATGATCCGTTATGGACTGATACTGTCAGATCTCCGTATGAAAACGGAGACAAAACTTTTAATATCAACCTGGGAGTCGTTTTTCCTACCTACTTCGGTGGGAGCGAAATCGAGAATAACCAGCACGGTTTATCTCTTGGAGGGACTCTTTCCCTTTCTTATAATTATTTCCTTACATCATATATTTTTGCGGGTGCGGAAGCCGCAGCTATGTTCTCTTCTACAAGAGGCGGTAATATGCTTTTTATGGTGCCATTCGGGGCACGAATAGGCTACCAGTTCCTGTATAAGCGTTTTGAAATTCCTATTGCTCTCATGGTTGGTGCAATCGGGCAAAGGTATTTGGACAACGGCTATTTTGGGCTAATAATAAAACCAGGCGCTTCTGCTTATTGGCGTTACAACCCTGATTGGTCTTTCGGTCTAAATACAAGCTGGTGGTTTGTTCCGCAATGGCCCAAGAACGGACTTTCTGCATACGGGAATTTCATGGAGCTGACCTTGTCGGCCCGATATCATTTCTAGAATAAAAGATCGAAGGTAGATGGCGGTATATGAGTAGAATCAAAGCGATGGTAGTATTTATTTTGGCGATCTTTGCTTTCTCTTGTAATCAGGATTCCATATTTCATGATATTTCCAACGAGCCTGAACCAAAGACAGCACTTATTCCTGGCAGCCCGACCAACATGGCGGTATTAAAAAACCAGCTTTACGTTGGAAGCCGTATGGGCAGCAGAATATTCTGCTTTTCCAATATGAACGGAACTCTCGGATGGAGCGTTATCACTTTGCCTGAAGGTTCTCTTGGGGAACTTGCGACAGATGGTTCTTATCTTTATGCCCTTGTTTTTCCCGGCGGGAACCCAATGAACTTTTCAATTATCAAACGCTACGATGTTACTACCAAAATTTGGGGCAAGGATTTTATCATAGAAGATTATTCCATTCAGACCCTCTTTGGCGCGGGAGGCACTATTTTTGCCGGCGCCCGTAAAAAATCTGATTCCCAGAATTACGAAATTATTTATCTTGATGTCTCATCAAATTCCCATGTGATAATCAAATACGGTACTTCTCTTCTCACGGGCGCCGCGAGAGATAATTCCGGAAATATATACCTCTCAACAGCAGGAAGCGGGGTCTTTTTATATAGCGGCAATTCCCTTGGAGCAAGCGCAGTATCCGGTACAGCAGACGAAAATATACAAGGTATCATTTCCGCCGGGAATACCATAATAGCTGTTGGCAACAGTAATGTTTTTTCCAGCTCGGGTGGTACAAGTTTTAATTCATTTCAGACAGGTTTTACTTTTACAGGCGCGATGTGTGTGTGGAGGGATCGCAATAATTCCTTTAGTCCCAGTTTACTGCTCATGGGTATAAGGGGCAAGTCGTCATCCATTGTACACGGGTACCGTGAAATGATATTGAGCAACAGCGCAGGAGATATTTTTACCATTAAGAATCCTGGCGATGATTCGCCGACAAGTGTTATAAACAGAGCCAAATATAACGCCAGCATCGGTACACATCCGATTGAATCAATTTTACAAGTACCAGATATTTCAGAAGGCGGCCCTATTGATTATAGCGCTTTTTCCGGTAACAGCGAATGGGAACCTCTAATTTTTGCCTGTACATCGAAAAGCGGCCTGTGGTCCTACAGGAATGGTGAATGGAACGCCGAAGAATAATGAAAAAATTCCTCTTTATTTTCCATGGATGAACTATTTGGATCAGAAGGGCGAAAAAGCGAAGAAAGCCCCCTTGCGGATCGCATGCGGCCGCAGGTTCTCGACGACATCATCGGCCAGGATCACATAGTCGGCCCGGGTCGCCTCCTCCGAAGGGCGATTCAGGCAGACAGGCTGTCGTCGGTTATTTTTTACGGACCTCCGGGAACAGGCAAAACAAGCCTCGCAAGAGTTATCGCCAACACAACTCGTAGTGTATTTGAAAGCCTCAACGCAGTATTAACGGGAATTAAGGATATCAGGGAAGTAATAGACCGAGCGGACGAAAGGCGCAGGCTTTACGGCCGAAGGACAATTCTCTTTGTGGATGAAGTACACCGCTGGAACAAGGCCCAGCAGGATGCCCTCCTTCCCTGGGTAGAAAACGGGACAGTAATTCTTATTGGAGCTACAACGGAAAATCCTTTCTTTGAAGTTAACCGCGCTTTGGTAAGCCGAAGCCGTATTTTCCAGCTTAAATCCCTTGATTCTGACGCATTGACCAAGACCGCCTGGCGCAGCATAAAAGACACCGAAAGGGGATACGGTAAATGGAATGTTGTTTTTGAAAAGGGGGCCCTGGAACATTTGGTTGAAGTTTCAGGCGGAGATGCCCGCAGCCTTCTTAACGCCCTTGAACTTGCGATAGAAACCAGTCCGATCAAAGGCTTTGAGCACTGGCCCCCGCCTTCCTCTACGGAAATATACGTCAGCCTTGAAGCAGCCGAAGAAAGTATACAGCGCAGAGCCCTGCTTTACGACCGCGACGGGGATTATCATTTTGATACAATCAGCGCCTTTATAAAAAGCGTAAGGGGAAGTGATCCCGATGCGGCTTTGTACTGGCTTGCGAAAATGGTACGCGCGGGTGAAGATCCTTCTTTTATCTTCAGGCGGATGATCATTCTTGCGATGGAGGATGTTGGCCTCGCGGACCCTGAAGCCATAACAACGGTAATTTCCTGCGCCGAGGCATTTGACCGTATAGGTTTTCCGGAAGGAAATTTTGCCCTTTCAGAAGCTTGCCTGCGCCTTGCTACAGCCCCTAAATCAAACACCACCATGGCTTTTTTTGACGCGATTAAAGAAGTAGAGAAAGAAGACGCGGAAATCCCTGGCCATTTGAGGGATCCAAACCGGGACGCGGAAAGTTTCGGGCACGGTGAAGGATATATTTACCCCCACGCCTACCGTGATCACTGGGCCGCTCAACAATACCTGCCAAAACCCCTGCGTGGAAGGATTTTTTATACGCCATCTTATTCCGGGTTCGAAGGCAACATACGGGATGAAGTTTTGCGCAAGCGGGAGATTCAGGCAGCGGTAATTTTAAGCGACAGTTCTGCCACAGGAGGCGCCACGGAAAACGAAATTTTAACCTGGTCAGCCGCACCTAAGGACAGGGAAAGCTCCGCGAAAATATCGATTTTTAAGCGCCTTGAATCGGGAAGAAGCGCTTTGCTCCTTTCAAGCCGCGATCATATTTTGGGACAATGTGACATTGCCCGCCATCACCGCATCCTCATCGCCCAAGCGGACGACGGCCTCCTCCTCTGGGAATGCATCAGACGCACACCCGAGGGGCTAACAGCCGCCCTTGTGGAAAATATTAATGCAAAAGAAGCTTTACTCAAGTTTTCAGCTACGCTTGGCGTTTCTGAACTGGAGCAGCCTTTAATAAGTGTCGCGAAGGGAGATTGTCTTTTGACGCCTCCTGAAGCGGAAGAAGCTTTTTCCTGCGGTGTTTTCGATCATATCCTGGCGCGGGAACCCTGGCGAAAAACAAGGGCGGAATCTTGGGAAAAGGCGTTTGACTCTTTCGCTTTATCAGCAGCTAAACTTCTTGCTCCCTCAGGTGATGTTTCAATTATGCAGAGCCCTCCAATGCTTGGTGAGCGGCTTTCCAGGGTTATTTCCGGGGAATGTGGGGTATCTTCGCTTCTCACAGAGAAGCTCGCGGCATCCGAAGAGGGATTTTTTACTCAATCAAGCGATAAAGCCGGTTCCTGGTGGACCTGGAACGCTGATGATCTTGTAAATAGTTTTGAAAAAGCCGGGTTTATTGTTAATTTATCTATTTTAGATAATTGCGAAGAACGTTTTATTTCAAAAAAAGACATTTCGCTGTGGTTTGATACGAAAAATTCTGCCTGGGGATCGTTTATGGCTTCTTCCTTAGGCGAAAATGAGCTCCAGGCGCTAAGGACAAGCCTTGAAGTTCGCGCCAATGAGGGTCCAATACCCTGGAAATGGAAAAGCATTTTACTAAAAGCTCTCCACAAATAAGAATTAGAACAATTTTGAAATTTTTTAAAAAAAAACCTAAAGTACTTCACCTGACTTGCCGAAAATCAACTTGGATTGTAATCTCTACGGTTCAAAATAATCCGCGGTTCTTAGAACCATAAAGAAAGCAATCCACGTGGGCAAGGATGCCTGCGATGACTATCAAGGAGGATGACTATGATCATCAACCACAACCTTTCTGCTATGTTTGCAGATCGGTCCCTCAAGGTTAACCAAACCAGCTTAACAAAAGAAATGGAAAAGCTCAGTTCAGGCATGCGTATCAACCGTGCCGGCGACGACGCTTCGGGACTCGCTGTTTCAGAAAAATTGCGCAGTCAAATCCGTGGTCTTAATCAGGCTTCAACCAACGCTTCCAACGGTATTTCCTTTATCCAGGTCACAGAGGCCTATTTGCAGGAAAGCCAGGATATCATTCAACGGATGAGGGAATTGTCGGTTCAGGCTTCCAACGGTATCTATTCAGCGGAAGACAGAATGTACATCCAGGTTGAAGTTTCCCAGTTGGTGGACGAGATTGACAGAATTGCCAGTCACGCCCAGTTCAACGGCATGAACCTCTTAACCGGACGTTTTGCCCGTCTTACCGGCATGAATGTTACCAGTGCATCCATGTGGTTCCATATCGGAGCCAATATGGACCAGAGAATTCAGGTATTTATTGGCACCATGACCACAAAAGGGCTGGGAATTCGTCAAATGGACGACTCCTTTATCTCCCTGGAGACCGCTGATGATGCCAACCGCGCTATCGGGGTTATGGACGCAGCTATAAAGATCATCAACAAGCAGAGGGCAGACCTGGGCGCTTATCAGAACCGCCTTGAGCACGCTGTTGTTGGATTGGATGTAGGCGCCGAGAATATGCAGGCAGCCGAATCCCGCATCCGTGATACCAATATGGCCAGCCAGATGGTTAGCTATACAAGGGATCAGATTTTGTCACAGGCCGCAACCGCGATGCTGGCCCAGGCAAATCAGAGAGGCGCTTCGGTATTGCAGCTTCTTCGATAATGTAGTATACTATAACTAGTGGGGGGTCTTTTTCGAGAAAGATCCCCCCACTAAAAGAGTTCTTTGAAAAACACCTTCCGGCCGGCGGCTTAAAGCTGTCAAATGGCGGTTCGGAACGATTATTGAGGATATCCTTAAATAACCGTTTCGTACCGCTATAAGAAAGGTCATGGACAACGGCGCGATCTTGTCCATGGCTCTTCCGGTCTGCGGTACGCCTGGGCTAAGGATGGCCCGGGTAACCAGCTCAAGGAGGGTTATATGATAATTAATCACAATATGAGCGCCATGTATGCGAATCGTCAGCTCGGGAATATCCAGGGCGAAGTGGCGAAAAGCGTAGAAAAGCTCAGTTCCGGAATGCGGATTAACCGCGCCGGCGATGATGCTTCAGGTCTAGCGGTCTCTGAAAAACTGAGAAGCCAGATCAGGGGTTTGAATCAGGCCGAACGGAACATCCAGAACGGCGTGTCGTTTATCCAGGCCACTGAAGGTTATCTTCAGGAAACCCAGGATATTCTTCATCGTCTTCGGGAGTTGTCGGTTCAGTCCGCAAACGGTATCTATACCGATGAGGACAGAATGCAAATCCAGGTAGAAGTATCCCAGTTGGTGGATGAAGTAAACCGTATCGCGAGCCACGCTCAATTTAACGGTATGAATCTATTGACAGGTGCTTTTGCCGCCGATTCCGCAGTCAACCGGGTTATGCAATTGCAGGTAGGCGCCAATATGGATCAGAACAAGCAGATCTTTATCGGCACCATGACTGCCAGGGCTCTTGGATTGCAGGCAAATCAGGGCAGCGCAGGTAGCATTACCATTGAAAGCCCTGAACTGGCAAATCAGGCCATCGGCACTGTTGACGCGGCGCTGAAACTGGTTTCCAAGCAGCGAGCCGACCTTGGTGCGTATCAGAACCGATTCGAGATGGCTGCTCAAGGCGTCGCCATTGCTTCAGAAAATCTGCAAGCTGCCGAATCTCGCATGAGAGATGCGAATATGGCATCGGAAATGGTGAATTACACCAGGGTGACTGTTCTGTCACAGGCAGGACTGGCCATGCTGGCTCAGGCAAACGTGCGGAATCAAACGGCGCTTCAGCTGCTAACTTGATCCGTTTCCGTTTCTTTTTTTAGGTATTTAAAGAGACTTCTGGACGTTGTCTTTTATAATGCCAGGCAGGGGTGTTCGCGCCCTACCCTGCCTCTTTTGAAATTATTCCTGTCATGGATTGACGGGATTTAGCGTAAACCATTCGCACACAAGGAGGTGTAGTATGGGTATACAAGTTTCATCACTTTCCCCGGGAACAAATATTCCTCTTCCGGTAGTACAAGAACGTCCCCAGGAACGTCAGCCTTCCCTTCCCATTGAAAAAAAGGAAGCTGCCAGGCAGGCAGAAGCCGTTTTTCCCGGCGTCAAGACTCAGCAATCACCTGATTTGAAGCAAACTACCCTTGATCTCGAGCATATCAGTCTCGCTTTTAACCGCAGACTCAAATTTGAGATTGATAACGAATCACAGCAAATCATTGTTAAAGTTATTGATAATGAGACCGATAAGGTGATCAAGGTACTTCCGCCTGAAGAACTTCAACGCCTTCACAGCAGGATCAGGGAAACATTGGGCTTTCTTTTTGACAAGATGGTTTAGTCCAGATCACGGTGACACAATTGGTATCACAGTGGTCTGGAGTAAAACCAGGATTTCCCGGATAGACAGTACCGGAAAAATCGGGGAGGAGCCGGTAAAATAATGTCAGATATTTTCATTCCGGGCTTAAGCAGCAGGTTTAACAGCGAAAAAATCATTGAAGATCTCATGAAGCTTGAACGCGTTCCCAAAGAACGCGCCCAAAGAAACATTGAGCGGATTGAGAATGAAAAATCATATTGGCAGGAACTCACCCGAAGAAGCAACACGTTAAGGGAGAGCGCAAGGCAGCTTTTTTCCTTTCAGAACCCCTTTAACGACCGTATTGTCCGTTCCAGCGATGATTTGGTTATCACTGGAAGCGCTGTAAGGGAAGCAATTGAACAGGAAAGAACCTTTACCGTAAAGCAGACAGCCCAGGCCGATCGCTTTCTTTCTGCCCCTCTTGAGGACAATTACCGCGTAGATAGCGGAACATATACATTTACCGTAGGAAAAGATGAAATTTCCTTTGATTTCAAGGGTGGCACCCTTAAAGAGTTTTCGGATGCCCTGAACCGCAGGGGAAAGGACAAGATTTCTTCCAGCCTTTTTGCCGTAAAACCGGGAACCCAATCGCTTCTTATTGAATCAAAAGTCACCGGAGCGGAAAACCGCCTTGATTTTTTCGCTTCGGCGCTTAGCCTGGGCGAAAAAACCGGCATGATTGAACGGACAAGTGACTCAAGAAGGGATTTTCTTGGCGAAACCACGAAGGTAAACTCGGGCTCTTCCTATCAGGTGCCTTTAAACATCTCAGTTCCATCCGGAAATTACATCCTGAAATTTGAAACCGCTACGGAATTACGCCCCGAAGAAATCGTATCCATAGCCTCAGGACCCTCCATACCAAATACAGGCTCTGTCAGTTACGGTGGAATTGTAATAGAAAATGATAATAGTTCTGTTACCCTCCCTTCCCATACCGAAGCTCCAAGAGTTGACAATATGGGGGTTCTTTCCCTTACATTTTCCGACGGTAGCAGTACGCTGCTCAGGCCAATAAGCGATGGAAGAAACTTTACTGCTCACGAGTATCAACTTGATGCGTTGGCGGCGGGAAAGACCATTGTTTCCCTTAACATCATCAATGACAATACGCATAGGGATGTATCAATACGCAATGTGCAGGTTTTTGATCCCGAGAACATCGGAAGCGTTAAACCTTTAAACGCCGTATCAAGGGCCCAGGACGCGATTATTTCCATGGAGGGGATTGAAATAACCCGTTCCTCGAACGAAATAAGTGATCTTATTCCCGGAGTAACCATAACCGCAAGGGGAACATCCGACAGGCCTGTAAAGCTGCAAATTGTACCTGATCGGGAATCGGTAAAAGATGCCATCATCTCCTTTGTGGGCAATTACAACCGGCTTATGGCGGAAATAAACATTCTTACCCGCAGCGATTCCAGGGTAATAGACGAGCTTAGCTACTTAAGCAAAGAAGAAAAAGACGATTACAGAAAGATGCTTGGGGTGTTTTCCACTGATTCTTCCCTAACACAGATAAGGTCTACCCTTATGCGCATTGTCAGTACCCCCTATCAGACTTCCGCTGATCAAGATTTGGCTCTTCTTGCCCAAATCGGCATTGGCACAGATGTAAGAAGAACAAGCGCAGCGGGTTCCACGGATGTTTCCAGGCTCCGGGGTTACCTTGATATCGATGAAAAAGCCCTGGATGCCGCCATTGCCACAAAGCTTCCCGCGATAAAACAGCTTTTCGGCTCCGACACGACAGGAGAACTCCTTGTAAACTCGGGCATTGCTTTCCAGGCGGATTCTTTATTAAGACCCTATACCGAAACGGGAGGGCTTTTCTCCCTTAAAACACAGAGCATGGACTCCAGAATCGACATTGAAAGACGGCGCATTGCTACCCTGGACCGCCAGCTTCTCGCCAAGGAAGCGGAACTCAAAAAGCAATACGGTCAAATGGAAGGCGCGTTCAATCGCATGCAGCAAATGTCATCGTCATTTGACCGGTTCCAGATGCAAAATAACTACAGCAACGGTCAGTAATGCATATTTTTATTAACGAAAACCCCGCTGAAATTACCCTCGATACGGAAAAAACCCTTGGGGAAGTTATCTCCGGAATCGAAAACTGGATATCAAAAACAGGAAATCGCATTCAGAGGATTTTAACTGACGGAAAGGAAGTTAGCGGGGAAGACCTGTCACAGGCGTTTGAAACTCCGCTTGATAGCGTAGAAAAACTTGAAATTTTTGTGAGTTCTTTCAGGGAACTCGCCACCGAAGCGCTTGAAATCCTGCACCAAACCTGCGTTGCCTACACCCAGAGTTCTTTTGAAGAGCGCTCAGGTATTTTTACCTTCTGGGGAGAAAGCTCTAGCGCCCGCTTTTTAAACACCGATATTCCGGATATTTACCACCTAGCAACTCTTTCCCTGTCGGGAAACGGGCTTTCTGCGGCGGATTTAACCTTGATTATAGAGGAGCGGCTTAGGGAATTCAGAGATCCACTTCAGGAAATTTTAAAATCAGAGTCCCAGGTTAATGCCATTTCCGCGCGCATGGAGGAGCTGCCCCTTGATTTGCAAACGGGAAAAGATCAGCGGGCGGCCGAAACCATTCAACTGTTCTCGCAGATGGGGGAAAAGCTATTTCGTATACTTTTAATCTTTAAATCTGAAGGTTTATCGCCTGAAACCGTACTTGTAGACGAAATTCCCGTTAAAACCTTTGTGGAAGATTTTAGTAAATCCCTTGTTGAGCTTATAAAAGCCTATGAAAACAACGATACTGTGCTGGCCGGGGACATTTCCGAGTACGAACTTGCTCCCGCTATCGTAAAATTCTTCACTTCTTTAAAAAATTTGTCAAATTTACATTCAACAGTGCATTTAAAGCCATAATTTTCCGATAATATATATATTACATATAGGCTAGGTGGTAAAATGTTTGGATTAAAGCCAGGTATGCATTTATTCCTTCTCCAAGATAAGTTTTTTAAAGACGATAATCCCATGGATGCAATGGCTATTCTTATTGGCCTTGGGATAATTATTGTCGTCGCAATAGTTGTACATTTTTTGCGCAAGGGAACGAGCAGCCATGTGGTTGTAAGCAGCAAAACAAGAACCACTGTCAGTCCTAAAAAATTCAATCCCTTTGCCATAAGGCGCATCGCTTCCGAATACAGCCTTGATCGTGATCAGGCCAAGCTTTTGGAATTTATTTTTCAAAATGATGCTGTAAGCGATCCGGAAAGGGTTATGAAAAACCCTGCCCTTCTTGACAGGCATTTTAAGCGTACTTTCAGATCAATAGAAAAAAATTCAAACACAGATGAAGATGCCCAGCAGAGCCTTTTAAAGCTTTTTACCCTTCGAAATATCATTGAATCTTCTTCCGGAGCCAATGCCGCCAATTCGCCTAAGCTTTCGGAAAATACCCCCGCAATTCTACTGTGCGGCAAGGACAACTTCCCGGTAAAAGTACTCTTATCGCGCGGGCAAAATGTGGTTACCGAGATCCCCAGAAACGCCCTTGGAACTCCTGTGCGTTTCAGCAAGGGAACAGGCGTTTCCCTGTCATTTTTTACCAAGTCAAGTGACGGTTTTTCACTTGAAGGACAGGTAACGGGCACCATCAGTACAGATCGGGGTTCAGGCCTTCAAATCAAGCATACCGGGAAGATGAAACCCCTGGTAAAACGGCAATACCGCCGTAAACAAACGGAAATCCGCTGCGAATTTTTCTTTGTAAATGTCGTTGAATCCGGAACCGGTAAAAAATCGACTTCTAAACTTGTTGTTGACAGTAAAAGGCTCGTAGGCAGTATTCAGGATATTTCCGTCGGCGGCTGCGCCTTAAAGACTTCCGGAACAATTGCTGTTGGTTCCCGGCTTAAAATCACCGTAGAATACGATGATAACTACACAATTAATGTTCTTGGACAGGTCATCAGGGTCAACCGCTCGGGAACCGGAACCATTATTCACATAAAATTCATCAAAGTACCACGCCGCGCCTTTAATTCTATCAGTACTTTGGTTTTCTCGTACAATGAATAATGATCTTGACGATTTATTTGATAAATGTAATAATTTTTAATATCACTTGAATACCATTAAAAGGCCGGTATGAGAATACAAGAAATAAAAAACATCGTTCGAAAGGACGTACCTATTTATTACAGGCGTTTGTACTCGGGTATAGCAGTTTTGGAAGTAATAAATAAACCGCTTGAAATTCCGCTTGATTTTCAAATTGAGCATAAACCTACCGGCCAAACTGAAATTGGACTAACCCTTACACAGAAAGTTGATTATCCTCTTGTCCCCCTTCAAAAAGAACTTAAAAAATTTATAGGCGAACTCGATGCAGGCGGAAAATTGCCTGTTTAAACTTCCTGCGTGTATTATAAGTTCATCACACGAAGATACCTTTGCGTTGGGAACACGCATTGCATCACTTCTTGGCAAAGGAAGCATCGTTGCCCTCGAAGGACCTCTTGGAGCAGGAAAAACTTGCCTGGCGAAAGGCATAGCAAAGGGACTTTGCATTCCGGAAGAAGTAACAAGCCCAAGCTACACAATTGTTTCGGAATACGAAGCAATAATCTCCGGAGAGAAAATTACAATGTACCATATCGATGCTTACCGCTTAAGGAATGATGATGATTTCATTGCAATAGGCGGAGAAGACATGGTTTACGGAGAAGGCATTTCTGTGATTGAATGGAGTGATCGTATCCTGTCTTTTATTCCCGATGGTGCTTTAAAAGTTGACATTGCAATATCAACCGATACGGAAAGAAAAATACACATATACAGAAAGAACAATTTGCCGTCTTTCAAGGATTGTACATGAATATTTTGGCATTAGATACTGCTGATAAAATCTTGTCCGCTGCTTTGGAGACAGAAGACGGTCTTTGGTATTCGGAAGTTGACGCCAGTTCCCGGCATTCCGAACTTCTCATGGAATGCATTGACTGGCTTTTCAAATCAGCAGGCTTGTCTCCGCTTGAACTTAACATGGTCTCATGTCTTAAGGGTCCCGGTTCTTTCACCGGTCTTAGGATTGCCTATTCTGCCGCCAAGGGCCTTGCAATGGGAGCAGGAATACCCCTTGTTTCCATTCCGACGCTTGATTGTCTTGCCCTTCCCTTTTCAACCTGGCCCGCCCTCGTTCTTCCTGTAATTGACGCAAAGAAGAGCTGCTTCTTCGCTGCTTTTTTCCGTGAAGGCAAGCGAATAAGTGATGTTTTTGATATTTCACCGGAATCACTTTCTAAACTCGCTGAAACAATTCGCATTTGTAGCGATGAAAACATTATTTTAACAGGTTCAGGCGCTGATTTGCTTTTTTCCCGCTTTAAAACTCTTAATTTTATTGATAATATATACATAAGTCCAAATTACAGACAAGGAATGGCAAAAGAATTGCTTATACTAGCGAAAAATCGTTCGATAATTGATAATATGACCGATATTGATACTGGTCCCGAATATTTACGCAAAAGTGATGCGGAATATTAGTTTTTAAAGAGGCAGAACGTAAGGTATGGATATGGTTTCTTCTGGTTTATTTTTAAGAGCATCCAAATTTTTACAGCTTATAAACCCTCTAGAAGATGAAAAAATCGCCAACCTTGAAGATTCCGAAATTTTACAGGAAGAAATTCTCCTGGATGAAACCAAAGAAAAAAAAGTTAACCTTAAGCACTTCCTTTTAAATGAAAATCCCTATGTAAACAGTTTTTTCCCGGTAGTTATTATAAATAAAAAAATGGAAATTCTTTTTTCGAATAACGCATGTAAAGATCTTTTCAGCGATTATGTGGATCTTTCAGGAAAGTACTTTGCCGATGTTTTTGCAAAATCATTTGGAATTGAAGCGGTTAAAATGATACGCAGTACAATTATTGACAGTGAAAGCGGATACTTCTGGAAAGGCGAAGTCAAGATTAAATCGCGTAATGTAGCTTCAGTTCAAATCAAAGTTTATATTTTTCCTGCGGAAATTGATGTTGTAAAACCGGAGGAGTTTGTTATTCTTTTTGACGATGTTACGGAAGAAACCAAGAAATTGACACGGACAACCTTTATGAGCCTGCTTGAGGCATCAAAGTTGAAGGACAATGATACTGGCAACCATATTATCAGGGTAAACCATTATTCTCGAAGACTTGCGGAAGAACTATTTCAAAGTAAAAATGCAAAATACAACAGGATTGACGCGGATTTTATTGATAACATTGGCTTTTTGGCATCAATGCACGATGTCGGGAAGATAGGTACTCCTGATGATATTTTAAACAAGGAAGGCCCCCTTTCGGAATGGGAATGGACTGTGATGAGGGAGCATACAAAGAACGGAGCTTTTATCCTTTCGACCTATCCGAATCCCATGGCCAAAGAAATTGCCCTTTCGCACCACGAACATTGGGATGGTTCAGGATATCCTTATCAGCTATCAGGTGAAATGATCCCTCTTGCCGCCCGCATTGTTACAATTGCTGATGTATACGACGCTCTCAGAATGGAAAGGAGCTACAAACCGGCGATGGATCACGATAAAGCGTTAAAATTGATCCTTGAGGAAACAGAAACCCATTTCGATCCTTTCCTCGTTGATGTTTTAAAATCCATCAACTCTTCGTTTAGCAACATCTACGAAAGTAATTATGATAACAGTGAAAAAATGAAAGTAAGCTGATTTTATTTTATATCAAGAGCCGGCAATACAGCACCGGATTGCGCGGCAGCTTTGTTTTCTGCCTTAATCGCATCATAAACTTCCTGACGAAAAACTTTTACGTTTTTTGGAGCGTCTACTCCTATTCGAACCTGATCACCCCTAATCTCTATAATGGATATGGAAATATCATCCCCTATCATTATTTTTTCGCTGGTTTTTCTGGATAGTATTAGCATTCTACTGCCCTGCCTGCTTCAAAGCGCCAAATTCCGCCATTATATCGTGCTTTGTTTTCCACCTTGAATCTGTCAGTACTGCCTGAATACCCTGCTTATTGTCGCGGTTAATTACGAGAGGACCCTGCAGGTTTGCTGTAACAGGACCTTGCGAAGGAATAGTTACAATTGCAAAGATCAGAGCTTTTTCAGGATCTTTAACACCAATGGAATTCATTTCCTCATTATCAATGTTAATTTCATAATCGGGCCTGAAAATAAAAGGATTTATAAGGATAAATGCAACATCTTCGGTATCGATCGATTGAAGCCAGTAAAATGGCTGTCGTTCAGAATCAAGAAGAACATATTCTTTATAATTTTCAAATCCAAAAAGTCCCTGATTAAAGGAAATTTTCTGTTTGTCATCTACCTCAACCAAGCCGTAAGCTTTTGTTGTAACTTTCACATTTGGCTCCTGTTTATTCTAGCGAAGAAAATCCAGCAAAGTAGGAGGAATAATTTTAGCCGCTGTCTGAAGCGCGGCTTTGTGCGCGAAGTCCATCATGGCCATATCTGTGGCTGCGGTAATCATATTTACCGACGCTTCCCTTGCCAGCATTTCTGTAACATTGGGTATTTCCTGGTTCAATCTGTTCCAGGTCATCATGGCTCTTTCCTGACGGCTTCCTATATCAGTCAGCCTTGTTTCGAGGTTTCCAAGCGCGAGATCGATACCGCCTATTCCAAGGCCTCCGACAAAATCCTGATCTCCCCGGTAAAGCGCGTCTCTTAGGCGCAATACCATATCAAAAACCGAACCGCCCGATACCCTTGCTCCGGGTGACCAGTTTGGAGCCGACGGATCATTGTTGAATTGAATTACACCAAGTTCTTCCATTGTCCTTGAACCCTGTTTATCTTCTATTCGTATTAAATGGGGATTTGTTCCTGTTAGCATAAGTCCGCGGGTATCTGGATCCACCGCGGCTTTTACCGGCGCTCCCGATTCGTTAATTTTTGCCACAATAGCCGGCAAAGTATCGCCTGCTTTTACCTGGATCTCATAACCATCCACATAAAAAGCGCCGTTATCAGCAGAACGCCAGTTTGACGCGTTTACATTTGAAAATATTTGCATGCGTTCTGCCCAAAACGCTTCCCCTCCGCCAATATCCAGTTGCGTGTATGTACCATCGCTTATTTCTGTTCTTCTTGAAGGACCTGAACCCCGGTATTCTACATTAACTACGAGTGTTTCTCCTCCGCCTTCCACCGTACCTTCAACAATTCTGAAAGGCTCGGTAAAAGCCTTGTCTCCGGCAAAGAGCTGTTTGCCGTCAGGCCCTACCGAGTTTGAAATTGAAACAAGCTCTTTTAAAAGTTCGTTTATTTCATTCGCCATGTGACGGGTATCTTCCTTTCCGTAAACTCCGTTCGCCCCGGTCACACCCAGTTCGCGAATCCGCTGCATGACATCAACTGCCCTTTGAAGATAGATATCAACCTGATTATAATGATCCTTCGCGTACAGGGTGTTGTTTTCAAAGCGTTCCAGCCTCGCGAGGTAGGATTGATAACGCACAGCATGAGACGCGGCCAGCGGATCATCGCGAAGCTGGGTTATCCTGTTTCCACTTGCGATTTTATTCTGCTGATTTTGCAGAGCGTCTTCCTGCCTCCGCAGGTAATACTGCATATCGTTATTTGGCATGTCTGTTGATACGCGTCTCATGGTTTACACCCCCATCCGGTTAATTATTGTATCCAGCATGGAATTTACGGTTGTTATAAACCTTGCCGCAGCGGCATAACCGTGCTGGAATTTGATCATGTTTGAAAGTTCCTCGTCAACGTTAACTCCGGAAATAGATTCCCTCATTTCGTGGAGCTGCTTCATTATTTGCGTTTGTGTTTCAAGGGCAATTTCACTTTGTTCTCCCAATAAACCGATTTTCCCCACGGAAACCGCGAAGTAATCGTCAAAGGTTTTATACTGGCCTACCATTGCTTCGGTGTTTCTTATTGCGGCTATCGCCAAAGCGGCATCTCCGTTGCCAGGATTCGCGGGACGTCCGTTTTCTCCAAAGCCCGAAACTACCGACATTGGATCACTCAGCAGCGTTTTATTAATTTGAATCCAGCCCGACGGGTGGGCGATAGGCGCAACTTCCCAGTGGGTAAATCCGTCGGGAAGGCGCTCGGCTCCGCGTAAAACCGCTACTGCATCAGGTCTTGACCAATCATAGGCACCTTCAGGCCCTGAAGCAGCCAAAAGCCCGGCATAGCCTTCCAGGAACCTGCCTGAGTCCTCTATATGGCGTATAACAAAATCAGGATTTTCCCAGTTTGCGGAAGGAGTCGCTTTCATTGTGAGGTATCCTTCACGATCAAGCCTTGCGGTAACTTCGGAACCCGAGTTGTTTATTCTGGTAATAATATCCGCGACTGTATCGGTCGGATAATAGGGAATCTCCCGCAGCCCGTCTGAAGCGGAAAGTGTAATTGTACCTTCAAGCCCTACCTGCGCCCGATTTTGCAGAATGTTCGTCCCGGATACCCTGAAGATATAGGATGAATCAAATTCACCGTTTCCGCTCCTGTCGTAATTGCCGTTTACGTTTGTTACAAAAGGATGTTCGGTAAAGAATTTGTTTCCTGTCGTTCCGTTTATTCCGTAGGCTTTTTCATGAATTTCGTTTACAAGTCCCACAAAATTCATTGTCATGTTATCGAGTGTCTTAATTTCGGAGTTAATCGTAATATCGCGGAGATCCACCAAAGCGCCAAGGCGTCCATTGTGAAATCCGTTTAGAAATTCAAGTTCATTCCTTGAATCCCGCCAAATGATGTTTGAATAACCGGTTTCCCTGTTCAGTTCAAGATCAAACTGCCGTCCTATGCTGCCCTGAACCAGAACAATCCCGTTGGTATGTACCATGAATTCATCCGGGTCCCTGTTGTCTATCGAAATATTCAACATTGAAGACATTCTATCGATAAGGAGATCCCGCCGATCAAGGAGGTCGTTCGGGTTATCTCCCTGGGCCTTAACTTTCTGTATAGTATTGTTTAATCCGGCGATTTGAGAGGACAGATCGTTAATCTGGCTTACGGTCATCCTTATATCTTCTTCTGCTCTTTCCTGAAGTGTTTTTAAAGAGAAGTACCGCTCATGGATTCCGTCTATCAGGGTTTTTCCGCGTTCAAGCACGGAAATCCTCGGAGCAGCATCCGCGGGGTAAATGGAAAGTTCCTGCCACGCGTTCCAGAACTCATCCATTTTGTTTCTGATTGAATTATCGCCTGGTTCAAGGTAAATTCTCTCCATGTCACGGATATAGGGATCGCGGGCTTTCCAGTAGCCTTCTCCCCCGCCCTGGGCAATGATGCGTCTATCCAATAGTTCATCCCTAAGACGCGTTATTCTACCGACAACAACACCCTGCCCTATTTGTCCGGGTGTTTCTTCACGGTTAAGGCCAGGCAGGTAAATCGGCTCAAAAGCCGTAAATTCCACGCGTTGCCTGGAATATCCTTTGGTTGATATATTCGACAGGTTATGACCTGTGATGTTTAAAGCCTGCTGATGGGCGTCAACAGCGCGTTTCCCGATTTCTATACCGGTAAATGTCGATGTCATAATTTTCTCCTAATAATGATCGTTTAAAACCATACTCTTTAAATCCTGGGAAACCCTGATACCGTTTTTTGTGTAGAGTTTTCCGCCTCGTGCAGGACAAACTGCTTCAATATAGGCGGAGGCCAGGTTTTTGGCTTCGCCAAGGTAGGCGAGAACAGTTTCATTAATGGCTCTCATTTTATAAACTTCCATTTTGAGTTCACGGTATTGGTAAGATAGTTCCTTTCGTTGCTCATCCGGAAGATTCATGATAAGGACATAGAAAGGCACGTCTTCTTCACCCAATAATTCTCCAGAATCTTTATTTTTGTCATTACTAATATTTTTTTGTGTTAAACTCGAAAAAAGTTTTATCCGTTCTTCTTCAAAAACCATAAATTCATTGCCCAAAACATTTATTTCCTGCATCTTTTCATCAAATTCAGTCCATTCTCTATTAATAACAGCATGCCTGACTTTATCGTGTATGCCGGAAATGCCCTTAATCACTGAAATTTCGTTCTTTAGAACATCAATACAGCGGCTAAAATCCCAATTTTCACTCATATTCCCTCCTGGCATGTTTATTTTAAAACAGGCACAAGTATCCTCTTTATTTATCGGTAAAAAAAAAGTGCCAGTTTAGAAATAAGACTTGAAGAAAATGAAGTAAAAGAGTAAAATAAAATAGGAGATAAAGGGATATATGAGCAAGCCTGGAAGGGAGATGAATATGTCTGAATCTAACCAACTTGTAACTTTTGAGCTTGGGGAAGAACTATACGGCATCAATATTATGGATGTTAAGGAAATAGTTCGGGTTCAGAACGTCCGGACCATTCCGAATGCTCCAGTTTATGTAGAGGGAATTTTTCATCTTCGCAGCGAAATAATCCCGATTATAAACCTTCATAAAAGATTCCATATTAAAAAAACATCGGTTTCTGAAGAAGATGAGCTTCTGTCAGGTTTTATTATTCTTGATGTTGAAGGGATGAAACTGGGGGTTATTATCGACAAGGTTTCCCGTGTCGTAAGAATAGAAAAAGATGAAATACAACCGCCTCCTCAAATGTCAAGCGGCATAGGGGCAGAATATATCCAGGGTGTTGTACGCCAGGAAAATGGTTATCTGATTATTTTGAACATCCGCGATCTTTTTAACCCCAAGGAACTGCAGAAGATTGCATCCCTTCGAAGATAAGAGTTCTTTCGATACATGACTGCAGCAACAGGTAACACATGAAAGTTGAACTTCACTCCCCCACCATCCGCCGTAAGGAAATGGATGCGGTATTAACCGCTATGGTGGAGGATAAAATTGGTCCCGGCGAACAATCGAGGTTCCTGATACAGGTAGCGAAGGAAAAACTGGGCTTCGATTATTGCCTGGCGCTCCGAAGCCCGGCTTACGCTCTTCACCTGGCTTTAAAAGCCCTTGAAATGGATGAAAAGAAGGGCGTTCTTGTTTCCGCCCTTTCTCCGCTTTACTACGACATTGTAATAAAAGATTTGGGCCTTACACCGGTTTACTGTGACGTACACCCTTCCACGACTTTAATGAGCCGTGAAACTGTTGAAAAAGCCATAAGTTTAAAACCCGGTGACTTGAATATTCGCTGCGTAGTTTTGCACCATACCCTTGGTTATTCCTGCGATCCTTCCGCCCTTGCGGAACTGGGATTCCCCTTAATTATAGATTCTTCACAGAGTTACGCTCCCCTGGAGACAGGAAATATTTCCGAAAATTCGGGTGACAATAACCCAGGCTTGTTTAGCATCCTTGGCCTTGAGGAACGTGATATGCTCACATCCGGAGGAGGCGCTTTGCTATACGCGCTAAACCGCCGGAACAGCGCTGTGCTGCGCAATACAGCGAAGCTGCCACCCGAATACGGACTGCCGGACATGAACGCTTCCATGGCTATTGTTCAATTCAGGGAAGCAGCCAAAAACCTCGCCAAACGCAGGGAAATCGCGCGCCTTTATTCCCAGGCAGCCCTTAGAACGCGGCACAAACAATTTGTGGAAAACACCGAGTACAATAACTATGCCTTTCCGCTTATCCTTGAAAGCGGCATGAAAGATGTTAAAGCCTACGCAAAGAAAAAAGATGTCAGCGTGGAAAGCGCTTTTGAGAATACCCTCATCGGGAGCGAACTGGTTCCGCAAGGGCAATGCCCCGAAGCCTATTCTCTTTCCCTAAGAACTGTACTCTTTCCCATTTATCCCCGGCTGAGCATGGCCGCCGCGGGGAAAGTCGCAAAGTTGATTCTTACTCTCCCATAGGAGGATGGATGAAAGCTCAAAAAATCCAAAGGGCAATCCTCTTTATAAATCACCGGAAAGAACACGCCAAAACCCTGGCAGACGAAATAATAAATACCCTCGATTCAATCAACATAAAATCGGATATTTTTTCTTCCAGGGGAAAAATCGACAGTACTGGCAAGAATAACTACGATGTCGCGATAAGCCTGGGCGGAGATGGAACAGTTCTTTCGACAGCAAGGGCCATGTCTCCCAAAAAAACCCCCATTTTCCCGGTAAACCTTGGTACCTTTGGTTTCATCGCCGGCGTGCAGGTTTCGCAATGGCGCGAAGTGTTTGACTTGTACCTTGGCGGAAAGGCATCGCTTTCGCGCAGGCTTATGCTTGAGGTCTCTTGCGAGCGGAAGGGAACTACCATCAAACTTGGGAACTGCCTCAATGAAGTTGTTATTTCATCTCCCGGAGTAGCCAGGCTGATTAACCTCAGGGTTTGCTATTGCGATAAAAGAAACGGAGAAACGCTTGAGCTTGGCCATTACCGGGCCGACGGCCTTATCATTTCCACACCAACAGGTTCTACCGCGTATTCGGCAGCCGCAGGCGGCCCAATTGTCGATCCTGAGCTTGAAGCCATCATACTTAACTCAATTTGCCCTTTCACCCTGACCCATCGTCCCCTCTTACTTCCCATAGAAGAAACTCTCAAGATAGAAGTTGATGGAAAAGAGCAAAAAGGAGTACTCTTGACCATAGACGGCCAGGTTACCGAGAAATTAAAAGGCGGCGATAAAATTTACATAAAAAAGGCCCCTTACCCTTGCCTTTTAATCGCGTCCGGCCGCAAAGGATTTTTCCAGGCCTTGCGCACAAAACTTGCCTGGACAGGAAGCAATGCCTAGGAACCTGAGTGAGGGAATGTCATGATTGAAGAATTGAGCGTAAGAAATTTCGCGCTTATTGACACCCTAAACATCTCCTTTGAAAACGGTTTTTCTGTTCTTACTGGTGAAACCGGTGCAGGCAAATCCATTATTGTAGGAACCCTCGGGTTTCTTCTTGGATCAAAAGCCGACATTGAAGTTATCCGTTCAGGCGCTGATGAAGCCAGTGTTTCCGCGGTGATACTCGTGGAAAGTAAAAACAAAGACGCCCTTGACTGGCTAAAATCCCGCGATATTTCCATAGAAGATTCGCGTGTTGTTATACGCCGCACCGTTAAATCTTCGGGCCGCAGCTCTATTTACATTCAAAACATACCGGTAAACCGCGTTGATCTCGCCGAGTTTATGGGCTTTCTCTTCGACCTGCACGGACAGCACAGCCACGAATCACTGCTCCGAAAAGAAACCCACCGTATTTACCTCGATCGTTTTGCGGGTATCGAAGATGAGGTCTTTGCCTTTAACCGGGTTTTTCTTGAGCTTTCTGATAAACGCAAAACCCTGGAAGCGATAAACAATTCCGCGAGGGACAGGGAGACAAGGCTTGAGATACTGAATTACGCCGTTGAAGAAATTTCCAAAGCAGCGCCAAAAAAGGGAGAAATAAAGGATCTTGAATCTGAAATCCAGCGTCTGGGTGATTTTGAAAAATTGAGTTCGCATGTAAATACCGCAGCTTCTTCCCTTTATGACGGCGACGCTTCCCTCTTAAACCTTGCAAGGCGCCTCAGAAACTCCCTTGAAAACGCCGTTTCCATAGACTCATCCCTTTCACCGATACAAAAACGCATGGACGACCTTTACTATGAAGCCGAAGACCTTTCAGGCGAGTTTAGAAATTACCGCGAGAAGCTCAGCTATGATCCACAAAGGCTTGAAGAAGTTGAAGAAAGAATCTCTCTTCTTTACAAGCTAAAAAAGAAGTACAAGCCAAGTGAAAATTCACTCTCCGATGAAGAAGGAATACTGGTTTATAAAAATGAAGCCCAGGCTGAAATTGAAGCCCTTTCCGGCGCTGAGGAAAACCAGGACAAGTTAAAAGCTGAAATCAACCGTCTTGAAAAAGAACTTGTAGCCAAAGCATCGCTCCTCAGCGCCAAACGGGCAGAAGGAGCGAAGAAACTTTCGCGTGGTATTACCGATATTTTATCCCGCCTTGGCATGATCCGCGCTGTATTTCAGGCCCAGGTGTCCTCAAAAGGCAAAGACAAGCTTGTTTGCGGTCCCTGGGGCGCCGATGAAGTAGAATTTATGATCTCCGCCAATTCAGGGGAACCTGTTAAGGAACTTGCGAAGATAGCCTCCGGAGGCGAGTTATCAAGGGTCATGTTGGCCATTAAAACCATACTTTGCGGTACAGGTGAAGGCGACGCATCCGCTGGCACCCTAATTTTTGATGAAATTGACACCGGAATAGGCGGAGAAGTGGCTCTTTCGGTGGGAGAATACCTTTCCCGTATCGGCAGGCGAAAGCAAATCTTCTGCGTCACCCACCTCGCAAGTATAGCGGTACGTGCCGATAATCATTTAAAGGTCGAGAAGAAAGTAATCAGCCAGGGAGGGCCCGCCAGGGTTCCGGACGGCAAGGCGGAAAGGACCATTACGGAAGTTTCTGCCTTAAGCAGGGAGGAAAGGCGGCTTGAGATTGCCAGAATGCTCGCGGGAGATTCAGGCAATGCGGCTCTTGCCCATGCTGACGATTTACTGGCAAAATACAGTATAGTAAAGGTAGAACCGGCGGGGTAAGTAATGGCGAAAATTTCCAATGCTGATCGTCACCTATATTCAGAAAAAATAAAGCCGTATCAGGCTGCGATTAAGGCTCTTTTAAAAAGGGAAGAACTCGCGCGCCAGGCCATAAAAAAAAGCCCCCGGGGAGCCGCTTTAAAGCGCATGGCTCTTGCCGAAGAAATGATTTCCCTGACCGCGAATTACATCATCCTGAACGGAATATCCCAGTCTGTACTAAAAATACGCAGTGAAGAATCCCTTAACGACGGACGAAAGTCGCTATACAAAGCCGTTATTTACCTTGAAGAAGTTGTAAGCCCGCTTGTCGATGTTCCTTTTTCCGATTACGAGGAGCGCCTTGCGGAAATATCGTCTGTGGACGCAGCCAAAAGATACAACGTTATGAAAAAAATGGGCCTAACCATACAGCTCCTCGAAAACGCATACGGTGATAAAACAAAATGGAAATGGTCCTTTGTGGAACTTGAAGGCCGTTTTGCAGCGCTTACGAAAAATATCATGGATCTCAAAAACGCAGTGGCAAATACGGATCCTGAAGCGGCCGATTATGAGCCCACAATGTATCATCTCAGGATGATGAAAAAACTCCTGATGCTGGCCGCGGACCGTTACCGTGAAAAATACGAACTATCAACAAACAGAACAGATGATTTTAAAATGGGAATACATTTCCTCAATTCCCTCCGGCGGATACACGCCCTTCTTGGGGAACGGGAAAACGCCGAGACAGTCAAGAAAAAAGTAGATATCTGGTCTTCTAAACTCGAAAAAGACATCAAAAAGCAGGAAGAATCCCTGCTTAAAAAGATATAATCAATTTAAAAGCGCAGATACTTCATAGTGTTTCCATCGCTGTGCGATTTCCGCTGGACTTTCCGAAGCGATATTCCTGACATCCTTTTGCGCGCCCAATGACAGTAAAAGACTGATTATCTGCATGTTTCCGTGACGCGCGGCGTAGTGAAGCACCGTGTTTCCCGATGAGTCGCTTGAGTACATTGCCCTGCCTGAAAAAAGTGCCACTACGGATTCTTCGCCGTTGAGCAGTGAAACTTCCGCCGCTGTTCTACCGTCGCGCGCGGCGATAAAAACATCCGCTCCTGAATCCGAAAGCACCCTGGCTGTTTCATTTTGATTCATTTCTACCGCCAGCCTTAAAGGTGTTCTTCCTTCGGCGTCTACAGTATTTAACCTTGAACCCAGTTCAATTAAGGCGTTAATTATGGAAAGCGAAGCTTTTTCCTGAATCGCTATGTGTAAAGGAGAAGAACCATAATCATCCGACGAATTCAATCTGTCATTGGTTAAAAATGTTCTTACAAGTCTTGGAGAGCTGTGTATGGTGTTTTGAAACGGAGTTCTATCCTGAGCGTTCCTGGCGTGAATGGAAACTCCCCATGCCAAAAGACGTGTAGAGAGATCAATTCTGTCCATTGAAGCGGCGATGTGAAGTGCGGTATCTCCCCGGAAATTTCGTGTATTGATATCAACGCCCATTCTTGAAAGCTGTTCCATGATCACTGGATTCCCGGCAATAACGGCTTCCATAAACGGTGTGTTTCCTTCCGCGTCCCTAATTTCAATATCCGCACCCCGCTTTATAAGCATCATTTCAAAATCAGGCATCCACCAGCGTATTGAATCATGCAGAGGCGTTTTTCCGTTCAGGGCGTGACAGTTGATATCCAAACCAAGATCAAGCAGGGCTTCCGCGCCAAGCATTGCGTTCCATTTTACGGCGGCATGAAGCGCCGAGTTGCCCAGTGTGTCCCGGGCCATCAAATTTGCCCCGTTATTAACTAAAACTTTTACAGTGGAAGGCGAATTTTGTTTTACCGCCTCAAATAACGCCGTTTCCCCGGTTGCGTTTGCAGCCTCAGTTCTTGCACCTAGCTGAATTAGAAGTGGAATCCATACATCCAATTTCCAAAGGGCTACATAGTGGAGAGCCGTATTTCCCAAACCGTCCCTCACAACGAGAGTTTGAGGTGTAAGCATCCATTGCCTGAGGCCCGATATCCCGTATGATGGAAAAGTAAGAAAAAGAGGACTTTCCCCCTTTGCGTTAGCAGCAAATATATCGGCTCCGCGGTTTAAAAGAAGAACACCGGCATTTTCATTATTCATCCTGACAGCGATCGCAAGGCTTGTGTCTCCCGCCTTGTTTCGCGCGTTAATGATACCGGAACTTCTGTCAATTATTGTATGTAATACTTCTATGTTACCCCCGCTGCGGGCTGTCAGATGAAGCATGGTGTTGCCATCGCTATCGCTCTGGGAAACCGTTTCGTCTGTTATAAGCAGGTAAACAAGCGAAACATTTTCATTCAGGGCTTTTTCAAAGGGAGTAATATTATCATTATCAGCCGCGAATATATCTGATCTGTAAGAGATGAGGAGGGGTATGCTACTTTGTCTATTTTTTTCTATGGCGACGTAAAGCGGTGTTTTACCGTCAATATCACGTATGGAAACATCGGCTCCGCGCGAAAGAAGAGCCTCAATATGGTTTATCGTCCTGTTTAAAATCATGGCTACATGAAGTGGTGTATCGCCATGTTCATCACGCAGATTGGGATTGGCGCCGCGGGAAAGGAAAAGCTGTGCTGCTTCGTAAGCGGTTTCGGGCGGGCAGGCTATATGCAGAACCGAGTTTCCGTTAGCATCCTGTGTGTTGATTTCCGCACCATAATCAAGGAGCGTTTCCATTACTTTTATTTTTCCCGAGCGTACCGCCTCATGAAGCGGCGTAGCGCCTGAAGCGTTTTTAATATTAACATCCGCGTTTTTTTCAAGCATAAAAGACAAATATCCCAAATAACCTTCACGCGCGATATAGTGAAGAGGAGCCATGCCATCAGTGCTGCGAATATTGTAGTTTGCGGATTTCACAGCGGGGGCGAAATACTTGTAAAGTGAATCATCAGAATTGGCACCGGCCAGGATGAGGCATTCGGCAACTTCAGCATGGTTTCTCGAATCAACCCGCCTTAAAGCTATGTCCAAAGCGCTTTCATCTTTTTTTGTTTTTTCCGACAAATTACTCCCGGCTTTCAGAATAGTACTTGTGGCAGCGGCGTTCCCGGCATCGGCAGCAATATGAAGCAAATTCATACCCTGCCAATCGGTAGAAACAATGCTTACAGGGTTAATCAAAGCCAAAAGAAAGCCATTATTTTCCTCTACCGCGGTGCGGGCGGGAGAGCTTCCGTTTTTCATCGGGAAATGAATATCAGCACCTTCTTTTGCAAGTAGTTTTGCGGTAGCAGCGTCCCGTTTTTCCGCGCTGATACCAAGAGGCGTTCTTTGCTCTTGATCGATAGCGTCAATCTGGGCGCCAAGAGCTATAAAGAAAGCAGCCAAAACCGAATCCTGGTTTTCGGCCGCATAGTGCAAAGGCGTTCTACCCTTGTTATCTGTGGCGTTTACATCGACCTTTCCCAAAAAATAAGGCCTGGCTCTGTCCCCATCACCCCTTGCGAGAAGAGTCCAGACATCCACTTCTGCTTCAACCCTCGTGGGAGGAGGAGGAGCAACTTCAACAGTTCTTTCAGGTTCGGATACGCACCCGCCTGAAATTCCAAAAAATATACCTAAGCCGCATATTCCGGCGACAAAAAAAAGACTTCTTCTCATCATATTCATATCATCGACCAGATTGAATATTGACATAAGAGCGATGTTTTTATATCATCAAAAAGTCAATTTGCGGCCTTGGTGGAACTGGTAGACACGCTAGCTTGAGGTGCTAGTGCCGAGAGGCATGGAAGTTCAAGTCTTCTAGGCCGCAGAATATAATTTAAGAATTTACAATAAATTTAAAAATTTACCACAAACCGCACGAACGGAAAATCAAGAAATTTACCACGAAAAGCACAAAATAAGAAAAATTAAGAAATTTACCACGAAAAGCACGAAAAAGAACGAAATACACGAAAAGGGAAAATGAGGGGAAAAAAATAAAAAAGAAAAGGGCGTAACTCTTTATATTATAAGGAATTGCATAGAATTTGTGAGTTTAGGGGCTTTAATATGGAGGGCCATAAACTTAAATAATTTTTTCATTCACATTAAGAATAATTACGTTGTTGGTGACGGCTTAAAAAATCCAAAGAAGAAAGGGAATGTAATACAAGAAAAACCTCGTGACACCATCCTTCTTGACAGCGCGGCTCTTGTTCTGGAAATAGTCAGAATGAAAACAAAACATTGGAAGGATGCGTATAATTTGTTATTATATCTATATGGGGGAAAATATGTCGATGCAACAGCCAGACTGGTGGGATTGGGTAGATATGGATAGACCGGGAGGAGAGCCGCTTAGGCTACGCGAAGATGCTCCGAAAGATATGAAAGAAAAATTCGAAGAATTTATGGAAAAGGATAAGGATAATATTTCCAAAGGTATTTTTTTATAATTATCGATTAAACGGTATCATTGCCGATACGGGGAGGCCATATACTAGGAACATGTAATTATTTTTATGTAAATGGTTCATCGTAGGGAGCAAGCCATGTCGAAAGTTTTAGAGTTTTTATAAAGGAAAAACCAGTTTGAATTTCTGCTTGGAAGAGATTTGGAATATACAGTTATAAGCAAAGAACAAAGAGGAGGAATGCC
>Ga0123353_10001646_pt1 | contig 27507 bp, 16 predicted proteins | sample TergutLab28metaG_3_FD_92763 | JGI IMG/M metagenome (GOLD analysis project Ga0123353, IMG submission 92763) | Labiotermes labralis P3 segment gut microbial communities from Petit-Saut dam, French Guiana - Lab288 P3 | ecosystem: Host-associated > Arthropoda: Insects > Digestive system > Gut ...
ATTGGCTACCGGAATGCCGACACTCCATTATTACTCGATATCCACGAAAAATCACACGGCCCCCACGGCCTGGTTGCGGGTACGACCGGCTCCGGTAAATCTGAGATGTTACAGACATACATCCTCTCCCTGGCGATGAATTACCATCCGCACGAGATATCATTCATACTGATCGATTACAAGGGCGGCGGAATGGCGCAGAGCTTCATCGGCCTTCCCCATGTGGCGGGAGTCATCACAAATCTGGGCGGGAACCAGACAAACCGCGCGCTTGCAGCAATAAGGAGCGAAGTTAGGCGGCGACAGATGGTTTTCAGCGTTTATAGCCTCAAACACATCGACGAGTATATCGAACTGTTTCGTGAAGGCGGCGCGAATGATCCAATGCCTCATCTGATCATTATCGTCGACGAGTTCGCCGAACTAAAAAAAGAGCAGGGCAGTTTTATCTCTGAGCTTATAAGCGTGGCAAGAGTCGGGCGGTCTCTGGGTCTCCATCTGATATTGGCGACCCAGAAACCAAGCGCTTGCGTCGACGACGAGATACAATCGAACTCACGGTTCCGGCTTTGCCTGCGTGTACAGGATAAACAGGACTCAATGGAAATGATACGATGCCCGGATGCGTCGTTAATTACCAACCCGGGACGCGGTTACTTCCAGGTGGGAAACAAAGAGCTTTTTGAGAGTTTTCAAACTGGGTGGAGCGGCGCGCCTTATGACCCCGATGCGTCCGCAAACGTCAGTATAGACGAGACAAGGATAATCAACCTGCAGGGTAAAAAACTCACCGGTAAGTATCGAAAAGCGGCCCCTGTTTCCACGAGCGCGACGACACAGATGGCGGCGTTGGTAGAGTATATCAAGAAGGTTGCACGTGAGAATAACGTTGAACCTGTTCCACCGATTTGGCTGCCGCCGTTACCGGAGCGGTATTGTCTTCCGGTGGATACCGAAGATGAGATAAAGAACTCGCAAGCGAGCATTATGGCTCAAATCGGGATTGCGGACGACCCAAACGGGCAACGGCAATATCCGCTGTTTCTGGACGTCATATTAAGCGGGCATATGCTCATCGCTGCAACCGCAGGCGGCGGTAAGACGACTTTTTTACAGACATTGCTCTACTCGCTGACTTCATCATATACCCCTGAGCAGGTCAACGCTTACATCATAGACTTTGGTAGCCGAAACCTGGGGGTGTTTTCCCCACTCCCTCATGTTGGAGGCGTAGTGTTTGACTCAGATACAGATAAAGTAGATAAGCTCATAGCAATGCTCACAAACGAGGTTGCGGACAGAAAACTCATATTCTCCAGAAAGGGTATAGGTACATTCAGGGAATACATCCAGGAACATAACGATCTGCCTGCAATACTGCTCATAATAGACAACTACGCAGCGTTTGCGGAAAACTATGCCAAGCATGAAGAGACAATGATCAGCATCTCCCGCGAAGCAGCAAGTTTCGGAGTGTACATAGTGATCACTTGCTTGAATGCAAAAGAAGTGCGCGGGCGGCTACGCCAAAACTTCAGCTTTTGTATAGGCATTCAATTGAACGACCGCTTCGAGTATGAGGATGCACTGGGGTTACGGGTCGGCTTTACACCGGACGTCAGTATTCCGGGGCGCGGATTGGTCCGCGCCCATGCGAGCATACTGGAGTTTCAAACTGCTCTGAGTATCGACGCGCACAGCGCCGCGCGGATAAATGCGTCAATCCACTCACAATGCAGGTCATTAAAAGCAAATTGGCGCGGAGTCACAGCTCCGCCGATCCCGCAGGTGCCGGAAGATATGTCGGTGGGCGCTTTGTGGAACCTCCCGGCTGTGCAATCAAAAACGGCAAGCGGAAGGTACTTGCCGCTGGGTTATGACCTGGCGGAGGCGGAGCCGCTGTATATCGATCTGGGAACGACCTTCTGCTATTCCATTAGCGGCGCCGAGCGGACAGGGAAGACATCATTACTCAAGGCGTTGTTACTGATGAGCAAAATGCAAGGCGCTTCCTGCTGCGTTTTTGACGGGCCTGAGCTGGAGCTGAAGTCGTTTGCTCATGCTCATGATGCTACCTACCTGACGACTTCAGATGAGTTGTTCGCCTATATGTCGAAGACGATAGTCCCGGAGTTTACCCGCCGGAATGAGGGCAGGGAAGCCTTCGTACAAAACGGGCGAGCGTATGTTGACGGCTACGTTGTGTCTGAGCAGAAAATCTGCATATTCATCAACAACATGGAGGCGTTTTGCGAGGCTGTGTATAGCGGCGAAAAAGGTATGAGCGGCTTCATTGAGCAAATGCTCAAAAAAGGCGACGACCATATGATATATCTATTCGCCTGTGTGGCAAATTCCGACATGATGGGGATTTGGAGCAGCAGACCGCTGCTGCGGCAGTTCATCGGTAGAAAAACCGGCATCCACCTGGGCGGCGCGGTCGACCACCAGAGAATATTCGACTTTGAGATACGCGCACTGGACAGGGTGAAGAAACTGCCCCCCAGCAGGGGACATGTGGTTGAGGAGGGGATGACGAAGAGTATTGTTGTGGTTCATTAACATATAGGTGGAGCTATGAACTATTAAGGCTAAGAGAAGAAATATGCATGATAACCGCGCCTTGGCGCGGTTATCATGCATATTTTTCGCTATTTTGCCGCTTATACCCGAAATTTTGCATTTCGTCAGAATCCATTGTGTAACGATTAAGCAATACATAGAATACGAAACAGTAACACCGGAATGAACCATAAACGACACAAAAGGGGGGCGATAAGAGCGCTCAATTGTATAAAGCTGGCATACCTTGCCAACAGTTAACAATAGCGCATCGCGTGTTAAGAATCGTGAACTGCTGCGTCGCAGCGACGCCGCCTGACCACATTGAGCGATATCAGTGAGGCTGAAAAAGGAGAACCTCAACTCCATAAGAAAAGCAGGAAAATAATAAAAAATAATGGAGGCAAGAACAATGAAAAATCGGAAAGACTATTTTAACACAACACTCACGACGATGATGAGGAAGCAATTAACACAACTTCTGGCTATTGCGCTGGTATTTGCGATGGTATTGACAATGATTCCGGTGAATGCGCTGGCAGTAGGGCTTGATGACAAAGACATCGTAAAAGACAATGTTAATGATGTCGAGCAAGGTTATGAAGAAAAAGATGAGTCCATTTGTTGGATGCATGAGGATGCGCATAGTAACGAACTGATATGCTGTGACTACACTCATAGCACAATTATTGGTGCTGGTAAGGACATGGGTGGTTCTGATAACGAGTTCGAACAGTTTATGAATGAAGTGACTAGACTTAAGGAGAACGACAAGACTGATGAATTCTTTGGTAGTATTATACTTGCTTTAGGCAACACATCTTTTTTAGTCGACGGGGTCAGCAAAGTGGCAAGTGCCGGTAACGGAATTGGTCCGATATACAATGAAGACCAGCTAATGATCCCCTTACTCGCGATAATCGATGAGTCTGGTGGGGCGATAAACATTGATGCTGATCAGCAAAAGATAACAATTACCGAACATGGCAGGACGATAGAACTGTCTATAGATTCGGATATTATGTTAGTTAATGACGTTGAAGTATACCTTGAAACGGCGCCTCGGCTAATGGATAACACTATTATGGTTCCTGTAGAGGTCTTGTGCGAAGGGCTTTGCTTTGAATATTGTGAATTTCATGACGATGAAGAGCAATATGTTATCCTGACAAGGCTCTGTCAAACAAAGAGATTGTTTGTGCAGACAAGTGTTGAAGTTGATTTTACCGAACTAGGTGCAATCGAGGTTATTAAAGGACCGGATAACAATATTGTTATACAATTCGCTACGATGTGGGCTACCAAAGAAGCACAACGCCAACTTGACGAATGGTCTGATGTTATTCTGGTTAGGCCTGATATATATATGCCAGCAATACCTGATAATACTAACGATTTCATGCCTGTTTTGCCTGCTGGAGCGTCATTAGGTGGAGTTACTCGTTATGATACCAGTAACCTTTTTCTTGGAACAGGAACAGCTAACCTATATATAAGGTGCGCAGACTTATGTGCACCAGGAGCCACAATTGCGCTTGCGCTAGCCAGTGCGGGCATAGGTCTGGCAAACCCTATCGCTGGATTAGTAATTGCGCTTGGCGCAGCATCACTGCAAGCTGTATGCAACGGATATGGAGTAATTATTCCTATTGTTCATATAGTGTGGGTACCAATAGCCCCCGTTATTTGGGATGTTAGGCCACAACAAGCTCCGTTGCCAGGTAGATTAACACTGTCTATAAACACTCCCGGAACCGTATCAATTGTATCGGGATCAAGGCAAGAAGTAAGGTTTACCGCGCCATCGGCTGGAACTTACGTTTTCGAATCGTTTAACCGTGGTCCCTTAGATCCTAAAGCATATACCGGCAGAACTGGTACCGGTTATCTCGATGATGACGGCGGAGAAAGTTTGAATTATAGATTCGAGAGAACTATGTCGTCGGGGCAGACGTTTACATTTTATTCTGGTGTCTATGGCGATAGTTCAAGTGCAAATGGTAGCTATAATCTGGCGGTTACAAAAATTCCAGCAGCGTCGAGAGTTCTACAAATTAATACCTATGTCACTGCGACAGTGAATTCAGGGGCAAGACAACAACTAAGTTTTACCGCACCTTCAAATGGAAGATATAGATTTGAATCATCAAATCGCGGTGCACTAGACCCTGCAGCGTACGCAAACAGAATCGGTGGGAGTTATATAAATGACGATGGCGCTGGAGATTTGAATTACAGATTCGATATCACAATGACATCGGGTCAGACGCTTATTTATTACACTGGAGTTTATTACGATAATAATGTAAGCGGTAACTATTCAGTTATAGTCACTCGTCTTCCCGTCGGCATAACTTGGAACTATAATGGTGGAACAGGTTCACCATCGTTTGCCAATCTAACTTCTGGCGTATCTTTTGGCGCTAGTATTCCAACTCCCAACCCCAGAACAGTCACAATCATGTGGAACGCAAACGGTGGAAGTGTTTCACCGAATAGTTCGGCTATCCCAGTTACTTTCTCCGGCTGGTATACTAGTATTACTGGCGGCTCTCAGATAACAAGTTCTAGTATCGTTCCAAGTGTTGATACTACCTATTACGCGCGATGGAGTTTTCCTGCCCTCGGTACACTACCCACACCCGAAAGAGAGGGGTATCGATTTGATGGCTGGTTTACAAGTCAAACTGGTGGGGCCCAGATTACAAGTTCGAGTATAACCCCTGCAACCAATACTACATACTATGCAAGCTGGACTGAAATTCCTCCCGTGGTTGAGCCACCGGCGCTTTCAGTATCAAGCGTAAAAGGCATAACGGGTGAAGAAGTCACTCTGACTATAACGTTAGAGAATAACCCAGGAATCACTGCAATGATGTTTGATGTTAACTTTGACGATACTGCTTTACGAATAACGGAGACTAACGCAAATATGCGTACTGCCTTGCTTAACGGTTGGAATTCTCAGACATCAGCAGTTGGAAGTCCTTCTCCTGTAAGGTTCTCATGGAGAGATGGGCTTGCTGAAGAAAACAACGATAATGATGGCATAGTTGTTAATCTGAAGTTTGAAGTAATCACAACAGTGGCGGGCATATATCCAGTAACAATAACACTATTCGATGACTATATCACCAATGCAGCTCTCCGAGAAGTGAAGTTTAACGCAAATGAAGGTTGTGTTGAAGTTGTCGATTTTATTTGTGGGGATGTAAATTCTGACGGAAGAGTTAACTTCACCGATGCAACACTAACCGAACGCTTTGCGGCTGGGTGGGATAGTGTCAATATCGATTTAAGAGCAGCTGATGTGAATGGTGACCAAAGAATCAACTTTACTGACGCCACAATAATAGAACGCCACGCAGCAGGATGGTCCGGATACGAAGTCCTCCCGATCCTGGAGCTTCCTACACAGGGCTCAGGCTTTGCTGTACTTACGTCAGCTTTGGGAAGCATTATTAATATGGGACCAACCATTGCTGGAGTTCCAGCTGTTGTAATTGACGATGTTCATGGGAGCGTTGGCACTACTGTCGAAGTTCCCATCCGGCTAGTAAATAATCCAGGAATAACCGCAATGATGTTTGATATCAGCTTTGACGATTCTGCGCTTCGGTTAGCAGAGACAAACATTAATATGCGCACATCACTGTTGAACGGATGGAATGCTCAGACATCTGCTATTGGTAGGCCCTCACCAGTCCGATTCTCATGGAGAGATGGTCTTGCTGAGGTTGATAATGATAGCGATGGTGTGATAGTCATATTAATATTTGAAATAATAACTGATGAGCCGGGCGTATACCCCATTACTGTGACGCTTTTCCGAGACTTCATTACTAATGCTGCCCTTGATGAAGTGTATTTTGCTGTCGAAAATGGCTCAATAATAGTTGAACCACCACCTTGTAATCATATCGAAGGCGATGGCATTGTGACAAAGCCGGCAACCTGCGAGGAAAAAGGTGAAAAAACATTCACGTGCACAAAATGCGGTGTTGTACTGCAGGTTGATGACATTGATGCGTTAGGTCATGACTACAATCGTTTCGTAGAAACTATAGCCGCGACTTGCATCGCACAAGGCTATACGACATACGAATGTGAACGTTGTGAAGCCTTGAAGGACGATGACTTCACAGATATCGATCCAGATGCTCACGACTTCGCATACAACGAAACTATTCCTCCAACCTGCGTTGACGAGGGGTACGATCTATATGTGTGCTCACGCTGCGAAGCTACAGAGAAACGGAATCCAGTCCCGCCGACCAGCGACACGCATAGCTTTACTGTGTACGACGAAACGGTTGATGCAACCTGTGTAGCGCAGGGGTACACGGTATACAAATGTGAACACTGTACTGTGAAAGAAAACAGGGATTTCACTCCGATTGACCCGGATGCGCACACCTTCATATTTAGCATAACAGTTGACCCAACCTGTGAGGAGGCCGGATACGATTTGTTTGAGTGTGATGATTGTAGAACGGAAGAAGCACAGAACACAGTTCCCGCCTTGGGTCACGCTTACCAATGGGTACTCGTGAGATCCGCAACCTGCAAGGCAGAAGGTGAAGAAGCATATGAGTGCTCACACTGCTTCGATATTAAGAATACGAGATCGACTTCCGTCATTGCATGTATTCCCGGTGATCCTATCACCACTGAAGCGCCGACGTGCTCAAAACCAGGCACATGGGAGATACGTTGCGTGATGTGTGAAGATCTGCTCGATACAGGTACTATTCCTGTCACTCCATGTACGCCCGGCGAGCAGGTAACGACAGTTTTTCCAACCTGCGTTGAGGAAGGTGCGTGGGAAGTCCGTTGTACTGAGTGCAGGACACCCCTGAGCTCCGGCAAGATCGGCAAGATTGACCACAGTTTCACGATATACATCGCAACAATAGATGCGACATGCGTGGAGCCGGGTTACACTACCTATAAGTGTGAGTGGTGCGAAGAAACTGATGATTGTGAATACGCGCCACCGCTCGGTGTAGACTTCACTGTCGAAATCGAACGCGAAGATGCAACTTGCTTGGCGGATGGGTATGCAGTATACGAATGCAGCCGTTGTGATGAATCACATAGGGTAATTCTTCTCGCCCTGGGTCACACTTACTCCACAGAAATCGGGCGTGAAGATGCAACCTGCGAACTCGATGGCTATGTGCTCAATGAGTGTGTCAGATGCGACGAAGTAGAGAGGGTAACCCTACCCGCTTTAGGTCACGACTGGATGACGGTCGAGACGCCGCCAGCAATCGGAGTCGAGGGAGCGAAGGTATCCACCTGCATGCGCGAGGGGTGCGGTGAGACTCGTACTGAAATCATACCCGCCCTAGAATCGTCATCTAACAACACCTCGGGAGGTGCAATATTATTCACACCGTCAACGGAAATTGAAATCGAAGAACTCATCAATCCGCCATACTCAGGGCTTGTCAGCTTCACAGCTTTTATTAACGGCTACACGGACAACACTTTCCGGGGGGCTAAGACGATGAGCAGGGAGGAGTTTGTTAATATCATCTATAAGCTAAAGAATGTGATAGATCTGCCAAAAGCAGACGTGAGTAACCCGACCTTTAATGATGTAGCGCCAGGCAGATGGTCATATGACGCAATTGAGTGGGCAGTAGATAAAGGCATTATCGAAGTGGACACCAGCGGTAGTTTCCGCCCGAAGGACGCACTGACCCGTGCTGAGATGGCTGTAATGCTCGCAAGGACGGAGGGATGGACGGAGATGGCTGAGAACACCTTCAGCGACATAGATGATCACCCTCATTATCAAGAAATCTTGCTGTCAGCCCACGCAGGCGTATTCGAGGGCAACCCCGACGGAACGTTCAGACCGGATGACCCGATAAGAAGGTACGAACTTGTAGCAGCGCTAATCCGCTATCTGCTTGGCGGCGAGCCAGCTGATGAAATGTGGGAAGACATTAATGTATCGTTTACCGACGTGCAGCGCACCCATTGGGCATACAAGTATCTGGCATTGGCGACGGAGGGGTATTCTGCACCGCTCCCGGAATAAATAGGAGCTGCAAGATAAGACACGCAAATGATTGAGAACCAGCCGTGGGCACAAGCTCACGGCTGGTTTTTCGGTGAGATAATTCATGTAATAAAAAGAGCGAGATAATGGGTGGTCTCGCATCGCAAACCCTAGCTGTGTACGTAAGTTGCCTCTTTTTACGGTTTGCATTACACAGTTTTTGGCCGCTTATTCCCGAAACGTTGTTATTCGTCAGTCTCTGTTGACCCGTGAAAAAGCAGTCCGTAGAATACTAGACAGGAACACCGGAATGAACCAGAAACGACACGAAAGGGGGCGACAGAGGCGCTCAATTGTATATCGCTGGCATCTCTTGTCAACAGTTAACAATTGTGCATTACGTATTGAGAAGCGTAAACAGATGCGTCGTAATGTCGCCGCTTGACCACGCTGAGCGACATCAGTGAGGCTGAAAAACAACTGCTGAAAGGTGGGCGACGGAGAACCTCAACTCCAGAATAAAAGAGGCACAATAGACCATAAATAATTATAAAAGGGGTGCAAACAATGAAAGGGGGAATAATGAAACACATATCAACACTCATCAAGAATACGAAAAAGCAATCAAAAGGCATTCGAAACGGAATCTCCATGATCATCATAACGGCGATCCTATTATCGGTATTATCGATGGCCGCATTAGCAGCTCCGGTTACAGGCATCGTAACAGTACCGGCGGGTACAACATCATTTTCAATAGACTTGATGGTCGACGAGACTACGACTTACGCGGGTATTGAGTTCGGGCTTCAGATCAGTGACGAGAGCGCTGTGAATTTCGCATCGTTCACACCCGCTTATACCGGCGCCCCCCCGTCGCCTTTCGTATTTCGAAACGAATGGCATTTTTTCGGTTTCTACGCAGCATCAAATGCATTTTCCAGCGGCAAGGTTGGCACAATTAATTTCACAGGCTATACAGGCAATCAGGAGTTAACGATAACTGTTAAAATGACTGTGACCCGGCTTACTAGTGATGGTAAGGGGACAATCGAGACTGAAACAAACCCGTCGCATGTTTTTACTGTAAAGTGGGAAGAGGTGGAGCCTCCCCTACCCCCCGTCTACCACACCGTAACCTTTGATCCAGCCGGCGGGACTCGTACCGGCGGCGGAGCATTGGTTCAGTCGGTACGACATGGAGATGCAGCTATTGAGCCGATTATAGTTCGCAGCGGTTATAGCGGTCCCAATTGGGATAATCCCTTCGATAACGTTACATCAGACTTGGTGGTGACGGCGCAATGGGTACCCAGTGGTGGTGACGGTCCGCCACCGCCCCCGCCCCTGGTATCATACACCATAATAGTACCGGCAGGGGAAACAGACTTTTCGATAAAACTGTGGGTCAATGAGGCTGCGGATTACGCCGGCATAGAATTTGCGATCACAATCAGCGATCCGAACGTGGTTTTAGCGTCGTTTACGCCCGCTTATAACGCTATCTTTAACGCGCCCATCAGGAAAGTGGGCGATCGGCACTATTTCGGATTTGGTACTTCTTCAAATGCGTTACCCGGCAGATCAGTGCTAGATTACGTTGGCACAGCGAATTTCACGGGGTACACGGGTGATCAGCCGTTTACAATAACAATTGTCGAAATGGTTGTGACCCGGATTCAAGGTAACTATACAGTCGAGACTTTAACAAACCCGATGGTCACTTATACGGTTCAGCGGGAAGAGGCTAATATTGGAGATGAAGACGAGCCGACAGTATCAGCGATTGGCGCAACGGTCATCAAGGGGAATTCCGTATACGTTCCCATTGAACTTATAAACAACCTCGGGTTGGTAACGATGCGGCTGACTGTGACATTCGACGACAGATATGTGACGCTCAGCCCCGGCTCAGTCATCGACGGCGGACTTCTAGGAAACACGTACCACAGCGACCGCTACAACTCTCCTTACACACTGTTTTGGGATAACAGTACAGCGCCCGAGAACTTAAATGCAAATGGCACGATTGCCACGCTGAAGTTTACAGTGGATGTGAATGCCCCGGATGGCGAATACGACATAGTTTTAACTTACGACTACGATTTGTATGATATCATGGACTGCGATATGAACCCGGTTCTTATCAAGACCGAAAAAGCCGTGTTGAACGTGGTTCCCTTCGTATACGGAGACCTGACTGGCAAGGGGTATGTCACTTGTGAGGATGCAGAACTGCTTGCGCTCTATTTAAGCAGATGCGAAGGCGTCACAATAATAGCGGCGGCAGCCGATTTAGACCAAGACGGCAGCATTACGCCAAAGGATCTCGCGATCCTCAGGAGGCATCTTGATGGATGGGTAGGGTACGAGACGCTACCATATAAGCCATAAGGTATTCGAACTTACGTATGCATTTGCATGGATGCCGTGCAGCGCACCCATTGGGCGTACAAGTATCTGGCACTGGAAACGGACGGGTATATTGCGTATCTTCCGGAATAAGTTGGCTATGCAAGGCAAGTCACGTGAATGATTGAGAGTCAGCCGTGGGCAGAAGCTCACGGCTGGTTTTCAGTGAGTTAGCGCATTAAGAATAACAAGCGGATAACCGGTAGTTTTCTTTCGCAAAACCATGCTGTGTATGCTAACCGCTCCTCCTTTTACGTTTTTTCATATACAGCTTTTTACTGCTTATTCCCGAAACATTACTGTTCGTCAGATTTCGTTGACCCGTGAAAAAGCAGTAAGTAAAATGCAAACAGGAACTCCGTAATGAACCTGAAATGATATAAAAGGGGGCGACAGAGGCGCTCAATTGCATCGCTGGCATACATTTTCAATAGTGAACAATTGTGCATTACGTTTTACGAACCGTGTACTGCTGCGCCGTATGCGTTGCCGTTTGACCACGCTGAGCGACATCAGTGAGGCTGAAAAACACTCGCTTAAAGGTGGGTGGGGGAGAACCTCAACTCCAGAATAAAGAGGCACAATAGACCATAATAATTATAAAAAGGAGTGCAAACAATGAAAATGGGAATAATGAAACACATATCAACACTCATCAAGAATATGAAAAAGAAATCGAAAGGCATACGAAACGGAATCTCCATGGTTCTCGTAACAGCGATTTTATTATCAGTATTATCGATGGCTGCATTAGCAGCTCCGATTACAGGCACAGTAACAGTACCGGCGGGGGTAACATCATTTTCGATAGACCTGGTGGTCGACGAGGCTACGCCTTTCGCGGGCATTGAGTTCGAGCTTCAGATCAGTGGCGGAGGCTCGGTGAATGTTGCGTCTTTCATACCAACTTATACAGGCGTTACCCCATCACCCTTCGGTCAAAGGGCCGGATGGCATTTCTTTGGTTTCTTCGCTTTATCAAATGCGTTCTCCAGCGGTAAAGTAGGCACGGTCAATTTCACAGGCTACACGGGCAATCAGGAGTTGACGATAACAGTAAAAATGACTGTGGTAAGGATTATTGGAGATGGGAGGATAGACGAGATTGAAACAAACCCATCACATGTTTTCACGGTACAGCGGGAAGAATCGCCTCATCTCTTCCACACCGTGACCTTTAATCCGTTTGGTGGGACACGTATCGGAGGTGGAGAATTGACGCAGCTGGTGCTTCATGGCGGTGCGGCTGCTGAGCCGATTTTAGCCCAACGCGCTGGCTATACTTTCCTCGGTTGGGATAAAGCCTTCACAAATGTCACAGAAGATTTGGCAGTGACTGCGCGTTGGGAACCCATCTACCACACCGTAACCTTTGACCCGAGCGGTGGAACTCGTACCGGAGGCGGAGAATTGATTCAAACGGTGATACATGGCGGCTCGGCTGTTGAACCGATTGTAGCCCGTGACGGCTATGCTTTTGTTCGCTGGGAGGGGTCTTACACCAATGTTACAGCGAATGTGACTGTGACTGCGGTATGGACCGCCATTCCTGTCTACCATACTGTAACCTTTGACCCGAGCGGCGGAACCCGTACTGGAGGCGGAGAATTGACGCAGCAGGTGCTTCATGGCGGTGCAGCTGTTGCGCCGGAGTTAATCCGTGATGGCTATGACGGTCCCAACTGGGATAATCCCTTCAATAACGTTACATCAGACATGACGGTAACAGCGCAATGGGTATCTAAAGGTGATAACGACCCGCCCTCGGCATTAGCGATTGGCGCAACGGTCATCAAGGGGAATTCCGTATACGTTCCTATTGAGCTTGTAAACAATCCCGGGCTGGTAACTATGCGGCTGACTGTGACATTCGACGACAGATATGTGACGCTCAGCCCCGGCTCAGTCATCGACGGCGGACTTCTAGGAAACACGTACCACAGCGACCACTACAACTCTCCTTACACACTGTTTTGGGACAACAGTACAGCACACGAGAATTTCATGGCAAACGGCACGATCGCCACGCTGAAGTTTACAGTGTCCGGGGATGCCCCTGATGGCGAATACGACATAACACTATCTTACGACTACGATCTGTATGACATCATGGACTGTGATATGAATCCGGTTCGCTTCGAGACCATAAAAGGTGTGCTGAAGGTGGTTCCGTTCGTATGTGGGGATCTGACAGGTAAGGGGTATGTCGACGAAGAGGATGCGGAGCTGCTTGCGAAATACTTAGGCAGATATGAAGACATCACAATAATCGAGGCGGCAGCCGATCTAGACCAAGACGGCAGCATTACGCCAAAGGATCTCGCGATCCTGAGGAGGCATCTTGATGGTTGGGCAGGGTACGAGACGCTGCCATATAAACCATAAAGTGAATACTTTGTAAAGGCGATTTGAAGAGAAACCGGGCAGTGCACCTAATACGGCACAGCCCGGTTTCCGGATTTTTTGTAAGCCAACTGTTGGGTTTGTAACACCATCCGGAGAAGACGAGTTCAGTGTGAATGGGCTGCTTCTCGTCAGAGTTTCTACCGGCTGGATGGGTAACTAATAAATACGAATCTTTTCCTCCGGCAAATCGCATTTCTCAAATTTTCACAAAAAAAACGGATGCAAAAAGGATAAATAACCGCTTGACAATTTGAAAAAGGCAGCATATAATATCACTAGATGCAACGAAGTTTCACACAGTGAAACAGAGCGCTAATGTCAGAAGGGGTTAAGAAGTGAGAAAGACCACTATGCTGAAGCAGTTGCTTCTCAGAGAGCAAGTATTGGTAATGCCAGGGTGCTACGATGCTTTGAGCGCTTTGCTAATAGAGAAATGCGGCTTTGAGGCCACCCAGGTGAGCGGCTTCGGCGTTGCTGGTTCATTGCTGGGCAAGCCCGACGTCGGTCTCCTTTCATTTGCCGAAATGCTCAGCCAAACAAGGAATATTTGCGCCGCTGTTGGGATTCCGGTGATGGCGGATGGCGATACGGGCTTTGGTAACGCAATTAACACATATCATACTGTCAAATCATTTGAGGCAGCGGGCGCAGCGGGCATCAATCTCGAAGATCAGGAGTTTCCAAAACGCTGCGGGCATATGGAAGGTAAAACTGTCATCAGCATGGAGGAGATGGTAACAAAGATCAAAGCGGCGGTAGACGCCAGAATCGACCCGGATTTTGTCATTAACGCGCGGACAGATTCCATTGCGATCTATGGGGTGGAAGAGGCGATCCGACGAGGAAACGCCTATGCCCAGGCAGGCGCTGATCTGATCTTCGTTGAGGCGCCCGGTGAAGAAGACGACATCAGGCGGTTGATTCAGAGTATCAAAGCGCCGGTCAGTATAAATATGGTGGATGGCGGCGGGAAGACCCCCTTGGTAAGCATAGAGACGATTCAGAAATGGGGGGCGGCCAGGGTCAGTATGCCAGTGGCTCCGGTATTGGCTGCGGTTAAAGGTATGATGGACGCGCTCAGGCAAATCAAAGCGGACGGGGCGCCGGTGTCCCTCCGCCATCCGGAGATGATAGTGAGCTTCCAGGAGTATACCGACATGGTTGGCTTGCCGCAAATCCGCGAAATGGAAGCAAAATATGCTTGGAATGAAAAATAAAGTGAAGCCATTGTGAAAGGAGAGGCGCTGTGGAAAACCAAGGTAACCGCTCCGTCGTTCGGGCGCTTACGATACTAAAAGCATTAGCCGATGAGGCGGAATTATCTCTGACATCCATAAGCCAGATAGCAGGTCTTTCCAAAGGGACTACATATCGCTTTCTTAAAACTCTGGAAAGCGAAGGTTTCGTTACGCGCCGGGATAACCTGCTCTATAGTTTGGGGATTGTCATGGTGCGATTGGGCGCCACTGCCGAGAAAAGCAATCCTCTTATCTCGGTAAGCGAACCTTATTTAAAAAAGCTAAGTGAGCAGACCAGCGAAACTGTGTCTTTGAATGTGGTGATGAACGATAAACGCCTTTGCATAAAAAAGATTGAGAGTCTGCACCATGTCCGGGACTTTATCGAAATGAACAAGCTATTGCCCATCCACCAGGGAGCTTCCGGGACGGTGATGCTGGCTTTTCTGGAAGAATCCGAAGCAGATAAGGTCATTTCCTCCATTGATGATCCGGGGTTTGATTCGGACAGGCTTCGTATACAGCTTGAAGAAATACGCCGAATCGGATACGCCAGATCAAGGAACACGCGCGTAGCTGGCGCGGCCGCGGTTGCGGCGCCTATATTTGATAAAAGCGGACGATTGGCTGGCGGCATCGGGCTGTCAGGTCCGACGATCCGTTTTACTGAAGAGATGGAAAAGGGATACATCCACTTGGTGAGGCAATGCGCTTCAGAGATTTCGTACCATCTGGGGTATGCTGACGCGGGTTATGCCGGGTTGCCGTCAGTGTAAGAATCCTCGCAACAATCATGAGCGTGGGGGATCAGGCCGGTGAAAAAAACGGTTGCTGAAAAAATCCTGTCCGCCCATTGCGGGCGAAATGTGTCGGCGGATGACATTGCGGTATGCGATGTGGATTTCCTCATGGCCAGTGACACCACTGGCGGCCTTGCCATCAAAGCGTTTCATGAGATGGGTGGCAGCCGTGTGTCAGCTCCGGAGAACATGGCATTCTTCCTGGATCACGCCGCCCCCGCCCCGAACCGTGATATTGCCAATACCCAGAAGTTCATCCGGGATTTTGCCAAAGATCAGGGGATCCGCGTATACGAGTCCGGCGCTGGCATCTGCCACCAGCTTGTGATGGAAGACGATCTTGTCCGTCCGGGGCAGCTTGCTCTGGGGGCGGACTCGCACACATGCCTGTACGGAGCCGTTGGCGCTTTCAGTACGGGAGTCGGCTCGACAGATTTGGCGGTTTCCATGCTGACTTCCAGGAATTGGTTTCGGGTGCCCCGCACAATGAAGGTCCATATGCATGGAGAGTTTACACCCGGGGTATATGCCAAGGATTTCATACTGGACCTGATTGGCAGAATCGGAGCAAATGGGGCGTGCTACATGAGCATGGAGTTTGAGCCGGATCTGCGCCGCCCGCTGGACCAGCGCATGACCATTTGCAACATGGTGGTGGAATGCGGAGCGAAAAACGGTCTTTTTTATGACGAAGACAGCGGGATTATCCCGGATAAGGGGTGCCGTTACGATCTTGTTTTGCATATCGATATGGACAAGATTTCGCCTATGGTGTCGCGCCCCAACCGTGTGGACAACACTGCGGCGGTTTCGGAACTATCCGGGACAAAGGTGCAGCAAGGGTTTCTTGGAAGCTGTACAAACGGCCGCATCGAGGATCTGCGGGCAGCGGCTGTCATTTTACGCGGAAAGACAATTGCGCCCCAGTGCAGGCTGATTGTCGCTCCCGCATCGGTAACAGTTTTAAAGAAAGCCTTTGAGGAAGGCGTGATGCAGGTTTTGTTGGACGCGGGCGCAGTTTTGACGCCCTGCGGATGCGGCGCCTGCGTGGGGACCCATAATGGCATTCCTGCCGACGGCGAAACAGTTATATCTTCTTCGTCCCGGAATTTTACTGGCCGGATGGGCAATGCGAAAGCGCGGATATTCCTGGCGTCCGCTGCGACCGTTGCGGCTTCCGTGCTAACAGGGGAAATCACGGATCCCCGGGAGGTGTTGTGATGCAAAATGCGTGGACAGGCGTTGCCCATGTGTTCGGGGACGCCATTGATACCGACGTCATCATCCCTGGGAAATATACTAAATCATTGGATTTCAATGCAATGAAACGCCATACGTTAAAAGAAATCACAAATGATTTTTCCGGTAAATGCAAGCTAGGGGACTTTGTCGTCGCGGGGCATGATTTCGGTATCGGATCTTCACGGGAGCAAGCGCCGCTGGTATTAAAACTGTGCGGTATACGCTGCATTGTCGCAAAGAGTTTTTCCCGGATTTTTTATCGGAACGCCATCAATCTTGGCCTTTATCTTGTACAGTGCAACACCGATGGAATCAGCGACGGCGACGTCCTGTCTTATGATCCCCCCACCGGCACGCTTACAAATCAATGCAATGGTAAGACGTACATCGGGCAGCCGCTACCGGATATTATGCAGCGGATTTTGGAGCACGGGGGAATTGTTCCCTATATCATGGACTTGCGGCTGGAGGGGAAAGACATGACGCTGGAATGACGCCCTTTGCGGGCGCGGTCTGCAGCAAGCCCGATGCAGGTTTTGGATAAGAGGATTGAATCATATGAGAGAAGGCGTTGCATGATGAAGCAGTTTGACACCCTTATAACAAATGGGCAGATCGTTGTCCCGGGCCGGACGTTGGAAGCTTCGGTATCGGAAGGGTTCTCAATTGGGGTCAAGGGTGGGCGGATCGCCGCGATTACCCGGCATCCCGGCAAGGACGATGCTCACGAAATAATTGACGCCACAGGCCTCACTGTCTTTCCAGGCGCGGTGGACAGTCATTTTCATCTTGGTATCTACCGCCCCATGTCCATTGACACCCTCAGCGAAACACAATCCTGCCTGGTGGGCGGCGTTACATCCGTATTGAGCTATTTTCGTTCCGGCCAGCATTATATGGGCAAAACAGGTTCATACAAGGAGCTCTTTCCTGAAGCGCTGAAGCAGTTGCAGGGAAACTCATATGTGGACTATGGGCTGCATATCGCGCCCATGGAAGACGGCCAAGTGGGGGAAATGGAATGGCTTGCAAAAGAACAAGGCGTCACAACTTTTAAATACTTCATGTTTTACAAGGGATTGAATCTTGCCGCGAATTCCGCTTCAACCGAAGCGCTGACAGGATCCGGCTCCTACGACTTAGGGCATTTATTCAACATCATGGAGGAAGCAGCGAGGCTCAACCGGACGTTCCCCGGTGATAGCGCGCCTGTTTGCGTCAGCGTCCATTGCGAAGACGATGAGCTGATCAAAGCATTCATTAAAAAAGTCAACGCCGCCGGTATTGATGGTTTGCACGCTTACTGTGATGCCAGGCCGCCCCTTTCCGAGCGGATCGCCATCCTGAAAGCGGGCACGATCGCCGCCGAAACCGGGGCGCTTCTCAACGTTTTGCACTTGGGCGGCAAAGAAGCCCTGGAAACCACCTATGACCTGTTGAAACTGTATCCACAAATCAAGCTGAGAAGGGAGGTCACGCTTCATGGGTTGGGGCTGACATATGACATGCTGGCCGGCAAGGGCATGGGCGGCAAAGTCAACCCGCCCATCCGGACTAAAGAGGATAACGAGGCATTGTGGCAAGGCATTGTAAAAGGTGATATCGACTGGGTCGGATCGGACCACGCTTGCACGCCCATCAGCATGAAGCCGGATTCTCTTTGGCAGGCCAGTTGCGGTTTTGGCGGTACATCCCTGATGTATCCATACATGATTTCTGCGGGTCATTTTGATCGCCACCTACCTCTCCACCGAATTGCCGAATTGGTGTCGGCAAACCCTGCAAAGGCCCATGGGCTGTACCCGCGCAAAGGTGAAATCGCTGTTGGAATGGACGCGGACTTCGCTTTAGTCGACCTGGATATGGAAAAGAGTGTGACGGCCGATATGCTCCATTCAGCCCAGGAGTACACGCCATTTGAAGGAATGGCATTACGCGGCTGGCCCATTATGACCATGCTCAGGGGCCGGACTGTTTTTAAGGACGGCCAGACGGTCGGGGCGCCTGGCGGCGTGTATTTGAAAAGGCCATGTTTTTAGCGTTTCGCAATCGACTAAACCAGTTATTAAATAAGGAGGATCGAATATAATGAAAAAATCGAACATTCTTGGTATTCTAAGCATCTTGACCGCTATGCTTATGCTGCTTGCAGCGTGTACGGCCGCAGACCCATCTGTACCCGACGGCAGCGGAGCACCTGAGCAAACCACAGGGTTTATTGGCAAAGTCAATGTGGGCATGTGCTGCCCCTGCAGCGGTTCACTGGGATTCCTGGGCCCCTGGATGGCTAACAGCGCCCGGGTCGAAATCGATAAAATCAACGCGCAGGGCGGACTTCTGGGTTATGAAATCAATTTCATGTTCAAAGACGACGAGGGAGTCCCTCAAAATTCCTTGAATGTGGTCAGAGAGTTCATCGAAAAGGACAGTTGCGTGATGATCATCGGCCCCGCGTTCTCCACCAACGCCCTGGCGACCAAGCAGCTTATCAACGACAGCAAGGTCATCCAAATGCTCCCAAATGCAACTGGGGACGAGAATCTCAAAGACGCGCCATACACTTTCCGCACCAGCGAGACAGATACAATGCGTTACCACTCCATGGTGACATTTATGAAAGCGAAGAATTATCAGAACATCGGCCTCATTACAATGAATGACGCTACCGGCGACCAGTTCAAGGTGATGATGCCGGAACTGCTCCAAAACGCCGGGCTGTCCCTTGCGGGTATCGAAACTTTCCGCGCCGATGATACCGACGTCAGCGCGTATATGCTGAAACTCAAGCAGGCGGGCGCTGAGGTTGTCATCATCGGAAACGGGAATTCAACCTATGCCGCGCGGGTTGCCGTAGCTAAGGAAACCCTTGACTGGGATGTATTGCTGTTGGGCGTGGGCGGCCTTGAGGGCGGGACTTATCCCCAACTGGCCGGGGAGGCTGCTGCGGGGACAGTATTCGTCGTGGGATATCGGGGCTGGCAAGCCGGCGTCGATTTTGACGACATGCCCAAAGGATACTCCGAGCATATGCGCGCGATTATCGACCAGTACGGCACATTTGACCAGGGTAACGGCGTATTGGCCATTCAAGGCACCACGCCCTGCGGGGACGCTGTAGCCCTCTGGGCGGAAGCAGTTCGCGTCGCGGGTTCCTTCGGCGCCGACGAAGTGAAGGCAGCGATGGAATCGGGCAAGGTCGTTGTTGCCAGTGGCGTTTCCCCTTCGGGCGCGGATTTGATAGTGGATGCGCAGACCCATGAGTGCTACTCTGTGGAAAGCCTGTACTTCTATTCCTGGGAGCTTTTTGAAGACGGAAGATGGGGATTCGTGGAAGTCAACTAGCCGGACATACATACACCAAAAAGGAGAGGGATGTCATGGAGTTAATCATGCAAGGCCTGGTTAACGGAATTGTGATAGGCGCTATCTACAGTTTGATTGCCATGGGCTACAATATGATATACTCAACGACCAGGGTCGTGAATTTTGCCCAGGGTGAATTTCTGATGATTGGCGCCATCATGAGCTGGCTGTTCCAGATGAGGGTGGGGCTGCCCATATGGTTATCTTTGCTATGCGTCGCCATCGTCTGCGCGGCTGTTGGCTGGCTGAGTGAAAAGCTGATAATGGTCCCTTATAAAAAATCCGGCGCCGGTTATACATGGATCATCACTACCATGGCAACGGCAATCGCGTTCCGCAATTTCATGACCATCCCCTTTGGCAGCGAGTCATATAGCGTAAGCCCGATTGCCGTCGGCAGATTCGCTCTCGGTTCGGCGGTGATGAGTTATCAGCAACTTTTTGTGATTGGCGCCATGATTGTTATCCTGGTCTCCTTTGAACTGTTCACCCGCTATACTTTTTTCGGCAAGGCCATACGTGCGGCTGCATTCAGCACGGACATCACATCGCTGATGGGCATACCTGTCTCCACCATCATCAGCATAAGTTTCATACTGTCATCAATGATAAACGGCGTCGCGGGGGCGTTAGTCGCGCCTTTGACTTTCGCAGACGCCAATATGGGGCTCTCCCTTGGCATGAAAGGGTTCGTCTGCCTGGTGGTCGGCGGGCTGGGCAGTGCGCGGGGCGCGGTAGCCGGAGGCCTGATCATCGGCATTTTCGAGGCTCTGGTCCGCAGCGTGCTGCCCACTTCCATGGGCAATATCACGATATACATTTTGCTTGCGATCATGCTGCTGATCAAACCGAGCGGTATCTTTGGCGGCGGGAATGGGGGATTCAGGGTATGGCTTGGCGGTTTGAAAAAAAGAACTTGATTGTTGCGGCGGTTGTGCTTGGGCTGGTTTTTATTCCGCTGTTACTGAACAGCTATTGGATGTATTTCTTATGTCTGCTTGGAATAACGATTATCCTGAGTACCTCCATGAACCTGGCGATGGGATATACCGGCATGGTATCCATGGTACATACCGGCTTATATGCGATCGGCGGCTACTTTTCGGGCATTATGGTAGTCCGTTTCGGGCTGCCCTTTGCCGTTGCATTGGTTGGAGCGCTCGTTTTTGGCCTGCTCCTGGGGTTCCTGATCTCATTGACAGCTACAAGAGCGTCAAGCATGTATTTCGCTATGATTACCATGGCCTTCAACACAGTTTTGCAAGAATGGATCAGCGAGTGGGGGACAGTCACCGGCGGCTTCGCCGGTTTGTCCGGCATACCCCGCCCAAGAATCTTAGGCGGCGCGATGAACACTACCCAGTTTTATTATCTGGTTTTGATCCTGACCCTCATTATCATTGTGGTTTTTCGAAACCTCGTGAATTCAAAATATGGGCGCGCCTTCAAAGGAATCATGCTCAACGAGCAGGGCAGCGCCGCGCTGGGCATACGCCCGAACCTGTATAAAGCGCTGTCCTTTGCAATCGCGGGCGGCATGGCGTCTTTTGCGGGTACGTTGTATGCTCATCTCGAAGGGTTTGTCAGCCCTGAACTGATGTCTGGCGCAATGGCCCTGACCATGTTCGTCGCCCTGATGATGGGAGGTTCGGGCACCATCCTGGGCCCAATACTGGGCGTCACTTTTGTCATGGTGATGCAAAGGCTTATAGCGCCCTTCGCGCTCTATCAGGCGCTGATATTCGGTTTAGTCTTGCTGGGCGTCATTTACCTCTTCCCCAAAGGGCTTATCGGGATTTGGGAAGACATCATGGAATGGCGCAAGGAAAAAACTAAGGGAGCAACCGAGAAAAAGGTATTTTCGTATAATGAAGAGGAGCTTAAGGCGTTTTTCGATGAGAATATCGAAGCATATGAGCAAGGCGACAGCCTGGGCGACAGCCTGAGCGACAGCTTGAGCGGAACTGCCGAGAGCGTGTTACGACTCGTCAATGTGTCTAAGTCTTTCGGCGGGGTCCAGGCGCTAAAAAATGTGAGCATGGATGTGAGAACTGCCGCTATCCATGGGCTCATCGGCCCCAACGGCTCCGGAAAATCGACACTCATCAATGTGATATCCGGGACCCTTTCCAGGGACGAGGGCGAAGTGTACTTCCGCAACGAGAAGCTGAATCATCCTTCCTACGCTATTGCGCAAAAAGGTGTGGGGCGGGTTTTTCAAATCCCCCACCTGTTTGACAAGGTGACGGTGATGCATAACCTGCTGGCGGGATACCATATGCGCATGAAAGAAGGGCTGCTCCCCGTGCTTCTTGGCTTGCCACAGTATCGCCGCTGCGAGAAAGAAACCCAGGTGATGGCAAAGAAGCTGATTGATTTGGCAGGCCTCAGCGGACTGGAGGATATGAAGGTGGCTAAGCTGTCCCACGGGCAGAAACGCATGCTCGAGTTGATCCGGGCGATTATGGTCAATCCCCGATTGCTGATGCTGGATGAGCCCGCGACCGGGCTATCCGCGCTTGAATTGGAGAACCTGGCCGAACTCATCAAAGTCATGCGGGACCGCGGCATTTCGGTATTGCTTATTGAGCATAATATGCGCTTTGTCATGAATCTCTGTGACACCATTACCGTGTTGGAAGAAGGCGAAGTGATATCGGAAGGCACTCCTGCTGAAGTGAAGGCTGATCCGCGGGTATTGGAAGCTTATATTGGCACAGGAGGGGTGCTGAAATCGGATAAACCGAACGAGCCGGATTATGCGGACAGGGAGGCGGAGGCCCATGCTTGAAATCAAGAATATGCAAGTCAAATACGGAGCCGTTGTCGCGCTTCATGATGTATCCTGTCACATTCAAGATGGGGAGTTTGTTTCGTTGATAGGGTTAAACGGAGCGGGCAAATCCACGTTTTTAAAGGCGGTTTCCAGTCTGCTGAAACCGGCTGCGGGCACCGTTGCATTCAACGGCAAAACAATCAAAGGCTTGCCCGCGCACAAAGTCACCGCCCTGGGAATCGCCTTGTGCCCTGAAGGACGCATGGTGTTCCCCTCTCTCAGCGTCAGCGACAACCTTGACATGGGCGGGTTCTTGTACCGCAAAAAACCCGCTGTCTTCAAAGAGACGAAAGATATGGTGTATGCTTTATTTCCCCGGCTTTCAGAACGGCGCAATCAATTAGCCGGGACCTTCAGCGGCGGCGAACAGCAGATGCTAGCCATCGGGCGCGCCCTCATGTCCAGGCCAAAGCTGTTGATGCTGGACGAACCCAGCCTGGGGCTTTCTCCGTTGCTTGTTTCAAAAATGTTTCAGTTCATTTACGATTTGCATAAGAATATGGGCCTTACCATCTTGTTGGTCGAACAGATGGCGGTTCTTGCTTTGGAGCTCTCCGATCGCGCCTATGTGCTGGACGGTGGGCGGATTATGATGACAGGAACAGGGGAGGAACTGAAGAGGAATCCGAAAATCCAGGATATTTATCTGGGGCAGCATTAGGAATTGCCGGAGATTAGGAATGGCTGGTGAAAGGAAGGTTATCCCAATGGTCATCAACACACGGATGATTAGCGAGAATACGCGCTACGCCATCATACAAAATATGCTGGTTATCCCGTTTCAAGTGGAGCATCCCGAAAAACTCCAGGCAGCGCTTCTCCCGCCACCCCTGAAGCCTTTGGGAAACGGGGATATCGGATGGGTTTATTTTGTCGATACAGTTCTTCCCGCTTTGCGTGATGTGCCGGGAGAACCACCGGACCCGGATCTCACTGAGTTTGCGGAAATCAGCATTGGCATGCCGTGTATAGCCGAAGGTAAAGAACGGGGGATATTCACGCAACTAGCCCTTGACCGCCCGACAGCAGGGCTGAAGCGGGGGATTTTACGGCATTTGGCATACACGCAGCTCACCCAAACCCATCCAATGCTGGAGGGGCGCAGAAGCGTATCGCCCGGGGTGCAGCTTGTCGGCATTTCCCACCGCCCTCATGGCGAAATGGTTGCCTGCGGGACAATGACGGTGACCCATAGCGAGCCATGGGAAGACGTGCCGGAATATATGAAAACATTCCTCCATATGCGCTATATTACGGATCCGACGCAAGGAGGCAAACCTCTGATTGCGGATTTCTGCGACTGTGTGTTTCCGGAGCCGCTGGCTGGAGACGTGGCTTGGCGCGGCGAAACTACTCTTCTTTTTGGCGGGGATTGTTATGGCCGGTTCCATGAAATCGGGCCGTATCAGGCTCTGCAAGGGTACTTTTTTACGATTGCCTACTGTTACGGCAGCGATGAGCAGGTGGCATTGATGGAAGGGGTGAGACCATGGCAATGGGCTTGAGCAATCGCATTGTAACCCGGCATGTCTGCGAGTCCATGAGCATGATTTTATGCAGAACAGATCCAGCGGTATTGCGGAAGGTCCTGCCGGACCCCTTTGAGGCGAATCGTCCCGGTGAAGTGTTGTTTTGCTTTGTGGACGCTTATTTCAACGATACGACCATCAGCGCCCGGACAGATTTCGTATACCCCTACTTTAACTCCATGCATCAGGTGACCCTGGTCGTTCCCTGCAGCTATGGCGGAACCCCGGGCACTGTCATGGGGCGAGTGTGGCAGGATCGGGACTGGTCGTATGTCCGGGGGCCAGTGCTGGGCTACCCCACGGAACTGGCCGAAGTCCATGTCACGCGCTTCCCTGGGGCAATGGCGAAGTTCTATCAACCCGGCATCGGGAAAAAGGTTAAAGGCGTGCTGCGTCAGGGGGGCATAGAACTGGCAAGCGCCTGGTTGGAACTCGAGGAGGAATGCCCGGGCTTCCCCTGGCCAGAATACCTGACAGTGTTCGCCCACCGCCAGGTGGAAGACCTGTTGGACCCGCATACGCCGCTGGTCGATCAGGTGCTGTATGAACAGCATGATCAGGAAGAACAGGGAACAATATGGCGCGGGACTCCTCATCTGAAACTAGGCGGCGATATGGCTCTTTGGCCCCTGGAGCTGGTGGATGGGTTCTACACCTCCGTCTCTTTTGGGACAGCGGGCAGTGTTGTTCTGAAGGATTTCGACAAAGCGGCCCACAAGGTGATCCAATGAAGTATCCGAAACTATTCGAAGAGACAAATCTTGGGCGTTTACGATTAAAGAACAGGATAGTCCTGTCACCGATGAATACCAGGCTCCCGGAGGGGGATGGAAAGGTGTTCAACCGGGCTCAGGAAGAGTTTTTTGCCGCCAGGGCAAAGGGAGGCGCCGGCCTAATCATAACTGGGCAGGTTAAAATTGAGGATATCATTGACCCATTCCCCGTGATTACCGTATATCCTGTAATCGATTCCGATACCAAAATAAAAGAAATCGCGCGCATTGCCGATCGGGTGCATCTGTACGGTACCAAAATCATCGCCCAGCTTAACCTTGGCGGCGGAAGGCAAGCGGATTTTCTTTCGCCTGAACACATACCCGTCGGGCCGTCGGAGAACCCTGTGCTTGGCCACCCGGAAATTTTTACAAAGGAACTCACCGTCGAAGAAATCTCCCTCCTGGTGGACTGCTTCGGGCGGGCAGCGGGCAGGCTCTGGCGCGCTGGCTTTGATGGGGTGTACTTTCATACCAACGGTTACCTGTTGGATCAGTTCATGACAGCGCGTTGGAATCGGCGTACGGACAAGTATGGCGGTTCCTTATCCGACAGAATGCAAATCTTCCGGGAGATGCTCGCCTCTGTCGAGGCTTACGCCGGCCCCGATTTCGTAAAAATGGTTGGGCTTGTCCTGGATGAAGGCACACCGGACGGCAGAACCTTTGAGGAAACTATAGACATTGCCCGCATGATTGAAACGATCGGCGTAGACGCCTTCCATGTCCGCGTGGGTTCGTACAGTAATCTGGAATTGAGCTTGCCAAGCTACCACTTTCCCGACGGAACTGCCCTCGCAGCCGCCAAACGGTTCAGGGGCGAGGTTAGCACCCCGGTTATAGTGGATGGCAAGCTGTCGACGCCGGCACTATGTGAGGCGGCGCTCCAGGAAGGGCAGGCCGATTTGATTGGTATCGCAAGACCCTTTATTGCTGACAGCCAATGGGTAAACAAAGCGAAATCAGGTGATGAAGAGGATATAAGGCCATGTCTATACTGCATGCAATGTTCCGAAGCTTTGCTGCAAAAGAGATATTTGGCTTGCAGCGTTAACCCGGCGCTTGGATGGGAAGTATATCCTCCTGCTTCAACCGGGAAAGCTAAGGTGGTTGCGGTCATTGGGGGAGGCCCCGCCGGAATGGAGTTCGCGGTTACCGCTAAGCAGCGGGGTTTTTCTGTCCACTTGTTTGAACGTGAGCCGGTGCTGGGCGGAAAGCTCAGAGCCGCCTCTGTCCCGGACTACAAGTATCAAATAGCACGATACATTCAATGGCAGGAACGCAGGCTCATCTCCGCTGGCGTCACAGTACATTTGGATGCAAAGGACGCGGTTTTATCAATAAAAAAGCTCCGCCCGGATGTTGTGGTATCCGCAGTGGGCGCCATTCCTATGGAGTTGCCGGTACCTGGCATTGAATATGCAAAGGACGCCCTGGCGGTGCTCAGAGGCGACGAAGAAACAGGTGCGAGAGTGGCGGTTATTGGCGGTGGCTTGATAGGCTGCGAAGTCGCCTATGTACTGGCGAAAATGGGAAAGCAGGTTCGTGTTGTCGAAATGCTGGATCAGCCCCTTCTTTCAGAGAGCGTCTTTACAAGGAATACGATGCTCAAAGAGCTGGAAGGATTGGGCGTGGTTTTTTCGTTAGGATCGAGAGTTTCGCGATTATATTACGATGGTCTGGACGTAGCAACAGCATCGGGGGATAGGCGTATCAAGGCAGATACCATCGTTATCGCAGCGGGCATGCGTCCAGACGAATCATTAAAAGCTGTGATTTCTGAGCTAGCCCCGGAAGTATACTGGATAGGTGACGCGAAGAGCGTAGGGAAAATCATACACGCTGTCTCCGAAGGGTATCGTCTGGCTTGCGAAATTTAGGGCGGGGTAGTTTTTCCAAGGTGGAGCGCGGGATCAAAACATTTTTACTCATAGCAACGATCCTCAAGATTGCATACATATTTACAGTAGACTTCGTCACGGGCTACGAAGTTACCGTTGAAGTGTCCGCCGTTCTGTGATATATTCTCTTCAGGAAACACTGGAACAGGCGGTTATTTTTATTCTAACGGATACAATATTTTGCTGGAGGAATGATTTATGGAAGAGCTTAGTATTGCGGCAATCATCGTCAGTATATGTGCGCTTTCACTAACGTTTTACGAAAGTTTACAGGCGAGAAAGAGTTATCGGGAACAGACATATCAAGGTTTTGTTGGTACATGGTTTGAGCTGGGTAAGATTTTTATTGAGTATCCTGAGCTAAGGCCTTATTTTTATGATGATTTCGAATTGAAAGAAGATGACGTGAACTATCAACGTGTTATGGCGATA
>Ga0123353_10001647_pt1 | contig 27491 bp, 19 predicted proteins | sample TergutLab28metaG_3_FD_92763 | JGI IMG/M metagenome (GOLD analysis project Ga0123353, IMG submission 92763) | Labiotermes labralis P3 segment gut microbial communities from Petit-Saut dam, French Guiana - Lab288 P3 | ecosystem: Host-associated > Arthropoda: Insects > Digestive system > Gut ...
CGCCTGCCCGCCTACGTCGGATTTTTCCAATTTGTCCACAATGCCCGCCGACGCGGAAACTCACTGCTCCGAACCCTGATCGAAGCCCTCGTCTGCATCAATCCGGTTGCGGAATAGAGCCTTGATTTTTTGATCAATAACTGTTAAAATCGAAAGGTAATCATCGCAAGGTGATTGCCTTTTTTTATGGTTTGATATGCGGATGGTGGACGTGGTTCAAAAGGAATCCGTTTCGTCCGGTTGGTCCAAAAGGATACCTTGGGCTTGGCTAAAGAGTATAAACGGGATGATGACTGCACCAAGCGGGATGATCCACCATATCGTTGGCGTTCGGTCACCACCTCCAATCCAAAATGCGGAGAAAACCAGATAGAGAATTGACATGACGCGTGAATTACCCAGTGCGCGAGACAGTCGATAGACCACAACCATCAGCGGAATGAAGAGAATCATCACCGCACCAACACAGATACCGTTCAATGTCGTCATCATCTTCACGCGTTCTCGAAGCTCTGACGTTTCCGCCGCAGAATGCAATCCGATGGCAATATAGCTCAGAATCGTCAAGCAGCTAATCGCAAGTGTCAGTGCAATCAACCCGTTCCGCAAACGTCGGATGCGTTTTGGGTCATCGTTCGGAATTCTTTCATCCGGCAACGATGTTGCGGAATACGGATTGCCGTCGTCATGATAATCCTCGTGAATGACTTCGAAATAGGCAGATTTCATAACATCGGGGGCGTTGTTTCTTAAAGTTTCTTTAAAAAGTATTTCGGCATACTGAATTTTACAACACGGTTTGGCATTTCATTCATTTTTTGAGAAGTTTTTCCAAAACGGGGACAATTTCTTCATAGGCGTCTTCGACGACGTAATGGCCTGCATCGTTGAAACGATGCACTTCGGCATCAGGGTAGAATTGCAGAAACTGCTTCAGGAAATCCGGCGTAAAACACCAATCCTGCATTCCCCAAAGGAACGTGACGGGTAACTCACGAAGTCGGGAAAGATTCTGCTCAATCTCCAAAAGCGTCCGATAACTCCCATGGGTTTCCGTCATCGGAATGTCTTTCACGAAACGATAGACCGCAATCCGATTGTGCCAGGAATTGTAAGGCGCCAAAAGACCGGCTTTCACTTCTTTGGTCATCCGTTTGGAGTCATTGATGGCCATGTGGATGGCCGCTCTTGCAAAAAGATTCAGTCCCTGAACCCCGAAACGTCCGAGAAACGGAGTTCTGCAAACACGAATGCGAAACGGGCAACGCGTGCTCCGAAAAGCCCCCGTGTTCATCAAAACCAAACGTGCAAACCGTCCGGACATCCGAAGGGCCGCTCCCAGACCAATGGTCCCTCCCCAATCATGGGCGACAAGAGTGATTTTCTGCAAATTCAACCGCTCAATCACTTCACACAAATCGACAATCCGCCGCTCCAATGTAAAGGGGTAATCCGATTCGGACGGTTTGTCGGAAAGGCCGCATCCCACGTGGTCCGGAGCAATACATCGGTAGTGTTTACGAAGCGGAAGAATCAGATTTCGCCAGTAAAACGACCACGTTGGATTTCCGTGCACAAAAAGTATCGGTTCCCCTTTCCCTTCATCGAGGTAGTGGAGCCGCAAACCACCGATGTTGTGGTAATGCGACCGAAACGGGTAAAGCGGTCGCCAGATTTCATCTTTTTTGGGTGACATAATGATTTTCGTGCGAAAATAATAGAAGAAATATGAAAAAACGTCATTCTAGCTGAAAAAAACAGAGACCGCAACCAAACTTAAACGGATGAAAGCAAAACGTTTAGGAAAAGAGCCATTTTTACATGAGTAACCTCACTTTTTTTCTTGACTTGCGCCAACTATGACCTAATTTTCCCCAGAATGAAAAATCTGTAAATAAATCCAATCTGATCATGCTGCCGACAATACAGATCAGATGTTGATATTTTTTGATTGATGAAAGGTGATTCATGACCAGAGTCCTAGTGGCCGACGATTCAAGTACCATGCGTAAAATCATCCTCCGTTCGCTTCAGGCGGTTGGCGTGACCGACGTCACCGAGGCATCCGATGGGTCGGAAGCCTTGGCGATATTCAAACCGGGAGAGTTCGATCTGGTTCTCACCGACTGGAACATGCCGGGAATGACCGGACTTGAGGTTCTCCAGGGAATTCGTGCTCAGGACGCGAGTATTCCCGTCATTATGGTCACGACCGAAGCGGAAAAAACACGAGTTTTACAGGCGATTCAGGCGGGTGTCAGCGATTATCTCGTGAAACCGTTCACGGCAGACACGCTGCGTGAAAAACTCGAAAAACACGGGTGTTGACGACTTAGAGCGTAACCAACATCAATTCGTCTGTCGAAATTACTCTCCTCGCCATCACAATACCAGAAAATCGACACGGCTATTAAACGAGATGACGTTTTCCTGACTGTCCCGGGATTTCACGGACGTAACGGGGAACGGCATATCCGGAAAGCGAATCACGAAGTTGCCGGACCAGTTTTCGCCCGATTTCAACAGACACCTCAAAATGAGCGGCTCCGGCCACACGGTCGAGTTGATGCAAGTAATACGGCGTGATTCGATGGTCGACAAGTTTTACAAAAAGTTCTGCAAGGGTTTCAAAGGAGTCGTTCACGTTTCGGAGTAGCACGGACTGACTCAACACCGGAAAACCTGAGTCAATCAGTTTTGCGATCCCGGCAAGCACTTCATCGGACAATTCATGGGGATGATTCACGTGGAGAACGACATAAACAGCCCGCCGTGCTCGGGATTGACAGAATTTTTGAAAAATCGCGAGTAATTCATCATTAATTCGTTTGGGAATCATGATCGGAAGCCGTGTATGGATTCTGACCCTATTCACAGAGGGGGACTCTTCCATATAATAGAGGAGTTTTTCCAGTGCCGCGTTATCAAGCATAAGCGGGTCACCGCCGCTGAGGATCACTTCGGGAACATGGAGGTTTGTCAGTTTTTTTTCCTGATTTTCCTGAAAAAAAGGTCTTTTTTTCTGGGGAAAATGTCGGCGAAAACAGAATCGACAGTGAACGGCGCAAGAATCGTTCGCCAAAACAAGGAGCCGATCCGGGTATTTTTGTAAACAATCAGGGACAGTTTCCGAGTTGCTGAGTTCCTGAAGCGGGTCGCTATAGAAATCCGGATTGGGAATCAACTCCTCATGTTGCGGCAGAACTTGGAGAAGCAGCGGGTCCTGGGGGTTTTTCGGCTCGATATGGCTCAAAAAACTTCGGGTCACAAAAAGTGGGTACCTGGCGGCGGATTCCATTGAAATGCAATGTTCCGGCAGTCGCAGGAGTTGCAAAAGTTCGAGAGGGTCCGTCACGGCGTCAAGAAAATGTTGCCGCCAATCCGTGTGATGTTCCGTTTTTGACATTTTTATCAAAATATTAGGTGAAAAAGCAATATTATAAAGAGGAATTGGTTTTATGGCTAGTTACAGTACAAGTGATTTTCGCAAGGGTTTGAAAGTGCAAATCGAAGGCGACCCCTACATCATGTCTGAGTGCAATTTCGTGAAACCCGGCAAAGGACAGGCTCTCTACAAGTGCAAACTTCGCAATCTTCTCAAAGGAACGACATTTGATCGGACCTACAAAAGCGGCGACACCCTGGAAGCGGCAGACATTGGTGAAATCGATGCAACGTTTCTCTATGCCCAAGGGGACGAGTTCATCTTTATGGACAAGGAGACCTATGAACAGTATGAACTGACCCGCGAAACGATCGACGACGCTTGGAAATACCTGAAGTCGGACATGATCTGCAAGATGATGCTGTTTAATAATACGCCGATCGGCGTGACGCCGCCGAACCATGTTGTTCTCAAGGTCGAATACACCGAGCCGGGTGTTCGCGGCAACACGGCGACCAACGTCACCAAACCGGCAAAGGTTGACACCGGTGCTGAAATTTTCGTCCCCAACTTTGTCGAGATCGGCGAATTGATCCGGGTTGACACAAGGACCGGAGAGTATATCGAACGGGTCAAGGAATAATTTTTTCTCATTAAAAGAAAATGACATCACGTCGAACAATTGTCGAACAGACCATTGAATTTCATGAACCGTCGCGGATACCGCTTTGGTTTGTCAACTGTGACCAAACGGACGGAGACGTCATGGTTTATCATCTTTCGCTCAACAGAAACGATGGTACCGGCGACAACGAATGGGGGTATCACCTGGAGTCGATGAACGACGGAACCATGGGACACCCTGTTTCACCGTTTCTTCCCGACTGGGAGTCCTTTTCGTCGTTTGTGAAACCGCCTGTCGATGAACAGCGTCGGATGAGTCGGATGCCGGGTTTTCTCGCAGAATCGGAAGACCGTTATCTTTTGGCGTCGCTTGACCTGAGTGGCTTTACCGTCTACACGTTGCTCCGTGGGTTCGAAAACAGCATGATGGACTTCCTCATCGAACGGGAAAACTTCTCGCAGCTCATGGAAATGATCGTCACGTTCGAGATGGAGATGACGACGCTTGCCGACAAACACGGTTTTCACGGCATACACTTCGTCGACGATTGGGCCACGCAAAAAGGACTTATGATTTCTCCGAGACTTTGGCGGGAACTCTTCAAACCGTACTACAAACGCCAGTTCGACCATGCCCATGAACTCGGACTGCACGTCTGGTTTCATTGTTGCGGCAATTTTACGGAAATCGTCGATGATTTTCATGAAATCGGTGTCGACGTGCTCAATATTGCCCAACCCAATGTTGTCGACATCAAAAAAATCGGTCAAAAACTTCGCGGCAAGCAGTGTTTTCTTATGCCGATCAGTTATCAAACGGTTTCCATTTCCGGAACCATTGAGGAAATACATGCCGAAGCCCGACGGCTGCATGACCACTTGGGTACGGAAAGCGGCGGCTTCATCGGCTACATTGAGGAGTACGGCTGCATGGGAATGTCGCCCGAAAACTACCGCGCCTGCTCCGACGCCTTCCGAAAACTGAAATAACTGAGAAAGCAGGCAACCAATCCGGAATCAACAATTAAACACTTAATTGGCGACAATTCTGAGAAGGGTGATCATTTCAGGATCAATTTGACGGTGGTCGACGATGATCTCCTCGATACGGGAGCACACCGCTTTTCCGTGAATACGCCCCACCATTTTTCCGGATTCACCGCGATGCAGCGCTTCGACGGCGTCACATCCAAGTGTTGCGGCAAGAACGCGGTCGGCGGGAACAGGAATTCCCCCACGCTGAACATGTCCGAGGATCACCACCCGGGAATCATACGGACAATCCGCAGCAATGAGTTGTTTTTGAAGATTGAATGCCCCGCCGGAGTCGTCCCCCTCGGCAACGACCATGATCACCGAGGCTTTGCCGCGGTCACGAATGTCACGGAGATGGTTGATGATCTGCGTAACATTCGTGGGAATTTCCGGCACGCAAACGATTTCGGCACCGGCGGCAATCGCCGAAAACAGCGCAATGTCGCCACAATGCCGTCCCATTACCTCGATCAGAAACATCATGTCGTGACTTCCGGCGGTGTCATGGAGTTTATCGGCGGCTTCGACGGCAGTATTGACGGCCGTGGCAAAACCGATCGTGAAATCGGTTCCGAGCAAATCATTGTCAATCGTTCCGGGAATCCCGATGACTTGACCTTTCCAATCCCTGGAAAGATCAAGGGCTCCGGCCAAAGTTCCATTGCCGCCAATTGTCAAGAGAGCATCGAACTTGTATTTGTCGAGCACCGCGACCGCATGCCGGAGTCCTTCCGGAGTCATAAATCGTTTGCTGCGACTGCTGTGAAGGATCGTTCCTCCCAAATTGGAGAGTCCTGAAACGGCACGAAGTCCCATGAAGAACGTTCCGTCGATGGCGATGTAAAACTTCTCATTCAGAAGCCCTTCATAACCGTACATGATTCCGACAACTTCGTCCCCTGTGGTTACCGCAGCCCGCACGATCGCGCGAAGACAGGGATTCATTCCCGGGGCATCACCACCGCTGCACAAAACTCCGATTCTCATGAATATCTTTCCTTATTTCAAAGTTTTTGCGAAATTTTTTGCTCCTGTTTTTAAGACGAGAATATCAAGAATATCACGACAAAAAACAAGAGAAAAAAATGACGTCATCGATAAATATACTATCAATATTTTCCCAAGAATGAAATAAGGTTTTCCGATATTCCAACTTTTCTGGGCCGTTGGCAAAATTTTGCAGGTTTTCAAACCCAAATCATTGTTTTTGAATTCAAATCCTTAAAAAAGCAACAAAAATCATTTGATCAAAATGTATTCAGAATTGGTTTGGAGACACATGTCAACCAGGTAGCAACCAACGGGAGCGGAAAAGCTCCAAACCAATTCCCAAACGGCTCAAAAAATTACTCTTTTGTCTGACCGGGAAATTTTCGACCTTCTCTCCCCCGTTCTTCACGCGGAACATCAACATTTTGGGGGGCACCTTCGCCAGGTTTCCAGGAATTGGCTCCCGGCCGCCAGGCACGCTCTCTGCCGCCCCGGGCGTTCGGCATTGCATCCAAAATATAGTCCGGCATTTCCGCATTCAGTTTTTGCATTTTTCCTTTTTGGGTGTCGTCGAGGATGTCCTCAATCATTTTTGTCCCTTTTTCTCCGAGGGCTTGGAACTCTCTCATGATGGCCCCACGTTCTCCCGGAGGAGCACTCACCCATTTGTCATAAAGGGCAAACGCTTCGCGGCTGAGTTTTGTTTGAATATTTTGAATTTTTACGACTTGATCCGGTGTCAAATTGAGGGTTTGTCCCGCAGAAGGACTCACGAGCATTCCATAAAGGCCCCCACTCATTTGAAATGCACGATCATTATAAAGCCCGTACTGTTTTTCGTTGAGAATTCCACGGAGTTTCTGATTGGCTTCCTCGGAGATTTTCATCACTCCATCCTGAAGATCACTAAACGCTGCTTCACGTTTGTCTCGATTCATCAGCATCGGGCCATGTTTAGTAGCCATCTCACGAACACGGACCTCAAGCTCATCTTTCATTCTCAGGAGCTGCTGTCCCTGTTCTTCGGTGAGTTGGAGATCGGCGGCAAATTTTTGCTGCATTGCCGGATTTTCCAGCAAATCACGCCATGCCGCGCCCGGTTGTGCAAAAACATGACCGGAAAACATCGTCATCGTCACCAACGTTAATACCAACAAGAGAGTCGCGAAAAAAACTCGCATTTTTTCTCCTCCTTTTTTTACATTTTACAGATTTTTGAAAAACAACTGGAAATTTTACTACATATACTTATTCATGACAATATTGACGACCATTTTTTGAGAAATGTTACGAAGAAAAAGATGATTGACCGATATTCTCCCCTCCGCAAAAATAGGCAATCATCCTTGAAAACCAAGCCACGGGAATGATCGTTCCCGTGAGAATCATGATTTCCAACCACTGATTCAAAGATAATGGAACTGTACGAAAAATCTCACCGATTCCGATGAAATCGCTGGCCTGCACCATCATAAACTGGGTAAACGTGATCAAAAAAACAATCAACAGGAACAGCCGGTTTTTCCAAAACAAAGCGAACGGCGACTCATCGTGACGAAGTGCCCGACAGTTGAACTTATGCCAGAACTGAAACATGATGAAAATCGTGAAAAAAACAGTCAACGCCTCGAGATTTTCCCTTGCTCTTGGGTCGGCAAAAAATTGAAATTTATGTTCAGCATCCAAAAACCAACCGAGATAAAGCGCCGTGAACAATATGATGACCTGGTAAAAGCTGTTGATCAGAATCGATACCCCCATCGCAGGCGTAATAATGTGCGCCGAGCGGGGAATCGGTTTCTGTTGCATCGTCTGTCTTCGCGGCGGGTCCGTGCTCAGGGCAATGGCCCCAAACGTATCCATGATGATGTTGATCCACAAAAGCTGCGGCACCGTGAATGGGAGCGGAAGTCCCACGAGTGGTCCGATCAAGGCGCAAGTCAGGGCGACAACATTGACGGAAAGCTGAAACTGCAAAAACCGCTGAATATTCTGGTAAAGTGTTCGTCCCCACAAGACCCCGGTCATGATGCTCTTGAAATTGTCATCGACAAGGACGATGTCGCTTGCTTCCTTGGCGACTTCGGTCCCCGAGATTCCCATGGAAAGGCCGACATCCGCGTATTTCAGCGCCGGGGCATCGTTTGTGCCGTCCCCGGTCATGGCGACGACCTCCCCTTGGTGGTGGAGCGCCCGAACCAGTCGCAGTTTGTCCATCGGGGTCGACCGGGCCAAAACACGGAGTTTTTCAGCAATATCGGGCAAATCCTTGTCGGAAACTTTGGAAAAATCTTCCGAGGTGAGCACGAGTTGCGTTTTTTCATCTGTCAGTATTTTTGCCTGACGTGCAATCGCCACCGCCGTGGGAAGGGCGTCGCCGGTGATCATTTTCACCTGGATGCCGGCCCCCCGACATGTCTCGACCGCGCCGGGGACTTCGGGACGGATGGGATCGGCGATTCCGATCAAACCGAGAAGCGTATTTTCCCGATTTTCGATGCAGGCTTCCTGTTCCTCACGTGTTTCACAATGATCCTGTTGGTGCCGTTCACTGAACGCAATGACACGGAGGGCGTGTTCCGAGGCATCCCGCAATTTGGCAAAAAGGACGTCACGATACGGTTCAATCGGTTCCGATTTTCCGTCGATCAAAATCGTGGCACAATGGTCGATCACCTTTTCCGGAGCCCCTTTGATGTGACATGTGTGTCCGTTTTCATGTTCGACGAACACGAGCGACATTTTCCGCTCCGAATTGTGAGAAAGTTCCCAATCGCGGTGATATTTTTCCCGGTGATCGTTGTAATCGATCCCCTGTTCATGAAGGAATGCCAAAAGTGCCGATTCCGTCGGATTGCCGATTCCCTGGGCTTTTGTCCCGTCAATTTTCAGGTTTGCCTCGGAGTTGATCGCAATGGCGTCGATGAGCCGTGTCCATTCCGGCGTTTTGACGAATCGGTCGAGAGTCTCGCGATTGTATTCCCTGATGCCGAACAGGAACCAAACCGGCTGCATTCTGTTTTGCGTGAGCGTTCCGGTCTTGTCCGAGCAGATGACGGTTGCGGAACCGATCGTTTCGGAGGCGATCAGCTTTCGGACGAGACAATTTTCCCGGGCCATCTTCATCATGTTCATCGCGAGACTGACCGTCACCATCATCGGCAGTCCTTCCGGCACGGCAACGACGATAATCGTCACGGCGACGACAAACACGACGAGAAGTTCCCGCAAAAGTTCGACGGCAAAAAATGCGTCATGCGTGAATCCCCAAAACCCAATCGTCAGGGCAAAAAATGCGACAATCATCGGGATGCTTGAAAGCAACCGCAACCGCAATGAGGTCATTTCCATGTCCATACTTGCGAAAAACGGACGTAAGACGAACCGGACCAGCATGACACCAAGTACGACGGACAAACCGGCAAGGAGCCAAAATTGGATTTGATGCTCCCAAAACATTTGCACAAGCGGCGACTTCCAGCAAAGGGAAACCGCCATGACGGTGAAAATCGCGGTCGAAGCCGAGACACCGATCACGCTGATCTGCTTGGCGAGCCGGGAAAGTTTCTGCTTGAGTGGGGTGTCGGCATTGGATTCCGCGGCTTCTTTGAGCGTTTCGGCAATTTTTCCCATTTGCGTGGCGTCACCAACCGCGGTCACAAGAAATGTGCCGTGTCCATCGGTCACCATCGTCCCCCGGGCAACACGCATCGTTTCGTCGATCGGTTGCGTCAGGAGGTCTCCTTCTCCATGAAACACGTTTTTCTCAACGGCAATGGATTCCCCGGTCAACAGGGACTGGTCGACCAAAAGCCCAAGGGCGTCAATCACGACCCCGTCGGCGGGAACTTTGTCCCCCAAATCAAGCCGGACAACATCGCCGACAACAAGTTCGTCGACCGGCACCTCGGTCATCCGACCGTTTCGTTTCACCTTGACGGGAATCGCCTCCTTGATTTTATTGAGAAGCTCGAATTCTCGGGCACTTTTCCGTTCGCTGAGATACCCGACAAACGTGGCAAGAAACACGGCAAGGAAAATTCCGATCGCGTCGATGAAACTCACCTCCGGATGACGGAGGATGTATTTCTCCATGCAGGTCATCAGGAGGGAAATAAAGGCCGCAACAAGGAGAATTTTGATGGTCGGGTCGTCGAATTTTTCAAGAAACTGCCGCCACCAGGGCTCCCGTTCCGGTGGGGTCAGTTCGTTCTTCCCGAATCGTTTCCGTTGCTCGGAAACCTGCTCGTCATTGAGTCCGGTTTCCGGCTGAATTTCCGTTTGATCAATCCGACGGAGTTGGAACCCGGTCATTCTTTGATGAAACTCCTGCTCGGAAGCGTGATCGTTTTCTCGACGTCTTCGCCGCTCAATATTTTCAACGCCGTTTCAATGGCTTCCTTGCCGCCGGTGGGATATTCAAATGTCGCGTCAAGAATCCCGTTTTTGACGTACATTTGTCCTTCCGAGGGCAAGGCGTCAATACCGACGAACTTCATCTTTTTTTCGCGATTGGCGGCTTTTGCGGCAAGATACGCCCCATGAGCCCCGGGATCGTTATGGGCAAACACGAGGTCGATTTCCGGAAACCGTGCCAAGGCGGACTCCATTTCCTTGCGGGCGTCCGGTTCGAGCCATTTCATGTCGACGGCGAAAATCACGTCGATTTCGGAACCTTCGATTCCTTTGAGAAACCCTTCATGTCGCTCAACCCCGGGACGCGAGGTCATCAGTCCCTGCAATTCGACGACTTTTCCCTTGCCACCAAGGACTTCCTTGATCCAGTTGCCGGCAGCCTCACCGATTTTCTTGTTGTCGGCGCCGATGAAACAGGTGTATTTTTCTCCGTCCACGGCACGGTCCAACACGATGACCGGAATTCCGGCGTCCATCGCCTTCGCGACCGGTTCCGTCAGCGGCGTCGATTCCTTCGGACTGATGAGAATCAGGTCGTAACCGGCACTGATCATTTCCTCAACATGGGCCCGTTGTTTCAGGACGTCGTTTTGAGCATCCTTGAAAACGACCTTGATTTCAGGGTGATTTTTTGCGGCCAAAGCAATATCGCTGTTCATTTTTTCACGATACGGCTCGCCGAGGTTGCACTGACTCATTCCGATCGTGAATTTGTGCTCTCCCGGAGTTTTTTGGCATCCGCAAAACGCCAGGACAATGACAGACAAAGTCAAAAACAGGCAAACCGACCCGCAGACAAATCGTTTCCCAACAGATTCTCTCATTTTACACCCACCCTTTTCCGTTTTTCTTGGTTCCACAAATGTTGACCTTCATTCCCATGGCCTCGGCCATTGCCGCTTTGGCGAACATGCACTTGTCGGCCTCGGCGGCGCTGTTGGCATAAGCGACATGAATGTGATTCGCTTTGTGTTTGGCCATAAGTTGGTCGCGGCTGACACCATAAAGAACACCGTGCATGATCGGCCAAGCCGGCGTCGTAAGATTCCAGCGACGGTTGGTTTCCTCTTCCGGAAGATCGGCGACGCCGCCCCGTCCGAGGTCCATGTTGAGTTTGCCGTTTTCGACATAGATTCGCGACCAGACAATTTCACCCGGTTTGGAAACCCCGCGAAGAGTTCCGCCCCCCATCCGGAAGTAGACCGGGTCCTGTCGCATACTTGAGGCCCCTTTCCAACCTCCGGCAAAATGCGCCGGCGGAACCGCCCCGCTGATCAGGAAAACCCAGACATAGTCGTCGGTCGATCCGGATTGGTCCCAGTCTCCCCAACGGATGTCGTGCAACGTATTTTCGACCGGTTGACCGAGAATTTTGTGAACCCGATAGGTCATTAAACCGTCGAGTCCGGCACATTCATCGACTTCATTGAAATGGACAAGCGGCATTCCTTTGTAAAGCTCCCGTTTTCCTTTACGGTCCTTGACCGGGGGACGGTCTTCGTTATTGAGCATTCCCTCGACCAAATCACTGGCCGGAAGAACATCCTTGAGTCCCTGCTGATACTGAATTCCAATCAGATCGCAACCGAAATCGTCGGCAATTCTCAATGCCGCGATGTACATTTTACACTGGATCAGAATCTGTTCATCGGTCAGCTCCGTGTCGGGGTCGGACCCTGTATAAAACGTCATTCCCCGGCTGGTCATCCATTTTTTGACGGCAAGGGCCTCTTCGTCGGATGTTTGCGTCGTTTCGTAATAAAGGGCCGACTGGCTGAGCCGCTCCTTGAAAACCCCGACGTCATGGAGCAGTTCGTCGGGAATGATCGCGTTGTACATTCCCATGCACCCTTCGTCAAAAATCCCCATGATCGCCTTTTCATTTTTGAGTTGATCCGCCAAGGCCTGTCCGATTTTGGCAAGATTTCCGGGAACGGCAACTTTGGCAAGGGGAACCGCATGTTTTGTCGGGTGTCGGATTTCCCCGGTTTCGAGCCATTTTTGGAGATTTTTGCAAAACCATTCGTCGGTGAAATCAATACTCCAAAGAGTCGAGTATTTTTTTCCGGCTTTTGTCAAACAGGCATTGAGATTGAGCATTCCAACGAGTCCCGGCCAAGTGCCCGACCAGTTTGCGACAGTCAAAATCGGTCCCTGGTGAGACAGCAAACCGGGATAAACATGATGGGAATATTGCCAAACGGCCTCGGCCACGATCAGCTTGGCATGAGGGTCGATTTTGGCAAATGTTTCGAGCCCTTCTTTTTGGGAAGCAAGAAACCCGTGTTTTTCATCGACTTTATAAGGATGGGCCCGAACCACTTTGAAACCAAGGGCATTAAGGGCTTTTTCCAGTGCATCTTCCATTTTTTTCTGTTCCGGCCAACATGATTCATTGGCGACCGGTCGCAAATCGCCGCTTGCAACAAGATACACTTCTTTGGCCTTGGCTTTGACCGGTTTTACCGGCTTCGGGAGCGTTAATGCACACATGATTTCCTCATCATTTTGGGGTTGTTGAAATTGTCGATCGTAAAACACAAAAAGGTGCCACCATTATACATGATGTTTCACCTTTTTGACAAGAGTCGATCGGCTTGAAAGAAAACCGAATCACCGAAATATTTTCACCGAATTTTTTGCCCATACCGGCTCCGGTATAAAACTCGTGGGGAATATCGCGGTCCAGCGCACGCTGGGCGATGCAACGGCACGTTGCCCGTCGGAGACATTTTTCAACGTCTTATGGTACAATGTTTCACAATTTTCCAAATCGACCAACCGTGAACGCACATAACAAAGGACGTTTAAAAATGATGCCTCCGGCGGCAAACGCACGGGCGTTTGATCCCGCAGGCGCAAGCGGTTGGAACGTCTGTTGACCAAAACTCTTATGCGACGACCTAATTTTTTCACCGATTTTTCAAAAACGCTTCCAGTTCCGATTTTGTCGGAAGCGAGGGTTGAGCCCCCAATCGGGTCACGCTGATTGCGGCAACCGCGGAAGCTGTTTTTGCGGCCTCGGTCATGTTTTTCCCTTCGGCGAGACCACAGGCGAACGCGCCGCTGAAGGCGTCACCCGCGGCAGTTGTGTCGATGGCGTCGACCTTGAAACCGGGAATATGCGTTCCTGTCCCCGGCTTCTCGACAAGCAAAATTCCTTCCGGACCAAGAGTGATCACCACCGATTTGACTCCCAGCGACAGAAGTTTGTCCGCGGCCTTTTGCGCCGAGACAAGGTCAGTCACTTTGATTCCGGTGAGCCGCTGAGTCTCGTTTTCATTCGGCTTGATGCAGGTGATGTCGCGAAGCAGTTCGGGAGAAAGCGGCACATCCGGTGCCGGTGCCGGGTCGAGAATCAACGGAACATGATGTTTTTTCGCAAGTTTCGCCGTGCAGGCAAGCACTTCCAGCGATGTTTCCAGTTGCGTGACCACCACATCAGCCCCGGCAATGACCGACTCCACGTTTTCGATGTCGGCGGGAGTGAGGAACTCATTGGCACCCGACGCTACGGAAATCAGGTTTTCCCCTTTCTCGTCGACAAGAATCAGAGCGACACCGGTTGCGTTTTCCTTGTCCCGGAGAATGTAGTCGGTGTTGATTCCCTCGTTTTTGTAATTTTCAATCGCCTGATCACCAAACATGTCGGCACCGACCTTGGCGATGAACGTCACCCGGGCACCGATCCTGGCAGCGGCCACGGCCTGATTCGCCCCTTTTCCTCCTGCGGCCAGCACGAATTCTCCCCCGATCACCGTTTCTCCCGGCGATGGAATCCGCTGCGATTTTACGACCATGTCGGTGTTTGAACTTCCGACGACAACAACGTTTGCCTGTTTTGTCATGGTTATCATCTCAAAAATTTTTTTGCCACGGAAAGAATAACTGTGAATGAGGAATGGTTCTTTAATTTCCAATTCCGCATTCCCAATTCCGTGTTTTTCCGTGTATTCCGTGGCTAAAATACACTACGAATGAACTACATTTTGGCCCAGATTAGCAGACCCAGACCGACAACGAAAAACATGAACATGGCCGCGAGGAGATTGCCGGTTCCCTTGGGGGCTTTGCGGAATTCCTGCCAGATAAAGACTCCCCAGATTGCGGAAACGAGCGTCGCTCCTTGTCCGAGTCCATAAGCGACAGCCGGAGAGGCGACCCCCAATGCAATGACGTTGAGTGTCATGCCGACGGCCCAGATACTGCCGCCAATGATTCCCCAGATATGGTCCTGGAAACGTCCTTTGAAATAATCGCTGATCGGAACCGGAGTGCCAATGAACGGTTTTTTCATGATCGCCGTGTTGACAATGAAGTTACTGAGCAAAATTCCGATCGTGAAAATGAAATTTGCCGTATAGGGGGTCAATTTTCCTGTTTGCAAGGCTCCTTTTCCGAGGTTTTCGATCGTTAAGCGGCAACAAAAGATCACCTCCGCCCTCTGGAACCACTCTTGCAAGCGAGCTGGAAACAAAGTAATAAAACAGCGACATCAACACGCCGCAAAGGATGGAAAGCGTGAGCCCCTTGGACGTGACCCCTTGTTGTTGACCGGGTATTTTCCGATAGGCAATGGCATTGATAACGATCGCAACGGTCACCAAAGCGACCCCGGCGAACAACAGGACAGGGTTTCCTTCAGGTTTTGCGGCATAATTCAGAATCACGCCGAGCACAAGAGCCAGACCGATCCCGACCGGAAACGCCACGGCCATGCCGGCAATCGCGATGGCGGCGACAAGGAGGATGTTGGCCACATTGAAAACGACCCCACCAAGAAAGGCGTACAATAACGACTGGCAGTCGGCCTGCAGCAAATCATCAAAGAAACCGCGACCATGTTGGCCGTTGTTTCCCATTGTGAGTGCAAAAATCAGGGCCATGATCACGACGCCGAAAACGTAATCCCAATAAAAAAGTTCATAACGCCAGGTTTTTCCGGCCAATTTTTGGGTGTTCGCCCACGATCCCCAGCAGAGCATCGTCACAACGCAAAAAAGAACAGCAATCCAGTAACTTTCCACCAGAAACATGTTTTCACCTCTTGTGTTTTTGAGTCTTGGAACGGCCAATGATCATGATTACCACGGGTTGCGTCAATTATAGAAAATGATGAACAAAATTGCAATACAATCGAAAGATTTGGTCGTCGCAATGGGAAAATTGTGATTGCCAAGGGATGCCGGAAAGAATATACTGATTCACGAGGGATTTTCTCTTCACCATGTCAAGAAAGTTCTTGGTTTTTTCTTCAGACAAATCATGACGACACTTATCATTATTCTTATTCCTGTTTTTCTTGCCGTGGGAATTTTTTACTACTGGTTTTCATGGGATATTTACGACACGTTTGTCAAACGAAGACAAGGAGCCGATCCGGTGTGTGCCTCGTGCCATCAGGTTTTTGAAATTCCCGACTATATTTGTCCCCAATGCAAAACGGTGCATCGTGATTTGACAAAGACGCTCGAACACGGTTTCTTTTATCATAAATGCCGCTGCGGAAAACGACTTCCACGCTATTTTTTGCTCGGTCGGTGGCGACTTTCGGCACAGTGTCCCCATTGTCGGAATTCCTTGGGAATTCATAGCGAAAACCTTTCCTATCTGGTATTCCCGATTGTCGGAGGAACGTCGTCCGGTAAAACGGCATTCATGAACGCAATGATCGTCTCGTTTGTCGACGAGGTTGCAAAAAACCGGTTGATCCTGAAATTTCCGTTTTCCGAAGATGAAACCTTATTGGCTCGGATTCAGGAACAAGGGAATAAGGGGATTCCGCCGCATAAAACTTCGGAACGAAACCCCAGGGCGTTTTGCATGCATTTGACCGGCCCGAAGTTGAAACAGGGAAAACAAATTTATCTTTACGACCCGGCGGGCGAGGTCTTCGAAAAAGATGACTCCCTGGGACGTTTTCGTTATTACGATTACATGCAGGGGGTGCTCCTCTTGATTGACCCCTTTTCCATTCCGTACCTGAATCGTCTGCTTGCCGATGGACTCAAAGAACAGGAACAAACGTTTCAGGTCTGTCGGGAAGAGATCGAAAACTATTACGGCCGGTTCATCAACGGTCTCAAAGGAATCAGTCAAATCAAGGAACACGAAATCCACAACGCGGCCTGTGCCGTCGTGCTGACGAAATCAGACGCTTTTGGTCTGGAAAGTCGTCTCGGCGAGATTCCCCGGCAAAATCTCATGAAGAAAATGCCGGGACTTTCCCGGGAAGACGCCATGGACCATCTCTGTCGCGAACACCTGAAATATTGGGGCATGGGACACCTGTTGGAACTGATCGACGAACAGTTCCGCGTGAGTCGCTGTTTTTCGGTCAGTGCATTCGGACACCAACCCGCCCCCGCAATGCCGTTTACGCCGGTTCGTGTTTTGGAACCGTTCCTTTGGCTTTTGAACGAGGCTTCACCGGATTTGGGGACGCTTCTCAAAAAACAACCTCCAATTCTCGAAAAACAACCTCCAATGCACCGGTCATGACCGGCGCAATGGAAATCAAACTCACTCTCCAACACTCTCCGGCGGGATGATCCGGCTCAAACCGACATCAATGTATTGACCACCGGTGGTTTGGTGACAATGAACCGCGAGCACGTTGTGTCCTTGGGTGAGGGCGGCCATTGCTTCCGGAGCGATTTCCGCAGTCGTGTAATCGCTGATGTAACCCGGAAGTTTGCAGGCGAGAACCCCGTTGAGATAAATTTCGGCGTCTTCATCGTGATGCACTGTCAGGACGAGTTGCGCCATGTTGGCGACGTCATCCCCGGAGAGCTCGAACGAATTCCGCAACCAAATATCATCCGTATTCCATTTTGTCCCGATGACCGAGCCGGGGGTTCCGCGGGTTCCGAACCCTGATTTTCCCGTTTTCCAGTCGGAATCGTCAAAATCAGGTTTTTCCCAACCTTCGGGCGGTGTTTCCGTGGTGTACCGCCAGTCACGGGCTGTTTCTCTTGCTGTGGTGAAAACTTTTACAAGTTTTGGAGCTGGGCCATGCAGGGCTTTATTCGACGGGAACAACTTTTCCGGGTCGAACTTCACCACCGCGCGATCATAAGTCATCAAACCGTTACACTCGACTTCGACGTCCGTTGTTTGGGTATAAACCGCCGCGGAAAGTCCTTGCCCGATCAGCGGATGGAGCGCCTTGTTCAGATTTTCATAAGCGGCGAGCAATTCCTCCTGATTTTTGTAGGAGACGTAACCCCAGTTTCCTTTGTCGAGCCAGGTGTGACCTTCCAGAGGGAGTCCCAGACCGCCGTATTCCCCCAAAACGATGGCGCGATTCTCTTCCGGTTGCGGCATTCCGGGACCGGGATACTTGTGCATGTCGTTGACATCCCCGACGCCGCGATCGGTCCAGCCGCTGGCATTGTTCACGAGACGGGTTTTGTCAAGTTCCTTGCAGAAATCGACGACCTTTGCCGTCTCGAATTGTCCCCAACCTTCGTTGAAAGGAACCCACATAACGATCGACGGATGGTTGTAAAAATTCTCAATCAGTTCGGTCAATTCGACAAAAAACTGGTTCGCCGACTCCTCGGAACGGACAAAATCGGGGTCGTTCGAACCGATATACCCGTCTCCACTGGGCATATCCTGCCAAACGAGGACGCCGAGTTTGTCGCACCAGTAATAAAATCTTGCCGGCTCGACTTTCACGTGTTTGCGGAGCATGTTGAAGCCCAGTTTTTTCGTGACTTCAAGGTCATATTTCAACGCCTCATCCGTCGGGGCCGTGTAAAGCCCGTCCGGCCACCACCCTTGATCAAGCGGCCCATGCTGGAAGAGAAACTTTCCGTTGAGAAGGACTCGCGTCAGGTTTTGCTCATCCTTTCCAAGCGAAATTTCACGCATTCCGAAGTAACTGGTAATATTGTCGATGTTTTTTCCCTGATTTTCCAAAGAAACGACAAGATCGTAAAGATACGGGGAATCCGGGGTCCAGAGTTTTGCATCGGGCACTTTCAGAACCAGGGTCGCTTCACCATTTTCAACGGTGGCACTGGCGGCAATATCGACACCGACACAACCACTGGCACCGACACAATCACCGATACCGGCACCATTACCGGAATTTGGGACGGCGGCAAGAATTTTGTCGCCATTCAGGGAACCGCCGATCTTTACATTCAGCGTCAACGTTTCCCCAGCAATGTCAGGAACCATTTTGAAACTCTCGATATACGTTTCAGGAACGGCTTCGAGCCAGACGGTTTGCCAGATGCCGGTCACGGCGGTGTACCAGATGCCGTGCGGGTTGTTGACCTGCTTGCCGCGGGCGATGAAGCTGTCATTCGTCGGGTCCCACACACGGACGAGCAGTTCCTGCAGGCCGGTGGCGTTCAGAGCGTCGGTGATGTCAAACGAAAACGGGCTGTAACCGCCTTTATGCACGCCGACTTCCTTGCCGTTGACATACACCTTCGCTTTCCAGTCCACCGCGCCGAAGTGCAGTAGAACACGCTGGTTCTGCCAATTGGCCGGAGCGTCGAACTGCCGTTTGTAGTACAACACGTTGTCCTTCGTCACGGGCTTGCCGACGCCGGACAGCGACGATTCCGCCGCAAAGGGCACGAGAATCTTGCCCTGCGATTCGGTGAAATCCTGATCCGCCGGAACAATGGCATAATCCCAGAGACCGTTCAGATTCAGCCAATAGGGCCGGACCATCTGTGGACGCGGGTACTCCTGGTGAACGGTTTTCGGATCGACATCGGCGGCAAATTTCGACCGGATTTTGTCACCGACCGGCTCCCAGGCGGAAACGGAACCGATCATGAAAAATAATCCCAACAATAGCATCAACATCAATAGTTTTCTCATGTTTGTCCTTTCACGTCATTTATTCGTTCACGTTATTTGTCCATGTCATTATTTTTTCATGCTCATTATTTGTTCACGTCATAACAATAAAGATATTTGGCGTGACGCAGATAGAGTTTGCCGCCGCAAACGACCGGATGGGCCCAGCTTTGTCCGGGGGCCTCGTTCGGCAGGACAAACTCGCTGATCTGGGCATATTCCTCGGGAACAGGCCGGATCAGGGCAACTTTACGACCATTTTCAGAGAATCCGTAAAGAAGTCCGTCCGCAAAATGAACGGAACCTTTGCCGATACCGCGTTCTTCATAACCCATTTCGCCGTTCATGAAATTGATGGATGCCCACCGACCGTTCATCGTCGTCCCATAAACGTAATCGCCGAGGAGCACGAGACCGCCATGGTGGTTGTCGAATTTGCGGTTGGCCCAGACTTCCTCGGGAAGAATCTGAGCGCCGTCTTTGGTGAGTTTGAGAAGTCTGGCACCGGTTCCGTAACCGGATGTGATGAAAAGGAAGCCGTCTTTGAAAATCGGCATGGTCGCGTTAATATCGAACCTGGTTTCATGAGGAAAGCTGAAAAGCGGCGTTCCGTCTTTTGCGTCGACGCCCAAAATCCCTCGTTGGTTCATGACGGCGATGATTTTTCCTCCTTCGAACTCGAAAATGTAAGGCGTCGCATAATTCGTCAGATTGCCCGTGGAAGGAGTTTCCCAAATGACATCCCCGGTCTTTTTATTCAGCGCCACGACACTTGCCTTACTTCCGCCGGGAGCACAAATCAGGTTGTCCCCGTCAATCACGACGGACTCCGCCAACGCCCACTTGATATTTTCGCCGTCAAAGTCCTGGAGGATGTTCCGCGACCAGATACGGTTTCCGGTCTTGACGTCGAAACAGGTGAGCTGCCCAAGAGGTGTCTCGTCATAAACATAATCCCCGTCAATCGTCGGCGTGGAACGGGAGCCGGGATAACTGTTGCTGGATTCACCCACCCAACCGGGACCGTTCGACTCCTTCCAAAGGAGTTGGCCGTTCATGTCCAGGCAATACACCATCGCAAACATTTCATCATTTTCCCCCTCCTCGTTTCCGGTCGTGAAAATCCGACCGTTATCGATGGTCACCCCGGAGTAACCGAACCCGAGATCTTCGAAGGTCCAGAGAAGTTTCGGCCCTTCCTCGGGCCATTCCTGAAGCAAATTCGTGTCGGCGGACTTGTTGTCGCCTTTCGGCCCATGAAAAACCGGCCAACTCTCTGCCGCGAAAAGCATATTCCCGAAGTTGAAAAGAAAAAATACACAAACACTTAACATGATTCTAGGGTCACGCATCATTGCAGCCTTTCCATCGTAAAAAGAGCCAAAAAATATAAAAAACGAGCAAAAATCAAAAACGAAATCAAAACAAAAATCTAAAAAACCTGACACCATATGATTTAGTATCCGCGAGCGGCCTTGATGTCTTCAAAATTACGGAGATGATAATCAATGCCGACATGATCAAGCACCCGGCAAAGGGAACGGAACGCGACGCCCATTCCGTCCGGACCGCTAAACCCTCCGAACTGTCCGCCCCCTTTCAAGTGGGGTTCCAAATCGACGAAAATTCCGGGAATGCCGCGTTGCTTCAAACGGGCCTCGACTTGAGGGGCAATCGTGGCAAAATCGCGGAATTCCATTTCGTAACCGGAAATTCCCTGATCACAAGGGACGAATCCCGACAAGGCGTCTTCATCGACGTGCCCCCCTTTTTCCTGGCGTTTCGGGTCGATGTAATCCTTGATGTGGAACCATCCGATTCCCGGTTTCATGAGTTCGTACTGCGCGAACATGTCGGCGAAGCTGTATCCCTGGGTGACGAGATTTGCGCCGTCGAAGATCAGGAGGACCGCCGGATGGTTGACCTGTCTGTAAATTTCCGACAATGTGTTTCCATTCTGACCGACAAGATTCGCCTCGACCTCGATCCCATAAGTCAAGTCGTTGCGGTGACACATTTCCGCGATTTGCCCCATCCGGTCGACGACTTGCGGGATATAGTCCTTCGGGTCTTTTCCCTTGGGGTGATAAAACGAAAAACCGCGAATCAATTTGGTCTCAAAGGAATGGGCCAACTCACAGGCAACCCGAACATCATTTTCCAGGTAGGTTGAAAAGGGAACATAAATATTGGACGTCCCGTCGTCGACATCTTCCAGTTTGATTTTTCCGAGGGGAGAGCCGATCGAGGAAACATTGAGTCCGTATTCGTTCTGGAGCTGGCGAATTTTTTGAATGTCGGATTTGGTGAGTTTCATGACGTTTTTGACGCCGTCCCCCAAATTGATGAACCGGATGCTGTAATACTGAAGTCCAAGTGCCGCAAAGACGGCAAACTGCTCAACCGCCGTTTTATTGTTGGCCGCTTCGTCGGCAAAACCGGATAAAATGACGCGCGGTTTTTCATTCATGAGAATCTCCCTTATTGTCTGGATCAAAACGGGGTCCGGTTACCTGCAACCGGAGAACCGCCACCATTATGACAAAAAAAGTCGCCGATGTCCAGTTTTTCAGAAAAAATGATTGTTTGCGGTTCCAGAGAAACATATAATAGACTGTATCTGCAACAAAAATCCATCTCTTTTTTGTGCTGAAAAGGAAGTGTTATGGTCGGGCTGATTCTTATTTTTGGACTTTTGGCAATTGCTTTTATTGTCGTCGTTCCATTGGCATTTATTTGGGCAGTGGTCACACTTTCAAAATGCAATGCGTTGCGAAACCGCCTGGATAATTACGAACGATTAACAAAATATTTGGCGAAACAGGTCAGGGAACTCGAGAAAAAGGTCTCATTTTTGGAAACGATTCCAAAAATCGAACCGTTGGCGGATTCTTTTCCGGAAATCACGCCGGTCGAAAAGAAAGGCCCAATAGCAGGCTCAGCAACAGACTCAGTGACAAGTCCGATAACAGGCCTGGAACCACTGGTAGAACAACCGCAACCGTCCGCGGAAGCAATGGTTTCAGTACCGATTATCGAAAAACAGCCCATTGCTGAAGAACAGCCGATTGTCGGAGAACCGGTGATTATTGAAGAACCAGTGATGGAAGCGGCGGTTGTCGAGGAAAATATCGTTGCGGAAAACATTGAAGACGAAGAGTTGAGGGATAAACGGGAAGAAAAAACGAAGAAAGAGGCTTCTATTCCTCCTTCCCCTCCTTTTGCTCCTACTTCCGCTACTCGTCCTACTTCTCCTGTTTCTTCTACTCCCCCTGCTTACATTTGGGACCCGAAGCCGAAAGAAACACCAAAGCCTCAACGCAAACCGCAACCGGCGTCTTCTGAAGCGGCGCAATGGTCGGCGCTGGAACTTTTGATTGGTCGCAAGGTGATGCTTTGGGTGTCCATGGTTCTGTTCGTGTTGGTGGCCGCGTTTTTCGTGAAATATGCCGTCGATAACCACTGGATCACCGACGGGATGAAAGTCGCCGGAATCGGACTGTTCGGGACGTTGTTCCTTGCTGCCGGGAAGTATTTTTCCCTCAAAAAGCTCCGACTTTTCTCCCAGGCACTCACATGTGCCGGAGTCTGCATCGTGTTCATGGCCGGTTACGTTTCTTATGGTTATTTTCAGATTGTTCCGATCAATTATGCCCCGTTTATGATGTCTGCCATCGTGATCGGCGGGTTTTTGCTCTCATGGCACTATCTTTCCCGGCTGATCGGCGTCATCGCGGTCTTCGGCGGACTTGCCGTGCCGCTCCTTGTGCAGGCTGATGCCGATTTGTACATCCCGTTTTTCTCGTATTTGGTGATCCTCAACATCGGAACGGTGGTTCTGATCAATCTGATGCACCGGGCACCGATCGCGTTTGTTGCGTTTTTCGGCACGCAGATCGAATTTTGTTGGTGGCACAACCATTTTTATGAGCCGGACAAACTTGCCGCGGTGATCGTGTTCCAGGCGTGCATGTATCTTGTTTATTTGATCGACACGACCATCGCTTCCATGACACCGAAACAACGGGCCAACTGGGACGATGCCGCCCGGGCGATTGTTTCGCCGATGTTTTTCGCGAGTACCTTATGGTTTTATTTTCACGATCACGAGGTCTACAAAACCTGGCTCGGAACATTTGCATTTGCGTTTGCCGGGTTCTACGCGATTCTGGCCGTTCTCTACACCAATCATCTGAAACGACTCTGGAGTAAGGAAACCGACGCCCAGTATTCGCATTATTGGAAAGCCGGACCGGTTGCTGCAACGGTCATGTCGTTTGCGTTCGTTGCCGTCGGGATTCCGCTCCAGTTCGGCGGCAACTGGATTGCCCTTGCCTGGTACGCCGTTGCTTGTGGACTTTGGGTTGCCGCCCACCGATTGGAAAACAAGCCGTTTTATTACCTTTCGATCATTTTCCACTGTCTCGGACTGGGACGGTTTCTCTTTTTTGACCTGCCGTATCGTCCCAAGTTCCATTCGGAAATGCTCGACGCCTGTTCGCTTCCGGCGCTGATGATCGGCGGTTTGCTGATTCTTTCCGCTGCCTTGGCCAATTTTTCCATCCCGAAACGTCGCGCGGAAGAACGGGGGCTCAACAGCTTGTTTGCCCTGGAAGGAACCGTTTATATTTGGTTTATCCTTTCGCTTGAGTGCTGGAGATACTTCAATATTCACAACAACATCATTTGGCCGGCAGACCCGCACAGGCTTGGTTTCACCGGTCATGCTTCGCTGGCCGTTCTCTGGGCGGTTTTGTCGGGCGTTATCCTGATTGTCGGCATGGCGACCAGATCCCAGGCGATTCGAATCACCGGCTTGGTCGGTTTCGTTCTCGTGACGGTAAAAATTTATCTTTACCAGCTTTTCATCCGTCCGAACTACAGCGTGATCGACCAATACGCGATCGCCTGGAACCCGTGGTTTGCCAGTATCGGGATTCCGGTTTTGGTGATGATCCTTTTTGCGATTTGGCAACTTCGGATTAAGCCGACACAAAACGAAGACGAAAAACAGGCGTATCTGCCCCTCGGAATGAACGGCCTGCTGATTTTCTGGATCATGATCAGTCTTGAATGCTTTTTCTGGGTTCGGGAATACGCCGGTGTTGCCGAATATTTCCGCGGAATGGAGGTCAAACCGTTCGTCATTGCGATCAGTTCGCTTTCCCTCCTTTGGAGTGCATTTGCACTGATTCTGCTTTTGGCCGGCATTGTGTTCCGTTCGCTTTCCATCCGTATTTTCGGAATCGTTGTTCTCGCGGTTCTTTCGGTGAAGATTTATGCTCTGGAAATCGCGTTTCGACCGGATTATGAATCGCCGCTACTGAATCCCTACTTTGTGTCGATTTGTGTCCCTGCCGTGTTGATGATGCTTTTCGGGATTTATTTCACCCGCATTGCACGGAACATTTCGCAGGACGAAAAGCAGGCTCATCTGATTCTCGGGTTGAACGGTTTGGTGATGTTCTGGATCGCGGCCTCGGTGGAATGTTTTGCTTTCTTTCAAATCTCCGAATGGGGACCGGCAATGTTTATTGCCCGGCATTCGCTTTGCATTTTCTGGACGTTTATGGCGACCCTTCTGCTTGTGATTGGAATTAGGGCACGGTCACAAATTCTCCGGATTTTCGGGGCCTGCGGTTTCGCGGCGGTGTCTTTGGTCGTTTACGTCTTCCAGATTTGGGATCGTCCCGCGGAATATCGGACCGTCCTTTTGAATCCGTATTTCATTCCGATTGCCGTTGCCGTTCTCGCGATGCTTGTCTTCTCTGTCTGGATGACGCGGATTCGTCCGGCCCGGGACAAGGAAGAACGTCTCGGATTCCTGATACTCGGACTCAACGCCCTTTTCATGATCTGGTACGCTTTGTCCGTGGAATGTTTCGAATATTTCGGTGTCCGGCTTGATTTGCCGTTCGGAAAATTCGTCGCGCATTCGTCGCTTTCGATTTTGTGGACGGTTCTTGCCGTTGCGGTTTTCGTGACCGGTCTTGCAACGAAATCGACGGCGCTTCGGATTGCGTCATTGGTAGGATTTGCGGCCATTTTCCTGAAAATCCTTTTCCTGGAGTTGTTCCAACGCCCGGAATTTGCAACGGCGGTCTGGAACCCGTATTTTATGACGATTTTTGTTGCCGTGAGCATGATGATGCTTGTCGCCGTGTGGGCGATTCGGGTGCAGCCGGTGGAAAACAAAACGGAAAAGTATTATCTCACCGCGATGGGACTGGCGGCTCTTCTGGTGCTTTGGGGGGCGATGTCGTTTGAGTGTTTCGGTTATTTCGATATCCGTTTTGGAGGTTTTTCAGCCCATGCTTCGCTCACGGTGTTCTGGACGGTTCTCGCGTTTGTGCTCGCCAGGATTGCTTTGAAAGTGCAATCGGCCCCACTTCGCTGGACGGCGTTTGCACTTCTTTTGATTGCGTTTTTCAAGGTCATGCCTTATGAACTGGCCAAACGTCCGGACAGTTTGCTCCCGTTTTTCAATCCGTTTTCGCTTTCGACGCTGTTGCTTTCAGGAACGGTCATTTTCATTTGCGTGATGACGCTCCAGGCACTTCCGGCCCACCATAAAGTCGAGCGGCATCTTATCCGGATTTTCGGGTTCGGCGGACTCGGACTCCTCTGGGTCTGTTCGTCATTGGAATGTCACGAGTCGATGTTAAAGATGATATCACAAACAGGAGATGATTCGAAAATGGAAGCCGCCCGACAGGCACAAATGGCACTTTCCATCTTGTGGTCGTTGTTCGGCGGTGTCATGATTGCAGTCGGGTTCATTTGGAGGTCGCCGACTCTTCGTTGGATGGCGATCCTGTTGTTCGGACTGACCACGATGAAGATTTTGCTCGTCGACTTGCAAGGACTTGACCAACTTTACCGAATCGGTGCATTTTTTGCGTTGGCTGTCGTCCTGTTCCTTGCCGCCTGGGCCTATCAGAAGTTCAAACCCGAAAAACGATAATTTTTAAGTGCAGAGCGCAAAGTGAAAAATATCTTTGCGTTTTGCTCTTTGCGCTTGTCCCGTGTTTTCTGCGGCAAAAATAATCCCTATTGACTGTTTGAGTGAATAATGATCTTCGTGTCTGATAATTCAATAGCATTTGGTTCACTCTGAGATTATAATGGAAGTCGAGGGAGGAGACAAAAAATGAATAAGGACTACATGAATCAAATCTTTCGTGAACTCCGCGATCAGCAGATTCGTTATGCTCCCCGTGAAAAAAAAATCGAGCAGGCAAATCGCGCTGAATCTCTGTTTTATGAGATTCGCGACGAGTCCGATTACTCTTATCAATACATTTGCTATCGGATTACAGAATTCAAAACGGAAATTTACGAAGACATTTTTATGTCGCCGATTTCAATCCGTTATGATTTGCATCTGCTGATTGAGGATTTGACCGAATCCGCCAACCTGACCGTGGGAGAAGTCGAAGAAAAAGTCTGGAAAACCAAGGAATTATGTGAGCGATTTCTGGTGACATCAAAAACGGTCTTCCGTTGGAGGCGATCGGGATTGGTCGGCCGTAAATTTCAGATCAACGGCAAACGACAGGTCGGATTCCTGGACCGTTCGGTTGATGAATTCATTCGTCGCCATCAGGAACAAATCGCGCGAAGCAGCCGGTTCACGCAACTGACCCGGGAAGAGAAGGACATTTTAATCCAACAAGGACGTTTTCTTGCCGGCGCGGGTTTTTCTCCGACAGAAACCGCCAAAAAACTTGCCTCCATAACAGGACGAAGTGTCGAAACCATCCGTTATACGCTGAAATCATTCGATCTGGAGAACGAGGATATTTCCCTTTTTCCCGACCGGACGTTTCCGCTTCAGAAAGAGGCCAAAAGACGGATTTTCCAGAGTTTTCGTCAAGGAGAACAGCAGGTTTCCGCTCTTGCCCGGGAACATCACAGAACAACCGGAAGCATTTATCGGATTGTCGGTCAGCAGCGGGCCCACCGGATTATGGAACTTCCTCTCGACTACATCGACAGTTTGGAGTTTACTCTGATCCGCGATGAAAATACTTTGATCAGTGATGAAGATCAGGAAAAAGAGTTTCTGGCGTCTCCTCCCAATCTAAAAAAGCATGTCCGGGAGTCGGCGGCGGAAAAACCTCACAAACAGGCCGTGCCACATGGGCTTCCTCCTTATCTGATGCTTCTTTATGAGGTTCCGCTCCTGACCCCGGAACAGGAACGGCATTTGTTC